>JAEEGI010003324.1_pt1 | contig 38374 bp, 28 predicted proteins | sample 8958751 | NCBI WGS metagenome assembly JAEEGI01 (sample SAMN16246545, study PRJNA631951) | gut metagenome | biome: gut microbiome; feature: rumen; material: KS-attached | host: Bos | place: Iran: Karaj | collected 2018-10 | reverse complement strand
GTCGCCGGGCTGGCCGGCGAGCTTGGCGACGGTGGGCTCAAGCTTCACGGGGATGGCGCGCTCGGCATTGACGGCGCTCACGAGCTGGGCAACGTTGGTGGGTTCCTTGTCTTCCCAGGGAGCGTGAAGCGGAGAGCCGGTGGGGATGTTGTTGGCAGCGCCGCCGAGCGTGCCGGTCTTTTCGACGAGCACGACCTCGTAGCCGCTCCTGGCAGCTTCGAGGGCCGCGTTGAGGCCGGTGTAGCCGCCGCCGACCACCATGACGCGCTTGGTGCCGCCGTTCTCCAGAGCCGCGGAGTCGGGCAGATTGCCTTTCTGCATCTTCATGACGCCCATGTTGATGTAGTCGGTGGCAATCTGGACCAGGAGCGCGGGAGCGGCCTGGCCGGCCTTGAGGGGGTTGCCCTTCTCGTCCTGGAAGGAGAGCACGCACTGCTCGCGCAGGTTCACGGTCTCAGTGTAGACGGGGAAGCGGTAGGAGACGGAGTCGGCGCGGGGGCTGGCGCCGCACATCAGGACGCCGTCGAGCTGCTGGGCTTCGATGTCAGCGCTGATCTCGTCGTATTTGTCCGCAAGAACAGGAAAAACCTTCACCACGGCGGTGAAGGAGCCCCATTTGGCTGTCACGCCGGCGGCAAGGGCCTCGACGTCGAGGCCGCCGCCAATGTTGGAAGCGTCAAAATAAACGCCGATCTTAGTGGCCATGCTGACTACCTCCCTTTCACAGCCTGTACCGCCTTGAGGGCGGCAGCGGTACCGGTCTGTGCGGAACGCGTCACGTCAAGCGGCATGACGGCACAGCCGGCAGCAAAGATACCCGCTTCCTCGCCGCCAGTGACGAAACCGTCGTCGTCGAGCGGGAGAGGCAGGGGGAGCTTGTCCTCGGACAGGGTCGGCTGCATGCCGGTGGCGAGAACAACCAGGTCGTAGGTGAGGGTGAGCTTCTCGCCGCGGATGGCGTCTTCAACCTGCACGGTGACCTTGTCGCCTTCAGCCTGCTCCAGATTGGCAACTTTGCCCTTGACGAAGGAGACCTTGCCGGTCGCCTTGCACCTGTCGAGCACGTTCACGTAGCGGCCGGGGGTGCGCAGGTCGATGTAGTAGACGTCGGCGTGCGCGTCGGGCAGCTGCTCGGCGAGGTAGAGGCTCTGCTTGATGGAGGCCATGCAGCAGATGTAGGAGCAGTAGTTGAGGTGGTTCTGGTCGCGGGAGCCGGCGCACTGCACGAAGCAGACCTTCTTGGGGGCGACGCCGTCGGAGGGACGGACGATCTTGCCGCCCGTGGGGCCGAAGGGCGAGGCGATGCGCTCGAACTGCATGTTGCTCACGACATTCTTGAGCTGGCCGGCGCCGAGGTTGGCGAGGCGGGTGACGTCGTAGGGCTTCCAGCCAGTGGCAACGACGATGGCGCCAACTTTGAGCTCAATGGTTTTGGGCTCTTCGTTGACGTTCACGAACTTGCAGCCGGCGAGCTTGGCGGCGTCGGCGGGAGTCAGCGATTTGGGATCCAGTACGTAGCGGGCAGGGAAGGCAAACGGCATGGACTTGTAGAGAGCCTTGCGCTTGGACAACCCAAAATCGAACTCATTCGCAGTCTCGCCTTCGAGGGCCGAGGCGAAAAGGCCGAGATCGGCATTGTGAGGAGCCGTGTAGCGCGGCTGGACAGTCACCTGGACAGCATAGTCTCCCTTGGTGCCGGAGAGTGCCGTAACCTGAGCAAGAGTGAAAAATTTGATGCGGGGATTATTCCTGATGCGCTGGAACTGAATTTCCAAACCGCAGGAGGGGGGGCAGAGTTTGGGGAAGTATTTGTTGAGCTGGGCGACACGACCGCCGAGGAAAGGTGTTTTCTCGACTATATAGACATCATGCCCCAGTTCCGCCGCTTCTATGGCAGCTGTCAGGCCTGAAAAGCCGCCACCGACGACGAGAATGGCATTGGACATCCTGGTTATCCTCCTACGTTTCGGCGTTAAAAGGGGGAGAACCCCCTGTAAAGGCGATTCTCCCCCTAGAAGTCCGTCAGTGAATACTAGTCAGGGATGATCTGATAGTAAGCCTTCTTGAACACCTTGGTTTCGCCGGTCTTGGGGTCGAAACGGGAGTTGACGAAGCACTTCCACTTGTTGTCGTCGAGAGCCATGAAGTCAGCGCGATAGTAGAAGCCGGGGTAACGGGTCTCTTCGCGGAACGCAATGTGCTGCATGTGCAGGCGCACGGTCCACAGACGATGGTAGTTCTCCCAGCAGCGGAGCAGTTCATGGAGGTCGCGGGCAGCGAGCTTCTTGGAGTCTTCCTCGAGCATGCCGAGGAGGAAGAAGCCGGTGTCGAGGCTGGCCTTGGAGGTCATGTAGTAGGTGGCAACGCCGGCGCCGTATTCATCGGTGCACTTGATGAGGCGCATCATGAAGTTGCGGGGCGAGATGAAGTTGGGGTTCACGACGCAGTCGGTGGAGGCGTCCTTGAACTCCTGGTAGGTGTAGTAAGGCTGGTAGATTTCCTTCTTCAGAGCTTCGGGATCGGCGGCGAGCTCGGGCTTGAAGTCGGCATGGTCGCGCACGTAGCGGACGGCGGCCTTAGCAGCCATACGGCCTTCAACGTGAGAGCCGGAGGAGAACTTGTGGCCGGAAGCGCCCACGCCGTCAGCGCAGGTGAAGAGGCCGTCGACGGTGGTCATGCGGTTGTAGACCTTGCCGTTGGCAGCTTTGACTTTGTACTCGTCCGGGACCCACTCTTCGTCGGGACCGGAAGCCCAGATGCCGCAGCAGCCGGAGTGAGAACCGAGGAGGTAGGGCTCGGTCGGCATGATTTCGGAACCGCGGTTTTCAGGGGCGGTGTTGGTGGCGGCCCACAGGTTGGCCTGGCCAACGCACATGTCGAGGAAGTCTTCCCAAGCTTCGGACTCGAGGTCTTTCTGCTCTTCTTCGTTCAGGGTGGCGAAGGTGTTCAGAAGGGCGGTCTTGGTGTCCATGTAGATGGGGCCGCGGCCTTCGCGCATTTCACGAAGCTGCATGTGGTTGCGGAGGCAGGTGGGGACAACCTTACCGGTCGCGTAGCCGCGGTCCTGGTAGGGTTTCAGCATGGCCTTGTTGGTCACGCAGTAGTCTTCGCCCTTCGCGTTGGTGGCTTTCGCCTTGAAGAGCAGGAACCAGGCGCCGACCGGGCCGTAGCCGTCCTTGAAGCGGGCGGGCACGAAGCGGTTTTCCATCATGGTCATTTCGGCGCCAACCTGGGCACACATCGTGTAGGTGGAGCCGGCGTTCCACACGGGATACCAGGCGCGGCCCATGCCTTCACCGGTGGAGCGGGGGCGGTAGATGTTGACGGCGCCGCCGCAGCACACGATCATCGCGTTGGTGCGGAAGATGTGGACTTTGTTCTCACGGGTGGAGAAGCCCACGGCACCGGCGATGCGGTTGGGGGTGTTCTTGTCGAGGAGCAGCTTCACGACGAAGCAGCGCTCAAGGAGGCGGTCCTCGCCGAGGGCGTTCTTGGCGGCCTCAGCGACGATGCATTTGTAGGACTCGCCGTTGATCATGATCTGCCAGCGGCCGGAACGGACGGGAGAGGCGCCGTTGCGGAGGGTCTTGCCCTGGTCCTTGGCCTGCTGGCCGTTCAGGTTGTGGCCGTCTTCGGATTTAGCCCAGATGGGAAGGCCCCAGTCCTGGAACAGTTTGACGGAGTCGTCAACGTGGCGGCCTACGTCGAAGATGAGGTCTTCGCGAACCAGGCCCATGAGGTCGGTGCGGACCATGCGAACGTAGTCGTCAGGGGTGTTGTTTTCGAGGAAGGTGTTGATGGCGGACAGGCCCTGGGCCACGGCGCCGGAACGCTCGAGGGCGGCTTTGTCCACGACGAGGATCTTCTGGCCGAGCGGATCGCCCCAGCGCACAGCCTCAACAGCGGCGCCGGTGGCACCCATGCCACCGCCAACGATGAGCAGGTCAACGTCATGTTCCTGGATGGTGGGCTCAGCAATGGCAACGCCGCGAGGCGCTTCCTTAACAGGGATCATAGGCATGATGAGTTACTCCTATTGTTCTTCAAACAATAAAGTTGGTACGCTAGGACCGAACTAGAAAGTAGCGGACTTGTCGGCTTCAGCCACTTCAAACTTCTTGCCGAGCACAGCCTGGGGCTTAACGAGTTCCTTCTCGGTGTAGAGAAGTTCGCTGTCCAGATCGCCCTTGTCGTCCCAACCCTCGAAGGGTTTGATGGAGCCTTCAGGAGTAGTGCGGATGGGGAACTTGAAGCGTTTGGTGCTGCCATCGCGGAAGTTGACGGTCCACATGATGGAGTCCGCAGAACGCATAGGAATACAGGTGCCGCCCATGGGAGCGAAGTCAGCGTAGGGGCGGGCGGTGATGGCGCCCTGGGGGCAGATTTTCACGCAGGAATAGCATTCCCAGCAAGCGTCGGGTTCCTGGTTGTAGGCTCTCATGGCATCCGGATCCAGGATCATCAGATCGTTGGGGCAGATGTACATGCAGGCCGTCTTTTCGCCGCCCTTGCAACCGTCGCATTTGGACGGATCAACAAACGTAGGCATACGTTCCTCCAGCTCTAAAAAGGTTGATTTGGGAGCCGGTCGAAAACAGCGCTCTCGCTGTCCGGCTATCCGCTTTTTCATAAAAGCTTCCCCGAGAAAAGGGAAGCGCTTGGTGCCAAGGCAAGGCGGAAAAAGAAGAAATTTCTTTCCCGCTGGTGAATTCCGTAACAAGCTATCGACACTGAGTCAAGCCCGTTCCGCCATCTTTTGCGGGTCGCGCAGGGTCGCCTCCACCTTTCCAGCTTAGAGAAAAGCCGTTTCGGACGGGAGAAAAATATTTTTTTCACAAGCCGTCTCCCTGCCCCCGTCTTGCAAGGAGGGGGCTTCCTATAGTATTCACCTCTCGCCCCCTCAGAGGGCAACCTTTTTCAACTCACCGAAAATACGGGCAGTTTTCTTCGGAGCACACTCTCCTTCCGCCCTTGCCCGGCTCTTCCCCCACCAAGCAATTTCATAAGGAAGCAATACTGATGCGCGATGCCTATCAGGACAGACCCCGCCGCCCGCTGCGCGAGACCGTGTGCGAGATGGACCGGGACATACTCAGGCTCGTCATGCGCCGCCACAACATGCTCAAGCGCATGGCCGGCCCCAAGGGCCATCTGGACAACCGCGAGGAGAAGCAGATCCGCGAATCCTGGGAAAGCGCCGTCGCGAAGGTCAGCAACGATCCCAAGCTTTCCGGCCTCTTCTTCTCTCTCATGCAGGAGGTTACCTTCCTTCCGAAGCCGGGCGAGGACGGCGAGCAGCGCCGCGAGGCCTTCAACCTTGCACCCGTCCAGCAGCCCGTGAAGCTCGACATGGACGCCCCCGCCTCCTGCAGGGCCACCAGGGCCTGGCTCTCCCTGGCCGCGGGATCGGGCCAGCACGTGAAGCTTGCCGGCTCCCTGATGAACGATGCCGTCTTCGACTGCCTCAAGATGTTCAACCAGATGGGCGCCTCCATCATCCGCGACGGCGACGCGGTGGAGGCCCTGCCGGCCACGCCCTGCCAAACGCCGGACAAGGTCATCTTCTCCGGCGCCTCTTCCTTCAACTTCTACCTCGCCCTCGGCCACTACCTGGGCCGGCCCAGCCACGCCAAGTTCTCGGGCGACAGCCAGATGCGCATGGAAGGCCTCGACGCCGTGGTCTCCTTCGTCCCCCAGCTCGGCGCGCGCCTCGTGCACGTCATCCCCAAGGGCGAAGGCCTGCCCGTGCGCATCGAGAGCTCGGGCATGCTCCCCGACGCCGTCGACTTCCCCGATGCCGTGCCCTTCGAATTCATCGAAGGCATGCTCCTTGCCGCCCCCTTCTACGAGAAGCCCGTCGTCTTCCGCTTCGGCTCCCATCCGGACCGGGCCCGCATCGAGGAGCGCATCCTGCCCCTCCTTGCCGCCTGCGGCGCCCAGGTGGAAGGCGACTGTGAAAATCTTCACATAACCCCGTCGAAGCTTGCCCTTCCGCGCGAGCCCAAGCTCGCCATGGAACCTGAGCTGGCCGTCTTCCTGCTGGCGCTGGCGCCCGCCCTTTCGGGCAGGGTGCGCCTTGCCGGCCAGTGGCCCGGCACCGCTGACGCCGAGGCCGCAAAGGACCTCTTCAGACAGGCGGGCCTCCAGGTCGAGGCCGGCCCTGCCGAGGTCAGTCTCCAGTGCGGTGCGGAGCTTAGGCTTCCCGAAGCCGGCCTCGAGCTGCCCGAGGCCCTGCCAGCGGCATGGCTGCCGCTCGCCATGGCGCTCACCTGCCTCGGCGCCCTGAAGAACAAGCAGGCTAGAATGCCCCGGGGCTGCCAGCCAGGCGGAGAGGGCTTCGCCGAGGCCGAGGCCTTTGCCCGCGCCTGCGGCCTCGAAATACAGGAAGACGGCGCCGTGGTCTGGGCCAAGCCCATCGCCCTCAAGCGCGAAGACGGCGAAGGCGGCGAGCGCGAGGAACTCGTGACAATACATCAGGTGTGGCCCGCCCCGTCCGCGGCCTGGGCCTGCGCCCTCGCCGTGTGCGCCTGCGCCCGCCCCGAGCCGCACCACGGCTTCCGCCTGAACAACCCGGGCATACTCACCACTCTCTATCCCGGCTTCTGGGCGCTCTACAACGCCCTGCCCGAGCCCCAAATCCGCAAGCCCGAAGCCCAGCCCCAGCCTAAGGAGCGCCGCCGCATCCGCACCAGTGCCCAAGCCCAGCTGACGCCCCGCGAGGAAAACGAAGAGTAGCCCGGCCCCCTTGAGAACGCCAAAGCGCCTGCCGAACCGCAATGCAGTTCGGCAGGCGCTTTTTGTAAAGGCACAGGATCCGGCGCAGCATCCGGGGAGGCCTCCCCGGCCAGTTCCGGACTAGGGCTTTTCCACCGTAAAGACGTAGGTGGCGGTTTTCAGAGGCTCGGCGCTGCCCGACCTGCGGGCCGCCACCGTGAACATGTACTGCGCGCTCTCGCCCTTCTTGGGGCAGGGGCCGCGGTAGCTGCTCGTCAGAGCTCCCTCGGGGATGGAGTCCATGCCGTCTTCGGCAACGCCGTCGAAACGCCAGGTTCCGCCCCCCATGAACATGCCTCCTTCGCCGAGGCGCTCCAGGCGGACTTCGTAGTAGTCCGTGTCCTGAGGCGGGTTGGCGATAGTTATCTCGGGAGAGAACTTCGAGCAGTAGTGGACCTCGTGCACTTCGGCTACGACGTGCATCCCGCTGTCCTGGGGAGCGTCCTGCCAGCTGCAGCCGCCGGCAAGGGCGCAGGCAAGGAGCGCAGGCAGAACCCGCCGGCGAGGGGAAAGCTGGGACATGGAAACCTCCCGAAAAAAGATGTATCAGATACATATTATCCCAACAATCACCGGATGACAAGAATTCAAGGAGTCCAGTCACATGGCACAGCTTCTTTCCAATGCCGTCCAAGGCTACATGGCCAATTCCTCCATGATCCGCAAAATGTTCGAGCAGGGCATCCTGCTCAAAAAGCAGTATGGCGAAGACAAGGTCTACGACTTCTCCCTCGGCAATCCCGATCTGCCCGCGCCCAAGGCCGTCGTCGACGGCCTCAAGGCCTTTGCCGAAGGCGCGGACAGGCCCTTCTCCTTCGGCTACACCCCCAACGCCGGCGCCCCCTGGGCCAGGGAGGCGCTCGCCAAATGGCTTTCCAAGGATCAGGGCGTGGAGCTTGCGGCCGGCGACGTGCTGATCAGCGTCGGCGCCGCATCGGCCCTCAACGCTGTTCTCAGGGCCATCTTCAATCCCGGCGAGGAGCTCATCGCCTTCGCCCCCTACTTCGTCGAGTACGACTTCTACGTGGCCAACCACGGAGGCTTCCTCACCCGCGTCATGACGAAGAAGGACACCTTCCGCCCCGACGTCGAAGCCCTCGGGAAAGCCATTTCCGCCAAAACCCGCGCGGTCATCGTCAACTCCCCCAACAACCCGACGGGCGTGGTCTACACCCTGGACGAGATGAAGGCCATCTGCGGCCTGCTCGAGCGCAAGAGCGCCGAAGTCGGGCACCCCATCTGGCTGCTCTGCGACGAGCCCTACCGCTTCCTGGCCTACGACGGCTGCGAGGTGCCTTCGGTGCTCCCGCTCTACCGCTATGCCGTGGTTCTCAGCTCCTTCTCCAAGAACATGTCCCTGCCCGGCGAGCGCATAGGCTACGCCGCCCTCTCCCCGCTCCTCGAGGAGCGCGGGGAGTTCATGGCCGCCATCACGCTCACCAACCGCATCCTCGGCTACGTCAACGCCCCCATCGTCGGCCAGCACATCATGGTGGCCGCCCTCGGCAGCGCCGTCGACAAGGACGTCTACCTGCGTCGCCGCGACGCTATGGCCGAGGTGCTGACCAGCGCCGGCATCGAGTTCACCCTGCCCAAGGGCGCCTTCTACTTCTTCCCCAAGGCACCCGGCAACGACGACAAGGCCTTCGTGGCCGCCCTCGCCGAAGAACGAGTCCTCGGCGTACCCGGCTCCGGCTTCGGCTGCCCCGGCTACTTCAGGCTTGCCTTCTGCGTCGACGAGAAGGTGATCCGCAATTCGGCCGAGGGCTTCGCCAAGGCCCGCGCCAAGTTCGCCTAAGGCTCCCGGCCTGCGGCCTTTCCGGCAGGCCCGCCACCCGGAGGCGCAGTCCGGACGGCGGGCCTGTCCGCATCCCCACCCGGCGCGGAGCGCGACAGGCCCTCGGCGCCGTCCCGGAGACCGCCATGCAACACGACTACCTCATCCTCCACGGCATCAATCTCAACATGTTCGGCAGGCGCGACCCCGCCGTCTACGGCACCGCGACCCTGGAAGACATCAACAAGCTCCTCTATAGCTACGCCGGCCAGATGGGCGTGAAGATAGAATGCTACCAGACCAACAGCGAGGCGGGCTTCGTGGAGCGCATCCACCACTCCCTCGACGACGGTACGAGGGGCATCGTCGTCAACGCCGGCGCCTGGACCCACTACAGCTACGGCATCCTGGACGCCCTGGACATTCTGCCCTTCCCCGTTGTCGAAGTGCACATGTCCCACGTCTCCGGCCGCGAGGAGTTCCGGCGCAAGTCCGTCATCGCCCCGGCCTGCTGCGGCTGCATCGAGGGCTTCGGCGCCTACAGCTACGCCCTAGGGCTCATGGCCCTGGACCAGGCCGTGCGCGAGCGCGACGACATCAGGCTGCGCGCCGAGGAGGCCCACGGCGAAAAGCCGGGCGGGCGGGGCTTCATCGATCCCTTCTCCTTCAGCTAGACGGCCCTTCGCCACGCAGGCCTGGCCCCGCCCTGGAAAGCGGACGCGGCACCCCTGAAACGCCCAAGGACATTCACAGCAAGGACTAGCCTTTCTCCTGCAAAAATCGTAGTATAAAAGGAGCCCCCTGTGTCTGCCAGGCTCTTTTTTTGCCTTTTCGTGCCACCCCCGTGGAGGCCTGGACGCCAGGGGAAGGGCTACCCCTGTCTTTTCGTGAAGCGCCCGGCAAGCGGCATCCCTGCCGGACCCTCATGACGAAGATCGCCACGGCCACGAGCCTTTATGCGGCCTTGCTCAGCAGGCGCCGCGTCGGAGGAAAATTGATGAACGAAACCATCGACCTCATCCGTTCGAAAGATCCCACCTTCCAGCAGGAAGTGGAAGCTGAAAGCGGACAGAACATCAGCAACTGCTACCAATGCGGCAACTGCACTGCCGGCTGCCCCGCCGCGCTCGACTACGACATGATGCCCAACCAGGTCATGCGCGGAATCCAGCTGGGCCTCAGGGACAAAGTGCTTAGCTCCCAGGCCATCTACATGTGCCTGTCCTGCAGTACCTGCTCCCTGCGCTGCCCCAACAGCATCGACATCGCCGGCGTCATGGAGACCCTGCGCCACATGGCCCGCCGCACCAACAAGGTCGGCGTCAAGCGCGTCGAAAAATTCTGGCTCTCCTTCCTGGACACCGTCCGCACCTTCGGACGCAGCTACGAAATCGGCACCATGGCTCTGTACATGCTGCGCTCTCTGCGCTTCTGGACCGACGTCGACCTGGCTCCCCAGGCACTTATGAAGCAGAAGCTCGGCCTCAAGCCCCACGTCATCCCCAGCAAGGAAAGCGTTGAAGCCGTCGGGCGCATCTTCAAGCGCTATCAGGAACGCGCCAAGCGCGAGGGAGTCCGTCCATGAAAATAGCCTACTATCCCGGATGTTCGGCCAAGGGCTCCTCTCTTGACTACGAACTTTCCACCCAGGCGGTACTGAAGGCCCTGGGCATCCAGACCGTCGAAATCGCCGACTGGAACTGCTGCGGCTCCACGCCCGCCCATGCGGTCGCCACGGACCTCTCCACGGCCCTGTGCACCCGAAACCTCGCCCTGGCGGCCAGGCAGGGCGCGGACCTCATCGCCACGTCCTGTCCCTCCTGTCTTTCCAACCACAAGCACGCCCACGTGCGCATGCAGGATCCCGACTTCCGCACCCGCGTGAACGAGCTGCTCGACGAACCCGCCCCCGAGCAAATGCCGGAGATGACCTCCGTCATGCAGCTCATCGCGCAGCAGTGCGACTCCGATCAGATCAAAAGCCGCGTGACCAAATCCCTCACCGGCATCAAAATCGCCCCCTACTACGGCTGCCTCATGAGCCGGCCCGCCGAGCTCATGCAATTCGGCGATCCTGAGAACCCCACGCTCATGGAAAGCCTGCTCGCCAGCTGCGGCGCGGACGACATCCTCGACTTCCCGCTGAAAACCGAGTGCTGCGGCGCCTCCGCCGGCATTCCGCACCGCCCCCTGACGGCCCGCAACTCTGGACGCATCCTGCAGCTTGCGGTCAACATGGGCGCCGACTGCATCGCCGTGTGCTGCCCCCTCTGCCAGATGAACCTTGACCTGCGCCAGAAGCAGGCCGGCAAAGCCGAAGGGACCAAGTTCAACATTCCCGTTCTCTACTTCACGCAGCTCATGGGCATCGCCTTCGGCTGCGACGCTGACAGCCTCGGCCTGAACAAGCTCTGCGTCAGCGCCGACAGGATCACCGACAAGATCCACGCCCTCAGCACCGCGGCCCAGGAAACCGCCCAAGGAGGCAAGGCATGAGGATAGGCGTTTTCGTCTGCCACTGCGGCAGCAACATCGCAGGCACGGTCGACTGTGAGCAGGTCGCCAAAAATGCCCTGGACTTCCCTGAAGTCGTCTACGCCACCGACCTGATGTACACCTGCGCCGAGCCCGGCCAGGCCGCCATCGAGCAGGCCATCCACGAGCACCGCCTCACCGGCGTCGTCGTCGCCTCCTGCTCCCCGCGCATGCACGAGCCCACCTTCCGCCGTACCGTCGAGCGCGCCGGCCTGAACCGCTACATGTTCGAAATGGCCAACATCCGCGAGCACGTCTCCTGGATCGGCAAGGACAAGGAGCCCAACACCAACAAGGCCACCGAGCTCGTCAGCATCGCCGTCGCGAAGCTGCGCAACAACCGCCCGCTCTTCGCGCAGCGCTTCGACATCAACAAGCGCGTGCTCGTCATCGGCGGTGGCGTTGCCGGCATCCAGGCGGCCCTCGACTGCGCCGACGCCGGCATCCAGGTGATCATGGTCGAGCGCGAGCCCACCATCGGCGGCAAGATGGCCAAGCTCGACAAGACCTTCCCCACCGTCGACTGCGCGGCCTGCATTCTCGGCCCCAAGATGGTGGACGTGTCCCAGAACCCCAACATCACGCTCTATGCATACTCCGAGGTCGAAGACATCTCCGGCTACGTGGGCAACTTCGACGTCAAGATCAAGAAGCGCGCCACCTACGTCGACTGGTCCCAGTGCACCGGCTGCGGCACCTGCACCGAGAAGTGTCCGAGCAAGAAGGTGCCCGACCGCTTCAACGAGAACGTGGGCTTCACCACCGCCATCAACATCCCCTTCCCCCAGGCCATTCCGAAACGCGCCACCATCAATCCCGACTACTGCAAGAAGCTCACCACGGGCAAATGCGGCGTCTGCGCCAAGGTGTGTCCGACCAAGGCCATCAACTACGAGATGAAGGACGAGATCATCACCGAGAAGGTGGGCGCCGTCATCGCAGCCACCGGCTACGATCTCATGGACTGGACCGTGTACGAGCAGTACGGCGGCGGCAAGTACCCCGACGTCATCACCTCCCTGCAGTACGAACGCATGCTCAACGCCTCCGGCCCCACCGGCGGCCACATCGTGCGTCCCTCCGACCACAAGGAGCCCAAGAAGGTCGTCTTCATCCAGTGCGTCGGCTCCAGGGACAAGTCCATCGGCCGCCCGCTGTGCTCCGGCTTCTGCTGCATGTACACGGCCAAGCAGGCCGTCCTTACCAAGGACCACATCCCTGATTCCCAGCCCTACGTCTTCTATATGGACATCCGCTCCGTGGGCAAGGGCTACGACGAGTTCACCCGCCGCGCCGTCGAAGAGTACGGCGTCGAGTACATCCGCGGCCGCGTGTCCAAAATCTACCCCGACGGCAACGGCCAGTACGTGGTCTGCGGCGCGGACACCCTGCTCGGCCAGCCCGTCCAGGTGACCTGCGACCTCGTCGTCCTCGCCGTGGGCATCAACGCCAGCAAGGGCGCCGGCCAGCTCGCCGAGAAGCTGCGCATCTCCTACGACCAGTACGGCTTCTTCATGGAAAGCCATCCCAAGCTGCGTCCCGTGGAGACCAACACCGCAGGCGTGTTCCTCGCCGGCGTTTGCCAGGGCACCAAGGACATCCCGAACTCCGTCTCGCAGGGTTCTGCAGCGGCGGCCAAGGTCATGGCCCTCTTCAGCCACGACAAGCTGGAGAACGACCCGCAGATCGCCCACGTGAACGTCAGCCGGTGCGTGGACTGCGGCAAGTGCATCAAGTGCTGCCCCTTCGGCGCCATCAAGGAAGAGGCCTTCCGCGGCGTGCTCAAAGCCAAGGTCATCGACACCGTCTGCCAGGGCTGCGGCATATGCACCTCCACCTGCCCGCAGGGTGCCATCCAGCTCTCCCACGCCACCGACAACGAGATTCTCGCGGAGGTTAACACGTTATGCCAGTTCTAGAAGGCAAAGAGCTCAGGATTGTTGCGTTCCTGTGCAACTGGTGCTCCTACGGGGGCGCCGACACGGCCGGCGTGGCCCGCGCCACCCAGCCCACCGACCTCAGGATCATCCGCGTCCCCTGCTCCGGGCGCATCGACCCCCTCTTCATTCTCAGGGCTCTCGTGAACGGCGCTGACGGCGTGCTCGTCTCCGGCTGCCATCCCAACGACTGCCACTACTCGGCCGGCAACTTCTTCGCCCGCCGCCGCCTCGAGGTGCTCAAGCGCTTCCTCCCGGTGCTCGGCATCGACGACCGCCGCTTCGAGTACACCTGGGTCTCCGCGTCCGAAGGCGCCCGCTGGCAGCAGGTCGTGACCAACTTCACCGACCGCATCCACAAGCTTGGCCCCGCGCCCCGTCTCGAGAACGCCGAACCGCTGCTTCAGGTCGCCGACATGGCCCTGCAGCCTCTGCGCCCCCTCGGCACCGGCCAGAACGCCAAGCTCGACGAGCTCAAGGCGGCCATCAAAAAGCACTTCCAGGACAAGGACCTCGACGTTGTCATCGGCTGGCAGCAGGCTGACGATGCGGCCCACACCATCCCGCTCTTCATGCGCTCGGAAGAAGACGTCGACAAGCTCGTCTGGGGCCCCTTCAACGTCAACAACCCGGCCACCTACCTCAACCAGCTCATCGGCCGCGACCAGCCCCAGGACAAGCTGAAGAAAGTCGGCATCGTCTGCAAGGGCTGCGACTCCCGTTCCGTCGTCGAGCTCCTGCAGGAAAACCTCATCCCCAGGGAGAACGTCGTCATCTTCGCCCTGCCCTGCGAAGGCACCTTCGACATGGCGCGCGTCAACCAGGAGCTGGGCCGCTACGGCAAGATCGACAGCGTCTCCTTCGACGGCCAGGCCGCAACCATCGTGGCCGACGGCAAGGAGCACCGCATCGCCATTGCCGACTGCGCCCAGGGCAAGTGCTACAACTGCGCCATGCCCCTGGCCCAGCACGCCGACGAGGCCTTCGGCGAAGCCCCAGCCATCGCGGGCTCTCCCGTGACCCCGCCCGAGCTCGCCATGCTCGACAAGATGAGCCTCGAGCAGCGCTTCAGCTTCTGGAAAGGCCAGATGGACCGCTGCATCCGCTGCTACGCCTGCCGCAACGCCTGTCCCATGTGCGTGTGCAAGGACTACTGCATCGCTGAGACACGCGATCCGCACTTCATCACGCAGGAGAGCACGGTCCGCGAAAAGCTCTACTTCCAGTGCATCCACGCCATGCACCTTGCCGGCCGCTGCACGGGCTGCGGCGAGTGCCAGCGGGCCTGTCCCGTCGGCATTCCGATCCTGGCCCTGCGCCAACAGATTGCGCGCGCCGTGGCCGAACTCTTCGACGGCTACCAGAGCGGCATGGATCCCGAAGCCAACCCGCCCCTGCTCGGCTACGAAGTCGAGGAAAAGAACATCAAGCAGAGGGAGCTGTAAGAGATGCCTACCTATCGTTTTGCCAAGAAATCGGATCTTCCGGCCCTCCTCGCGTACCTCGCCAAGGACAACCGCGTGCTCGTCCCCGTGGAGAAGCCTGCCGTCAAGCAGTCGATCGTCTTTGAGGAATGGAAGGAAGGCAAGGACTTCACCATGGCCAAGGCAACCGTTCCCGCCAAGGCCGCCGTTCTTCCCCAGTGCGAAACGCTCCTGACCTACGAGAAGAAGGCCGATCCGGAGAAGCCCGGCGAGCGCCAGCTCGTGCTGGACGACACCATCCAGGCCGTCCCCACGGTCGTCTTCGCCACCAGGTCCTGCGACGCCAGGGGCTACGCCACCCTGGACCGCCCCTACCTCAACGGCCCCATCAAAGACCCCTACTATGAAGCCAGGCGCAAGGCGCTCACCGTCTTCACCCTGACCTGCAACAGCGGCTGCAGCACCTGCTTCTGCCACTGGGTCGGCGCCGGCCCCTCCTCGCCGGAAGGCTCCGATGTCCTCATGACCGAACTTGCCGACGGCTACGTTCTGCAGGCCGTGACCGAGAAGGGCAAGGACGTGCTCGAGAAGAGCCCGCTGGAAGACGCCGCCGCCCGCGAGAAGGAGATGATGGACGTCCGCAAGGCCGCCTGGGCCACCCTGATCGAGAAGCCCGACCTCTCCGAGGCCCCCGACAAGGTGCTCGGCAAGTTTAGGGATCTCGACTTCTGGGAGAAGGAGTCCGACCGCTGCATCAACTGCGGCGCGTGCACCTACTTCTGCCCCAGCTGCTACTGCTTCAACATCTCGGACGAAGGCTCTGGCGTGGGCAAGCCCGGACGTCGCCTGCGCACCTGGGACAACTGCATGAGCTCCCTCTTCACGAGGGAGGCCAGCGGCTACAACCCCCGTCCCACCAAGGCGACCCGCATGCGCCAGCGCGTAACGCACAAGTTCGCCACCTACCCTGAAAACTGGGGCGCCTTCTCCTGCATGGGCTGCGGTCGCTGCATCAGCAACTGCCCTGAGCGCATCGACATCCGCCAGATCGTCCTTGACGCCATGGCAGACGGTGCCGGCAAGTAGCGAGGTTAGGAATGGCAACCAAGAAAGCATCAGGCAAGGCCAAGAAGGCGACCAGCACCAAGAAGCCGGCAGCCAAGAAGGCCGTGAAGGCTGAGGTCAAGGAAGCCCAGGCTCCCGCAGCCGCAAAGGAAGCCAAGGCCCCGGCCGTCAAGGAAGAGGCCAAGGTTCCCGCCGAGGCGACCAAGGCCGAAGCCCCCGCCGTCAAGGAGGAGGCCAAGGCCCCGGCCGTCAAGGAAGAGGCCGAGGTTCCCGCCGAGGCGACCAAGGCCGAAGCCCCCGCCGTCAAGGAGGAGGCCAAGGCCCCAGCCGTCAAGGAAGAGGCCGAGGTTCCTGCCGAAACGGCGCCCGAAGCACCCAAGGCTGAAGCCACGCCCGAAGCGCCCAAGGCCGAACCTGCCGAAGCACCCAAGGCCGAGGCGCCCAAAAGCGAAGTCAAAAACGATGCCGACGCCCCCAAGGGCGAAGCATCTTCAGAAGAAATACAAGGGGCAGAGAAAAAAGTGAGCGCTAAAATCGTTCTCAAGCCGAACCCGGACGGCAGCAAGCTGACGCCGGTCGTTCCCCGCCCGATGATCCAGGGCAACCCCTACAAGCCCTACGTGGCCACCGTTGCCGAGGTCATCCGCGAGACGCACAACATCGTCACCCTGCGCCTCGTCATCGACGATCCCGAAGCCATGAAGAACTTCACCTACGAGCCCGGCCAGGTCGGGCAGGTGTCGGTCTTCGGCGTCGGCGAATCCACCTTCGTCATCAACACCCCGCCGTCCCAGAAGGACTACCTCCAGTTCTCCGTCATGCAGGCCGGCGAGGTCACCACCGCTATCCACGGCCTGTGCCAGGGCGACAAGGTCGGCGTCCGCGCTCCGCTCGGCCGCCCCTTCCCCTACCGCGACTGGAAGGGCAAGAACGTCTTCTTCATCGGCGGCGGCATCGGCATGGCCCCCATCCGCACCATCATGCTCCACTTGCTGGAGAACAAGGCCGACTACGGCAAGATCAGCCTCCTCTACGGCGGCAAATCCCCGCAGGATCTGGCCTACAGCTACGAGCTGGAAGACTGGATGGCCCGCCCCGACCTCGACTGCACCCTGACCATCGACCGCGAGGCCGAAGGCTGGAAGCACAAGGTCGGCCTCATCCCCAACGTGCTGCGCGAACTCAAGCCCAGCCCCGACAACTGCATCGCCGTGCTCTGCGGACCGCCCATCATGATCCGCTTCACCCTGCAGGCCCTGGACGAGCTCGGCTTTGACCACGAGAACGTCTACACCACGCTGGAAAAGCGCATGAAGTGCGGCATCGGCATCTGCGGCCGCTGCGGCATTGGCGGCAAGTACGTCTGCCTCGACGGCCCCGTGTTCTCCCAGAAGGAACTCGACAACCTCCCGCCTGAACTCTAGCAGGCGAGAGGCGCAAGCCTCATATGAAGGCCCGCCGGAACGCGCGTTCCGGCGGGCCTTTTAGCATCTTGGGAAGCTGGCCGCCTAGCGGATGCGACAGTTGCCGTCCCGGCAGTCATGGGTCGGGATGACGGGCGTGAGCTGCAGGAGCAGCACCCGCTCAGTTCCCTTGACCGACTCCGTGACCAGGGTGAGGCGCATGAGGCCGCCTGGCAGGGGCGTGTCGTAGGCTGCGGTAAAGGTGCCGTTGCCGGTAATGATGCGCACGGGCCCGGTACGGCTCTCGCGCATGTTCATGAGCGACATGCCCATCACCTTGAAGTGCTTCGTCCGCACGGACTCGAGGAAGTGCTCCCTGTCTGCAATGTGGCCGCTGGAGGCGATGAAGACGAAGTTGGGGGCAAGCAGCTTCTCGAGGGCCTTGGCGTCCGAGTTGAGCAGCGCCTCGGTCATCAAGGCGCCGGAGTCGGCCTTGGCCAGCGCGGGCAAAGGCGCGGCAAGGTCCTGCAGGCCAAAGCCTGCCAGCAGAAAAGCCGCCAAAGCCAGGACGGCTGCGCGCCGGGGAAGCGTGCGGGCGAAGCGGAGAATCGCGGACTGCAGCATATCGAAGCCTCCTTGGGGCTGTGTCGTGCGCAAGGCTGAGAGGGTGCGCGCTTCAGGCCGAAGCGCAAGTTTTACGTTACGAACGCGCCTGCCGGACGTCAAGATGGGCGGCTCGCGGCGCATTGCATCTTCCCCCCTGCCAGCGCATCCAGCAGGCAGAGCCGGACTTCCAGACAGGGCGCAAAGACCTCGCCGGTGTGCAGGCGGAAGCAGACAAGCCCCGCATGGACCAGCCTCAGCAGACAGGCATCGAGGGTGGGGGCGCCAAAGCCTTCCTTCAGATCGGGCCTCCTTTCGATGCGCACCCGCTCCCCTTCGGCCAGCAGGGCCAGCATGCCCCCCAGATCCGGACAGGCTGCCTGCAGCTCCGTCAGCAGGGCATTGGCCCAGGAAGCGGCGAAAAAGCGCTTGTGGCGCCTCGTCTCGGCATAGCCTGCCACGGCTGAGGGTGCGAACATGCGGCCTGCCAAATCAAAGGTCCAGCCGCCGTGCCAGGCAAGGAGCTCGTCGAAGTCAAGCCCGCGCTCCTGGCAGATCCGGCTCACCGCCTGCTCGCCAAGGCCCGTCCAGGGGCCGAGGATTCCTGGGTTGCGCATGCTGAAGGCCGCGAAGCGGGGAAGCCTCGCCATGAGGCAGGGACAGCGCTCCAGAGGGGTTTCGCCAAAAAGGCAGGCCAAGGCCCAGGCGCCCCTCGCCTGGCAGAGGCTCTCGAGCAGGGCGAGATAGCGGGTGCGGCAAGGCCCGTCCGGCAAAGGGCCGTCCAGCAGCGGAGAGTCCAGCGGGGCGTCCCAGCCGTCCACGACGAGGACGAAGCGCCCTTGCTGGCGCTGGCAGGCTTCCTTGAGTGCAGAGGCCAGGGATGCGCCGGGGACGCCAAGACCTGCGGCCGCCTCACGCTCCAGCAAGGCGCAAAAGGCCTCCCCGCCCCCGCTGGCTGCTAGCAGGGCCTCGATGTCGAGCAAGACGGCCTCGTATCTTCCGGCAAAGCGCTCGAGGCCGGGGTCGCGTTCGGCCTCAAGCCCGGCCAGGAGGACGCGCCCATGCGGACCGAAGCCTGCGGCCAGCAGGCAGGCGTCGGCGCTCTTGCCGAAGCCCCGGGGCCTTGAGATGCAGGCAAAGCGACCTTCCGTGAGGCAGAGCCTGGCAAGCCTGGTCAGCATGCCGGACTTGTCGGCGAAGCAGGGCCGCTCCCGAAGCAGCCTAAAGGCACGCTCTGCCGCCGGCTCGGCGCCGGCATCCCGGCGCCCTCTCTGCAGCCCTTCCTCCATGGCGATGCTCCCTTGCACGAAGAGCCGCCCCGAGACTCGCCCGGAACGGCTCCTGTGCGTGCATTGCTTGCGGGCGCAGGGCTTAGAAGCCCTTCTCCAGCGGAGGCCAGACGAAGCTGCCCTGGGGCTGGCCAGCCAGCTCCTTCTCAGCCTTGGCAACGTAGACCTGGCGGTCCTCGACGCGAATGCGGCCTTCGGCAAACCACTGGATGGCCTGGGGGTAGATGCGGTGCTCCATCCTGTGGACGCGGGTCATGAGGTCGTCCTCGCTGTCGCCGGCATTGCAGGGCACGGCGGCCTGAATGATGACGGGACCAGAGTCCACCTTCATCTCGACGATGTGCACCGTGCAGCCGGAGAGCTTGACCCCGTAGTCCACAGCGTCGCGGCCGGCATGGACGCTGCCGCAGAAGCCGGGCAGGAGCGAGGGATGGATGTTCACGACGCGGTGCGGGAAGGCGGAAAGGAAGTCGTCTGTCAGAAGGCGCATGTAGCCGGCGAGCACGACCAGCTCGGCCCCGCTCTTCCGTATTTCCTCCGCCATGGCGCGGTCGAAGCTGGCGCGGTCCGGGAAGGTGGTGTGGTCCAGCATCTTGAAGGGGATGCCGGCCTCTTCGGCGCGCTTGAGCACGGGGGCTCCGGGACGGTTGCAGAAGACGAGGCGGATGTCCACGTCGAGGACGCCGGCCTTCATGAGGTCTATCATGGCCTGGGCGTTGGTGCCGTTGCCGGAGGCCACGATGGCGATGGGAAGCGACATGCTCTTGGCTCCTTAGTTGTAGATCTCGACCAGAGCCTGCACCAGCGCAGGAATGGTGTACTCGTCAGGCATGACGTCGCAGGGAAGGCCGTTCTTCGCGAGGGTCTTCGCCGTGACGGGGCCGATGGCCGCCAGCTTGATTTCGGGATGCTTCTTCAGCTCCTCGGCCGGCACGATGGCAAGGAAGTTCTCCACCGTGGAGGAAGAGCCGAAGGTGACACAGTCGAGTTCGCCGGCCACCAGAGCCTGCAGGAGCTCGTCCTTGCCGTCGCAGGCAGGCACCGTCTCGTACACGGGCACGACGTCCACTTCGGCGCCGGCTTTGCGGAGCTCCTCAGGCAGGATTTCGCGCGCCTTGGCGGCCCTTGGCAGAAGGAACTTCGCGCCCTTGAGGCCGCCTAGCTTCGTGAGGCCCTCGATGACGCCCTCGGCCACGTACTTTTCAGGCACGAAGTCGGGGAAGATGCCGCGCTCTTCCAGCTCCCTGGCCGTGGCGGGACCAATGGCGCACACCTTGCTGGCGTGGAGGGCACGGGCGTCGAGGCCGGCCTGGCGCAGGCGCTCCCAGAAGATCTTCACGCCGTTGACCGAGGTGAAGACCAGCCACTGGTAGCCCGCCAGACCGGCAATGGCGCGGTCCAAGGGGGCAAGGTCGGCCAAGGGCTCGATGCGTATGGTCGGGCACTGGATGACGGCGGCGCCGAGGGCCGCGAGGCTGGCGGCCAGGCCGCTGGCCTGGGCGCGGGCGCGGGTGACCACGATGCGGCGACCGAGCAGAGGCTTCTTCTCGAACCAGCCAAGCTCGTCGCGCAGCGTGCAGACGGAACCCACGACGATGACCGAGGGATTGGTGAACTTTTCCCGCACGGCAGCGGCCGGCAGGTCGGCAAGGGTGCTCACCAGGGAGCGCTGGAAGGGGGTGGTCCCGCGGTAGACGAGGGCCGCCGGCGTCTCGGGGGCAAGGCCCGCCTCGATGAGGCGCCTTGAAATGTCGGGCAGGTTCTTCATGCCCATGAGGAAAACCAGAGTCGACGCGCTGCGGGCCAGCGCCGGCCAGTCGATGGCGCTCTTGGCCTTGTCGGGGTTCTCGTGGCCCGTCACGATGGTCACGGAGGAGGAGAAGTCCCTGTGGGTCAACGGGATGCCGGCGTAGGCGGGCGCCGAGATGGAGGAGCTGATGCCGGGGATCTCCTCGAAGTCCACGCCGGCTTTGATAAGCTCCTGGGCCTCTTCGCCGCCGCGGCCGAAGATGTAGGGATCGCCGCCCTTGAGGCGGGCCACGTCCTTGCCTTCCTTGGCCTTGTCCACGAGCAGCTGGTTGATCTGCCACTGGCTCATGGCATGCTGATCGGCAATCTTGCCCACGTAGATCTTCTCCGCGTCCGGACGGGCGTAGTCGAGGAAGGAGGCATTGGCGAGGGCGTCGTAGACGACGACGTCGGCCGAGGCCAGCACGTCGCGGGCTTTGAGGGTCAGCAGGCCCGGATCGCCGGGGCCTGCACCGATGAGATAGACTTTGGCCATTATTCAACTCCTCCCCTAGCGAGTTCCAGCAGGGTCCTGGCCGCGAAGCCGGTCGCGCCGGCAGGGCACAGGGGGCTGTCCGCGTCGCGCCAGTCGACGCCGGCAATGTCCAGATGCGCCCAGCGCACGTCCTTCTTGACGAAGTGCCCGAGGAAGAGCGCAGCCGTGATGGCTCCGCCTTCGCGGGAGCTTGCGGTGTGGCAGATGTCGGCGCAGGTGCTCTTGAGCTTGGCCTTGTACTCGGCCCACAGGGGCAGGCGCCAGCAGTCCTCGCCGGCGCAGGCGCAGGCGCTCTGGACGAGCTGGGCCAGGCCGTCGTCGGAGCTGAAGAGGCCTGCCAGGCCGTCGCCCAGCGCCACGGCGCAGGCGCCGGTGAGCGTGGCGACGTCGACGATGCACCTGGGCTTCCAGGCCTTCTGGGCATAGGCCAGCGCATCGCAGAGCACGAGGCGCCCTTCGGCATCGGTGTTGACTATCTCGACGCTGTCGCCGCCAAGGCTTTCCACGACGTCGCCTGGATGCACGGCGCCGCCGTCCGGCATGTTCTCGGCCAGGGCCAGCAGGCCGACAAAGCGCCCGGGCACCTCCTCCTGGGCCAGGTGGAGCATGGACGCAAAGACGGATGCAGCACCCGTCATGTCGCACTTCATGGTGTGCATCTTGGCAGCCGGCTTGATGCTGATGCCGCCGGAGTCGAAGGTGATGCCCTTGCCGACGAAGACGACAGGATCAGCCTCCTCGTCGCCCTTGGCGGCATACTCGAGCACGACCAGCCTGGGCGGGCGGCTTGCGCCCCTGCCCACGGCCAGGTGGCAGCTGAAGCCCTCGGCCTCGAGCCAGCGCTCGTCGCGCACGGTGCAGGAAAGCCGGGGCACGCCGGCAGCCACGAGGCTGGCCTTGTCTGCGAAGTCGTCGGGATGGAGGAGGTTGGCCGGCGTGTTGGCCAGATCCCGAGCCATCATGACCGCTTCGGCGGCCGATTCGCCACGCCGTGCAGCCTGGCGCAGACTGTCGGGAACGTACTCGTCGAGGAAGCCGATGGTGACGTACTCCAGAGGCTTGGGATCGGCCTCCCGGACCTTGCGCAGGGCCGTAAAGCTGTAGTTGCCGAGCATGCAGGCGTAGACGGCCTCCTCGAGCAGGCGGTCCTCCAGGCCGAAGCGCTTCAGGCAGAAGACCGGGACGTCCACCGAGGCGAGGCGCAGATCCTTGGCCTTGCGCACGCCCTTGGCAAAGGCCTCGCGCAGACGCCCTGGCGTCGGCTCGTCCTTGCCGAGGCCGATGAACATGACGCGCGAGAAAGGCAGATCCGGATGGCCGTAGACGATCTGGATCTCGTTCTTCCGGCCCGAAACGTCGCGCATGCCTGGGGCTATGGCGAGGAAGGGGGCTGCAGCGTCCAGCTCGGGGCAGGTCTCCAGAATCTTTTCGCCCTGCACCACGGGCACCAGGGCTATGTCCGTTTTCCAGTTCTCGGCGCCGCCGGCCTGAAATCGTATATCCATAATTGCTCCTCTTGGCTTTGTTGGCGCGGAAGTATACCCGCCATTCCACGCCCTGCCAAGCGCGCCCGAAGGCGCGCGCAGGTCCCTCAAGCCCCTTGCTGCAACACCCGTTTTCGTGCCACGCTTGGCCAAAGCTCCACCCCGCATCCTAGGGCCAGCCATGCTCCTCTACATCCACGTTCCCTTCTGCCGCAGGCGCTGCGGCTACTGCGCCTTCCACTCCCAGGCTCTTCCGGACGGCAGGGTTCCCGAGCTCTATCTGGCAAGCCTGCTCGAGGAGATCCGGAGCTGGAGCGAGAGACTTCCCGAAGCCTCCTGCGACCCCGTCGAGAGCATCTTCTTCGGCGGAGGCACGCCAAGCCTGCTCGAGGCCAGACAGGTCGGCACCGTGCTCGAGGCGATCGCCGGACGCTTTGCCGTGGCGACGGACTGCGAGTGCACCCTGGAAGGCAATCCCGACTCCCTCGCCAGACCGGGACTGCTGGCGGATCTGCGGGCCTGCGGCATCAGTCGCCTCTCCATGGGCGTGCAGAGCATGGACAACCGGGAACTCGCCATGCTGGGTCGCCTGCACACGGCCAGCCAGTGCCGGGAGGTCGTGGCGCTTGCGCGCAGGGCCGGCTTTGAAAACCTCTCCCTCGACCTCATGTGGTGCCTGCCGGGACAGACGGTGCAGGGCTGGCTAGCCACGCTGGCCCAGGCCTGCGATCTCGGACCGGAGCACCTTTCCGCCTACGCGCTCTCCATCGAGGAGGGGACGCCCTTCGATGCCAGACGCCGGGCCGGCGAACTCGCCCTGCCCGGCGAAGAGGATGCCGAGGCCATGTTTCTTGAGGGCCGGGCCCTGCTCGAAGACAGGGGCTATGCGCAGTACGAGATCTCCAACTACGCCAGAGCAGGCTTCCGCTGCCGCCACAACCTCGGCTACTGGCTTGGCGCGGACTACCTGGGCCTTGGCCCCTCCGCCGTCTCCACCCTGAACGGCCGTCGCTGGACGGATCCGCCGGACCTCGAGCGCTGGGCGCAGAGCATCGCCGCAGGCAGGCTTGCCGAGGATCCGGAAGCCATCCCTCCCGCCACGAGGCTTTTGGAAACGGTGATGCTCCGCTTGAGGACCGCAGACGGCCTGCCCCTTGCGGTCTACGAAGCGCTTGCCGGCCGCTCCCTGCCTGAGGACGCAGGCGCCTTTCTCAGGGAGCTCTGCCGGCAGGGGCTCCTTGTCATGGACACGGAACGCATTGCCCTCACGCCCCGCGGCATGCTCGTCTCGAGCGCCGTCACCTCGGAGCTCTTCCTGCGCCTTGAGCGCGCGGCGCTTGCCCGGACGCCGGCAAAGGGCCCGCGACAATAGGGGCGGGCCAGAGGGGACAATACGGGCTAGATCAGGCGCAGCTGGATCTCGGCCAGATGCTCCATCTGCTCGGTGACGCCGAGCGCCTCGGCGAGGCTTGTCCCTGCCGTGCACAGGCCGTGCCCCTCCATAAAGACGGCAGGCGCCTTTTCGGCAGCCTTGCCCACGCTGTCCGCCAGATCCTGGGAGCCCGGCGGGAAGGCGCCGGCTATGGCGAGCTTGGGCCGCCACATGGCCGCCTCGAAGAGCGGCATGTCGAGCATGCCGCCAAGGCGTCCTGCCAGCTTGACAGAGAGCGCCAGCAGGCAGCCCGGGTGCGTGTGCAGGACGCAGCGCGCTTCGGGACGGGCTTTGTAGACGGCAACGTGCATGGCGGTCTCGCTGGAGAGCGCCGGGCCTGCCAGCAGGCTGCCGTCCATCTTCGCCAGGGCGACGTCGCCGTCTTCCATGTGGCCCTTGGCGATGCCGGAGGCGGTGACCAGCATCAGGTCCTTTCCCAGGCGCAGGCTCAGGTTGCCGTTGAAGCCGGTCATGACGCCGGCAAGCCAGGCTTGGCGGCAGCCGTGCTGCACCAGGTCCAGGCCGTTCAGAAAGCTGGCCGCATCAAGGCCGAAATCGGCGAGCAGGGCGCCGATGCAGCTGAAGCGCGCCTGCCAGGCCTCGAAGCGGGCCTGCTGCGTCTGCGCTTGCGTCATTGCCGCGCACCTCCGCCCGCCTCGGCAAAGTGGTCGAAGCCGCCCCTGCCGTCCATGCGCTCGTTGTTGCAGTAGATGCCGGGCCTGTCGGTGACCGAGCCTATCTCCCAGAAGCCGGGGATGGCGGCATGGAGCGAGAGCAGCATGTCGGGCGCGCAGGCGCCGAGCAGGGCGTACTCCTCGCCGCCGAAGAAGGCTTCGTGCACGGGATTCCGGCCGTTCTCGCGGCACCACTGGACCAGCTCCGCATGAAGCAGGCCCGCCGGCAGCAGGAGCTCCGCGCCTATGCCCTGGCCGCCGATGGTGGACGCCGTGCCGAGTTCGCCCGTGAGGCCAAGCAAACGGGGCAGATCGCGGGCTATGCCGTCGGAAAGATCCATGAGCGCAGGAGGTCTCGCGTTGAGGCCTGCCCGCGCCAGCATGAGCCCGGCATCGACCATGGGCTCGGGCTTAAGGTGGGCAAGGCATGCCTTGGGATAGCGCTCCATGGCCTCCCTGCCGTGGGCCTCCATCTCGAGCAGGCCGATGCGGGCAAGGCCGACGCTGCCGACCACGAAAATGGTGTCGCCGGGCACGGAGCCCCCGCGGGACAGGAAGCCGTCCTCGCCCACTGGCTCGCCGAACACGGTGACGGCGATGCTAAGCTTGTCGCTCGCCGAAATGTCGCCGCCGGCAAGGCCCATGCCGTACTTGGCGGCCAGAGAGCCCATGCCGCTGAAGAACTCCTCGAGCCAGGTGGCATCGATGTCGGACGGCAGTCCTAGGCAGAGCGTAAAGACCTTGGGGCGCGTGCCGCAGGCAGCCAGGTCGCTGATGTTGCAGGCGAGCGCCTTGTGCCCGATTTCCTCGGGCGTAAAGTAGCTTCTTCTAAAATGCACGTCCTCGAGGAAGAGGTCCGTGCTCACGCTTAAGGGGCTCCCCCCCTTGAGCAGGGCGCAGTCGTCGCCCCGGCCCAGCATCAGGCTCGGATGGCTGAGCGGAAAGTATTTGCCGAGCAGGTTGAGTATGCTGTCTTCAGAAGCAATTTTGGGGGATTTTGCCATGCTACTTGCCCTCCACAAGAAGGTACGAAGCCACGATGGTCTTGACGCCGTAGCCGGGAAAGTCTGCAACAATCTTGTCGGAGCCTGATACGCCGAGGATCTTGCCTATGCCGAACATGCGGTGGCGGCAGTGCGTGATCAGCCCCTTGGCGATGTCGTCGAAGGCTTCGTCGGCCGAGGTGGCCGATGAGCCGGCGGGAGCATGGCCTGCGACAGGCTGGAGCTCGTCCTCGGAAACAGGCTTGCTGCGTTCAGGCATCCTGCCGTCCTCGTCCCAGGCCGGCAGCTGGGAGCCCTCGCCCCGGCCGGCCTGCACCATGCTCCTCGAGCCGGAGGGCTGGACAAAGCCCCCCACGTACGGCGCCCTGCCCCGGCCGAGCACGCTTCTTTTGGCGAAGTGGCCCCCGTAGCCCTCGCTCCACTGCTCGACCAGGGACGGATCCAGATCCTGGAGAAAGGGACTGAGTTCCGCCGGCATGGAGCCGCCGGAGGTGCGGTCGAAGATCGACGCCGGCGCATAAAGCTCCAGCACCTCTCTGGCGCGCGTGCAGGCCACGTACATGAGCCTGCGCTCCTCTTCGTAGAGATCGTCGCGGTAGAGGCTGTACTTCGTCGGGAAGCGGTTCTCCGCAAGATCGATGAGCAGAACGGCGTTCCACTCCAGCCCCTTGGCCGAGTGGATGGTGGAGAGCACAACGCGCCCCTGCTCGCGTTCGTCCTCCTCAGGGGATTCCAGCATGAGATCTGCCAGAAAGAGATCCAGATCCCCGTAGCCGGCAGCCATGCTCCGCACCTCGTCCAGATCGGTGCGTCGCTTGGGGTAGTTTTCCGGATAGAGCTGCTTGAGCAGGGGATCGTACTGCTCGACCACCTCGCCGACCAGCTTGGACGGCGAGGACTTCGCCCGCCTCCTGATGCCGTCCAGAAAGTCGAGTTCCTGGAAGAGCTCCGCATGCTTCCTGCGCAGCCGGGCGAGGGTCTTGGCATCGCCTGCGCCGAGGCTCGCGTAGATGCGCTGGCTCGTCTTGGGGCCTATGCCGCGGAAGAGGGCCGCCAGCCTCAGGAAGGAGGGATAGTCCATGGGGTTGATGACGAGCTTGAGGTAGGCGATGACGTCCTTGACATGGGCTGCTTCGGTGTACTTGAGCCCCCCGTACTTGCGGTACTTGACGCCCCGCTGGTTGAGCTGCATCTCGAGCAGGTAGGACTGGTAGCCTGAGCGGAAGAGCACGGCTATCTCTTCGGGAGGATAGACCTCGAGCAGGCGCTCGATGCGCTTGGCCACGGCTTCGGCCTGGGACTTGTCGGAAATGCACTGCTTGAGGCGGACGGGATCTCCGCCCCGCCGCTCGGTGAAGAGGTTCTTCCTGTAGCCCTCGGCCGCGTGCGAGAGCACGCAGTTGGCCACGTCAAGAATAGGCTTGGTGGAGCGGTAGTTCTGCTCCAGCGTGACCACCTTGGCGCCGGGGAAAAGGCGGGGAAAGTCCAAAATGTTGCTCACCGTGGCGCCGCGGAAGGAGTAGATGGACTGCGCCTCGTCGCCCACGACCATGACGGGGCCAGCCTCGCCCTCGTCAATGCCCGAAAGAATGCGGACAAGCCTCGCCTGCACGAGGTTGGTGTCCTGGTACTCGTCCACAAGAATGGCCCGGTAGCGCCGCCTGAGGCTCTTGGCAACGCCCGGCTCGGTCATGAGGAGCGCCTCCAGTTCAAAGAGGAGGTCGTCGTAGTCGAGCACGGCCTTGTCCCGCTTGTACTCGGCATAGGCGTCCATCAGCCTCTGCAGGTCCTGCTCGTAGGCCAGCAGGTGCGGACCCTCCTTCTTGAGGACCTCCTCAAGGCGCATCTCCTTGTTGCGGCACTTGCTGAAGAGCCCAATCACGGCCTGGGTCTTGGGGAAGGCCCTGTCGCCCTTGCCGATGAGGAGCGCATCCTTGCATTCCTTAAGCACGCCCAGCTGATCTGCGCTGTCCATGACCGTGAAGGGCCTCTCCTCGAGCCATGCCGGCCGGTACTGCCGAAGCACGCTGTAGGCGAAGGAGTGGAAGGTGCCGCCGGAAAGGCCCGCCACGCCGCCTGGCAGGAGCTCTCCTGCGCGGTGCATCATCTCCTGGGCGGCCTTGCGCGTGAACGTGAGCAGGAGAATCTCGGTAGGCAGAACGCCGTGCTCGATGAGCCAGGCGAGCCGGTAGACGATGGTCCTCGTCTTGCCCGAACCGGCGCCCGCAACGATGAGGGCCGGCACTTCCGCCATGGTGGCGGCCTTGTACTGGGCCTCGTTAAGCAGTTTGTCGTATTCTATCATGGTATCTTGAGGGGTAGCACAAAGACCGCCCCCTTGCCAGACATTGCAGAGCCTCCTCCCTGCAGCCGGCCCCCCTGCCAGTACAGGCGCGCCGCACGGCTGCCCCGCATCTGCCTCGCGCTGGCGATCCGTCTTCCGCGATGCAATGCACCCGGCCGCCCATGGCTTCAGGTTTGCACGGCGTGGCGCAAGCCATTGCCCCAGGAGCTAGATTTGCCGTCAGCAGGCGCTGTTTCCGCCTATCAATCGCTTCCGCGCGGCATAAGCCCTCGCTTGCAGCGGCTGGCCTGAACCCGTCCGGCGCGGGCAGGCCTCAAGCAGGGCCGCAGGACGGGATCTGAACTGTCCGCAGAAAGCCTAGGCACGCGGAGTCCCCCGCCCGTACCCGGCCTTGCCCTGCAGGCTGAGCCAAGCCTTTGCCAATTTTTAACTTAGAAAAAATCTATCTATATACATTTTTCTTGAGCCTAAAGTTCACTCGCCGTATTATCGGCACAAGCCAGAGGCTTCAGCCAACGAGCCGAGCGCACTCTTGCCTCCTTGACGTGATGCGTCCAGGTCTCGGCTGGCCCCGCAAAGCCACGCGCCGCGCGTATCATCGCCACGATCCTCTGCTTGCATCACCCCTCCACATTGCGACGATGCATGGCAGGCATCGCGCTTTTAACTTCAAAAAAATTCTTTTTTCCTTGCTTTGTTTAATAAAAATTTCCCAGGAGGCTGCAGCCATGCCACACGGCTCCTTTCACCGCAACATCGAAGCACAGCTTGAACGCTGGAAAGACAGCCCCTCTCGCCAGCCTCTGCTCCTCAACGGTGCCCGCCAAGTTGGCAAGACCTACATTCTGCGCACCTTTGGAGAACGGTGTTTTGACAACGTCTGCTATGTGAATTTGGAGCTTCTATTGGACGTTGATGCTATATTCGGAAAGAATATTGATCCGAAACAACTCGTACGACGATTGGAAGTATCGACTGGTGAGCGCATTGTTGCTGGATCTACGCTACTGATACTTGATGAAATCCAGTCATGCGAGCGTGCATTGACTAGTCTAAAATATTTCTGCGAAATGATGCCGGAGCTACACGTAGCTGCAGCTGGAAGCCTCCTAGGCGTTGCCATAAATAGAAATAATTTTTCATTTCCAGTTGGAAAAGTGCATTTACTTCGCCTCTGTCCACTTGATTTTGGTGAATATCTCAACGCTCGTGGTGAGGAAACGCTCTCAATTCTACTACACGAACATTTCCTATCCTTGCAACCTCTGCCTGAAACAATCCATGGCAAGGCGTCTAGACTCTACTTGGAATATCTCGTTACCGGAGGCATGCCTGCTGTAGTAAGTAGCTTTCTAGAACATGGCTCACTTCTTGACGTTGCCCCTAAGCAACTTGAAATACTCGACAGTTATATTGCAGATATGGCAAAATATGCCACCTCCAGTGAGGCAGTAAAAATCCGCGCTTGCTATGACTCTCTACCAGCACAACTTGCCAAGGAAAACAAAAAATTTCAGTATAAAATCGTCAAAAAAGGTGGATCGTCATCGCTTTTCGGCGTTTCCATTGACTGGCTGGAGCAAGCCGGCATTGTACTCAAGTGCAAACGTCTCGACAATGCAGAGATTCCGCTGGAAGCATACGCCGATCTATCTGCATTCAAGCTGTACATGTCGGACGTCGGCATGCTGACCATGAAGTCCCGCCTGCCTGCGGAAACCGTGCTGGCCAACCAGGGCAACACCTTTCTTGGAGCGCTTGCGGAAAACTACGCCGCCCAGCAGCTGCATGCCTTAGAACTTCCGCTTTTCTACTGGGAAGGCGCCACGTCGGAAATAGACTTTGTTCTGCAGCTCGGTTCCAGCATAGCGTGCATAGAAATCAAGAAGGGGGTCAGAACCCGCTCGCGCAGCCTTTCCGTCTTTAGACAGAAATTCAAGCCCGACATCTGCTACCGCTTTTCCCTGAAGAACTTCGGCAATGAAAACGAGGTGCGCTCCGTGCCCCTCTACGCCCTCTTCTGCCTTGGCGGCGAATAGCAGTGTCAAGCGACATTAAATCTGACCCCCAAAGCGACATAATTTTTGCCCCCCTCCCCACTGGGAGAGGGGGGGTAGTCACTACTCAGCACAGGCATGAAGGGAGGCTGTCGCTTCCCCTGCCTGTCGCAGTCGTTCTGCTATCCAAACACGCGGCGGACGACGAAAATCAATCTTCAGACGGATGGCAAAACGACACCGTTCTTGATGACGTTCCTCGGGAAAAGCGGGCACAAGCTGGGCAAAAGCCTTGGCCCTGGGCTGGGCCGGCTAGGCCTTGAGTTCGGCCATGGCAGCCTCGGCCTCGCGTCCCTGGACGCGCAGGGCCCCTGCCAGCGCCTTCCAGGCTCTGGGCTGGGCCTTGATCGAGAGGCTGTGGCGGGCAAGGATCTCCGCAATGTCGGCCGCATTGCGCTCCTTGAGGTAGAGCTCTGCCAGCATGAGCATGGCGGAGGCGTCGTCGGGGTTCTTGCGCAGGGCTTCGGCGAGAATCTGGCGCGCGTCCAGCTGCCGGCTCTGGCTGGCTGCCAGCCTCGCAAGGCAGCGCAGGGCCAGGGAGCTTCCGCCCTTGCCCTCCCCGCCGGCCCGGCTTTCCGCCAGGGCGGCCTTCTCGAAGAGGGCAAGCGCCTCCTCCATGCGGCCTTCCCGCTCCTCCAGCTGCCCTAGGCGCACCAGGGCGAAGACGTGGCCGGGATCGGCCTCGAGGCAGGCCTTGAAGCGGGATCTGGCCTCGTCCATATCGCCCAGCTGCTGGCAGACCGTGCCGAGGTTGTAGAGGGCCTGGGCCTTTTCCGCCCCGCCGGCCTCGAGGGAGCGCAGGAAGTAGCGCCTCGCCACCTCGTGGCGGCCGAGGGTCGCCATGCACACGCCAAGGGAGTTCAAGGCGATGGCGTTGTCCGGATCGGCAAGCAGGGCCAGCTTGTACTCGTCCACGGCGCGGAAGGCGTCGCCCATGCTGTAGAGGCGGTCTGCGCTGATGGTGATGGCCTGGGAGCAGAAGGTGCCCACCTTGGGCTCCGGAAGCAGCTGGGCGTACTCCAGGGCCTTGAGCACGCAGGACGTCATCTCGCCGCGCCCCATGGCGAGGAAGGGCCAGGAGGCGATGCCGACGGCGCAGTCGAGGCCGTGTTCGCCAAGCTCCCGGCAGAGCTCCCGGTAGCGCTCCTCCAGATCGCCTTGGGGCGAGACGTGGCAGAAGGCCAGGCCGTTGATCCCGTAGAAGCCGGCAAAGGCGCCCGGCTCCGCCAGCTTGGCGAACCAGAGGGCGGCCGCGCCCTCCAGGAAGCGCCCGCAGGCGTCGGGATCGGCAGTTCCCGCCTCCAGGCGCAACATGGCCAGAGAGAAGGGCTCCCGGCCTGCCACGACCTGGTCCATGCGGGCCTTGAACTCGGCATGACTGAGGCAGACGGCGGCTTTGGCCTGGGCTTCGTCCCTGACGGCTTCAGCGCCGACCGCAGGACCGGCTGCGCCAGCGGCTTCGCCTGCACCGGCCGGACTGGCCGAATCGACCGAAGCGGCCTCGCCGTCTCCGTCTGGGCCGGCCGCAGGCGCCAGGGGCGCAGAGGATTCCGGGAAGCCTTCCGCAAGAGCACCCGCAACGGGCTCCTGGGCCTGTGCAGGCGCCACGCCCTCCAGCTCGAGCACGTCGCCGGGCTCGGGCCGGAAGGCCGGATCGGCGAGATGCACGACCTCGCAGACCGAGTCCCTGCGCCGCACCTGCAGGACGGCAAGCTCGCCCTTGAGCCGGCCGTCGGCCCGGTCGTAGAAGGCAAAGCCCATGCCCTCGCAGACCTTGCACAGGGAGCCGAGGCTGATCAGCACCCGGCCCATGCCCATGGCCTTCAGGACAACGCCCCCGCGCTGGAGCATGGCTGCAAAGGGCATGACGCAGCCCTGGCCGCGGCCCTCGGCCGTGGAGGCCGCAAGCCGTGCCCGCTCCAGCAGCTCCCGGCCCAGATCCTCCGGCGCGAGCCGGAGTCCGGGACCGGCCATGTCCTGGGGGAAGACGGCGTGGCCTGCGCAGATCACGGGCCTGACGGAAACGGTCTGGGCCAGCGGCTTGGCCTGGGCGGCCTCGCGCATGCAGGCAACGGCCCCTTCGGCAAGCTTCTGGCAGGCAAGCCTGCCGGCGACGCCGGGCAGGAGCAGGGCGATGTCCCTGCGCCCCGCGCGGGCGGCCAGAACGTCCTCGGGAAGCCAGTGCAGGAGCGCCTGGGCCAGGCCTGCCAGGCTCTTTTCCATGGCCGCCCAGCCGTCCTTCTCCTGCATCTCAGCCGCATTGGCGAGGCGGAGCACGCAGATGCTGGCGCAGAGCCGGCGCAGTTCCGCGCAGGCCTTGAGGTCGCCTGCCTGGTGCGGGGCCCCGAAGGCCTCGCGCACCTCGCCGGCACGCTCGGCAAGGCGGGCGTAGAGCACGCCTTCCGTGGCCAGGCCCGTGGAAGCGTCTGTCGCGCAGCGCGCGGCGCGGGCTGTGTTTTCCAGGGAGAGCTGGACGACGGCGTCGAGCAGGGGCCAGATGCGCTCCATCTCAGGCGTCTCCACGCCCGTGATCTTCAGGGCCGCCACGAGCCGGCCCTGCCAGGAAAGGGGCAGCATGAGGGTCTGCTCGGCCTCGATGTGCTCGGCCTGAATGCCTGACCAGGAGGGCGGAAAGAAGAGATCCCGGCCCGTGAAGCGGAAGAAACGGGCCAGGCTTTGGCAGAGGACGTCGAGGTGGTCGCGTATGTCCTTCCCCGTCAGGGGAAGGGCGTCGTCGAAGGTTGCGCTCACGGGCTGCTCCTTGGTGGCGGTGCGTTGCTGGACATGCCGGGGGGCTCGGAGGCGAATCTAGAGGAACTCAAGAAAGTTGTCCATCCAGAGCCGGCCAGGCTCGCCTCGGATGTTGCGCGGGGGCCCAAAGCATGGCACTTTCCAGCCCTGGCCGGGCCCGGCAGAGGCCTTGGCGAACGGAGGACGCACCATGAGCGCAATTGGCATCGAAACCTTTCCCCTGGGTCCCCTTGGCACCAACAGCTACCTCGTCCACAGGGACGGCGAGGCCCTCGCCATCGACGTAGGCGGCGATCCCGCCCCTGTGACCGCCTTCCTGCAAGCCAAGGGCCTCAAGCTGCTGGCCATTCTCGTGACCCACCAGCACTTCGACCACCTCTACGGCGTGCACGCCCTGCAGGAGGCCACGGGCGCTCCCTGCTTCGTGCCTGCCGGCGACGGGGCCATCGCGGACACGGAAGCCGCCAGGGGCGGCATCTGGGGCATGCCCCCGGTGCCTGCCTTCGAAAGCCAGCCCCTGCCGGAGGGGACCATGCAGCTCGGCGGCTTTTCCTTCGCGATCCTGAAGACGCCGGGTCACACGCCGGGCGGCGTCTCCTTCCACTTCCCGGAGGCCAGGAGCGTCTTCACCGGCGACAGTCTTTTCTACCGCTCCATGGGCAGGACGGACTTCCCGGGCGGCGACCACCAGACGCTCATGCAAAGCATACGCAGCACGCTTTTTAGCCTGCCCGCCGACACGGCCGCCTACCCCGGCCACGGTCCGGCCACGACCGTAGGCGACGAGCGCCTCAACAACCCCTTTATAGGCGAGTTCGCCGAAGCCTAGCGAAGGCTTTCCGCCCCCGGCGCCTGCCTATCCCCGCCTGCACCCGGCGCTCTTGCCGAAGCGCCAGACACGTTCCCTGCGCTTTTCGTGCCACCGTTCTGCTTGCCGCGTTCCTGTGCTAGCCTAAGAAAGCGACCCGGCCCTGCGCCCCTGCGTCCGCAGGGGGCCAGGGCCAGCCGGGTCCGCCCCCCCTCTGCCGGCACCCCATGAAGCACCTCGTTCCGGAACAGCTCGCCCGACTCGATGCCTACTGGCAGGACTGGGCCTACCAGCCCTCCCAGGAAAAGCAGCTGCGCGTCAGGCTCAGGCTCTATTTCATCTACCTGCTCATCCGCTACGGCGGCCTTCGCCTCGGCGAGGCGCTCGCGCTCGACGACAACCGGGACCTGGTCTTCTCCACCGCCACGGTGCTCATACGCGGATCCCGCGACATCCAGATCCAGGAGCAGGCCATGACGGCCCTGCTGAAGATCGTCGAGCATCCCGCACTCGCCGAGCTGCACGGCCACCTTGCCGGCATCGATCCCGGCTACGTGCGCAAGAGCTTCTACCAGGTCGCCTGCGCCTGCGGCCTACCGGACAAGACCCTGGGCGGCCCGAGGGTGCTCAGGCACGCGCGCGGCGCCGAACTCATGGAAAGCGGCGTGCCCGCGGCCATAGTCCAGAAGTTCCTTGGCCTGCAGAGCCCCGTGCAGGCCATACGGCTCAGGGAGTTCCAGGACGGCGAGGCCAAGCAGATCATCCACGCCCACCTGCGCCGCGAGACCCTGCGCCGCTCATCTGCCCGCAACGCCTTCGCCGGAGCCATCACGCGCATCCAGGAGAGCCGGAACATGGCCCAGGTGACGCTGACGGCCCTCTCCGGTCTCGAGGTGACGGCCATCATCTCCATGGAGAGCATGCGCAGCCTCGACCTGCGCAAGGGGCAGACCGTCACGGCGCAGGTCAAGGCGCCCTGGGTCGTGCTCGCGCCGGCAGGCGCCGCCACGAGCTGCGCCAACAACTTCCAGGGCACCGTGCTCTTCATCAGGAAGGGCTCCCTCGAGGCGAGCGTGCGCCTGCGCCTTGCCGACGGCACGGGCATGGCCGCCATGCTCTCCCTGGATGCCGTCGAGCGCCTCGGACTCGCGGAGGGCGCGGTCTGCACCGTCAGCTTCTCCGCCATGTCCGTAGTGCTGGCGCCGGGCTAAGGCGCTTGCGACACGGCGGACAGGACGCAGGCTTCCAGACGGACGTTTCCAGACGGCCGGACGCTACCCGCGTGAACGCCGGGGCTTTTCTATCGCGGTCTCGACGGCGCCGTAGACGGCGCTGACGCACCAGGCCCGCTGCATCTGCATCACTTCCTGCAGAGGGATCTCGCGTTCCTCGACAGCCTTCAGATCCACGAGCGCCTGGCGCAGGACGTCGTTCTTCATGCCCGTCTTCAGGGGCGGCGTGACGTATCTGCCGTCCTGCTCGAAGACGAGGGCGCTCCTCGCGCCGCTGGCCACCAGCCCCAGCCTGTTGACGAAGAGCACGTCGAAGCATTCGCCGGCCTGGATGCGCTCGAAGGCCTTGTCGAACCAGGGATGGTAGGCCGTGGCGAAGACAAGGTAGTCGCTTCGCTCGTCGAGGGCCTTGCGGGAAAGGCCGAGCTGCGGCTTGTCCACAGTTGAAAGCGGCCTGGCCTCCAGAGCGATGCCTCCCCCAGCGTCTGCGGTCAGCACCAGTTCGCAGGGGCCTTCGGGCAGGGTACCGCCTGAAGCCAGCAGATTGCTCCAGGCATCGGGCAGCCTCGCCCACTGCGACGCGAGGGCTTCCGGCGCCAGGGGACCCTGGAGTCCGGGACAGGCCCTGGCCTCGCAGGGCTCGATCCCCTCGAGCAGGGACGCCGTCCAGGAATCCTCCATGCCGTGCAGTGCCAGCTGGCGCTGGATGCGCTTCACGTGCGCCTCCAGCATGAAGACGGCTCCGTCTTCGAGGCGCATGGCCTCCTGGAAGACCGTGCCCTCGGGCAGGGTCAGCCAGCGCACGGGGGCGCACAGCTCGGCCCAGGCCTCGTCTTCGGCAATGGCGGCATGCACGCGGGCGCCGGCTCCCAGGCGGTAGCGCTGGTCGCCGGGACGCTTTTCCAGACTGCGCTCGACCAAGGCCAGTTCGGTGCGGCCGACGCTGAAGACGCCGAAGACGCCGCCGTAGATGCCGCGGGCCCGCAGCTCATGGCCGAAGATCTGCTCGGGCGTTCCCGTCCGGCCCTTGGCCTGGACGGCGGGGAAGAGCGCGTCGAAGACCGCCTTCACGGGAAGCCCCTGGCGCCAGCGGCAGGAAAGCTCGCCGTCCCCCGCCTGCACGGAGCCTGGCTCTGCTATGCCGGCGAGCGCCTGGGCAAGATAGTCCCTGTCGGCTTCGGGCGCATCGATGCGGATAATCTCGGGCTTGCCCGCGCCCTCCTTCGTCGCCTCCAGGAAGCGCCGGCCGGAGAGGCAGATAACCTCCTCGAAGGCGTCCTTGAAAAAGCCCCTGTACGGCACGTCCCCGCCAGCGGCAAAGCCCTCGTAGATCAGGCGCCCCTCGCAGGCCGTCTCCAGCTGCAGCTCCTCCGAGAGCACGAGGTCGGCGCCGGGATCAGCCTCCAGCACGGCGCTGCGCTTGCGCGCGAACCAGGCCCTGTCCAGCCCCTTTACCAGCTCGGGGCAGAAGCAGGGGGGCCTGCGCTTGAGATCAACGGGACGGCGGTGGCGGAAGAGCACGAAGTTGACGTAGGGCGTCTGCTCGAAACGGGGATCGGGCTGCACGGGCTGCTCGGGCACCGGCGAGACGGCGTCCCAGCGGACAAAGCCTGCGAGGTAGCCCGAACGGCGCAGCTTTTCCATCTGCTCGAAGGCTTCGGGCAGCTCCTTCCGGGTCAGGGCCTTCACCATGAAGATGGGCGTTTCGTAGACATAGTCGCCAAAGATCAGTGTCACCATCGCGTCGCTCCAGGGGCCCAGGCGGCCCTTCTCGTGTTCTCTTGGGGACATGCGCCCCAAGGCCCAGCGAAGGTATCCTCCAATCGCCCTTCCTTCAAGGCGGCATCCTGCCGGAACCTCGCCCGGAGCCACGAAGGGCGCCCAGTTACAGGGACAAAAACATTTATTAATTCCGGCATGTTATCTCATGAATGACAAGATGCCTCCTTTCTGCTACCACAGAAACTGCCTGCGGACATCCGCACGACAAGGAACTGCCCCATGCTGCACGCTTTGCGCCGCCTTCTGCCCCCTGTCCTGCCTGCCGCGCTTGCGGCCATCGTGAGCCTTGCCTGCACCGCTCCCGCGCAAGCCCAGACAACCCTGCTCATTCCCAGCCGGACCAGCATCGAGGAGAAGCTGGCGACACCTTCGCCGAAGGAGCTTCCTCAGGCCCAGCAGGCCCAGGAACGCAAGGGCCAGGACGCGCCGAAGGACGCGGCCAGAGAGGAACTCAAGCCGAAGTCCGAAGCAAAGCCCGATGCCAAGCCAGATCCCAAGGCCACGCCTGGCCAGGCCGAAGCGGTGCCGGCTGAGCCCCCGGCGCCCCCGCTCTCGCAGACGGTCGGATTGGTGCTCGCCAGCATTCTGGCAGCCGGCACGCCCGATGTCCTCAACGAGGAGATCGATCTGCTCATCGCCGGCATGGAGCCAGCCCGCCACAAGGGCATCGCCATGGACATGCCGCGCATCTTCACCATCCAGCGCTTCGAGCGCGATGCGGCTAGGCCAAGCCAGCCTGCATCGCGACAGGATCTTCTGGGCGACATCGAGGAGATCCGCTACCTTGACCAGAAGGCCTGGGGCGCCAACGTCGGCATCGCCCGGCGCGGGCTCTACCACTTCTCCATCGAGACCAGGCCCTGGTGGGACGCCCAGGCGCACAGCTACCAGCAGCAGATAGTCAAGACCATCGTGCCGGTCTACGGCGAGGACTGGGGCTGGCACCTCCCCTCGGGCCTGAGCTTCGAAATCGTTCCCCTGGTGCGCCCATTCGGGCTGACGGCGCCGGCCTTCATGGCAGCCAGAGTGCTCGTCGACGGCAAGCCGGCACCCGGCCTCGAGGTCGAGATCCATCGCATCGGCGCCGAGGGCAGAAAGCCCGCCTCGCCCTGGCAGGAGGTCATTGCGTCCCGCACCCTCGAGAGCGGCGACGTGGCCTGCGTGCTGAACGAGCCAGGCTGGTGGTGCATCCAGGCCTCGCGGCAGGGCTCTCCCCTCAAGGGTCCCGACGGCGAGCCCTCGCCCCTGCGCGTGAGCACCGTCTTCTGGCTCTACGTGGACGCCAGAAGCGCCAGGTAGCCGCGCCTCCCGCCCTGCACCCTGCGAAACAGCCCGCAGACCGGAGGGCAGAAAAACCGGACGGCCCGTCTTGTCAAGGCCTGCAGCCGACCCTATATTTGGCAGGACGGCCAGGACGACGTGTCCGGCCTGCCCCCTCCAGCGACAACGCCCTTCCCGGTGCCGGCACGGCCAGCACCGTTTCGCAGCGCGCCGGCCTCGCCGGCAGGAGACGATAATGAAAATGAAAGCAGCTTCGACCCTCCTCGCCCTGGTCCTTGCTGGGACCGTCACCCTGCTTCCCTGCTCGGCCGACGCGGCCCGCATGGGCGGCGGACGCTCCTTCGGCAGCCAGCCCTCCATGAGGGCCCCGGCGCCCCGTCCCGCGCCTGCCCAGCCCTACACCCAGCAGCGTCCCATGCAGCAGCCCCGTCCCATGAACCAGCCCGCCCAGCCGCGCGGCGGCATGGGCTTTG
>JAEEGI010003323.1_pt1 | contig 38375 bp, 25 predicted proteins | sample 8958751 | NCBI WGS metagenome assembly JAEEGI01 (sample SAMN16246545, study PRJNA631951) | gut metagenome | biome: gut microbiome; feature: rumen; material: KS-attached | host: Bos | place: Iran: Karaj | collected 2018-10 | reverse complement strand
TCATAGGATTAGTTTTCTTATTGGCAGTCTTGACCGCCTGCGACGCCACCACGCGCGAGGCGCGCCGCATGGTGAAGCGTGCCGAGCAGTTGGCCGACACCCTGCCCGACAGCACCGCGCGGCTGATCGACAGAGTGTTGCGCATGCCCGCGAGCTTCAGCGAGCGTGAGCGCATGGACATGGCCTTGCTGCAGGCCGAGGCCCTGTTTGGCTGTAGAGACGTTTCCCGAAACGTCTCAAAAAACAACGATACATTGGGAGACGTTTCAGGAAACGTCTCTACCATATCCCCCATCATGGATGACGATTTCTTCGACGACCGTGGCAACGTCTCAACCAGCCCCGAGCTGGAACGCGCCGCCGCCTATTATGCCAGGAAGGAGGACTACGGCAAGGCCGCCCACGCCGCCCTCTACAGCGGTTTCGTGCAGCAGTACTTCGACGAGAAGGAGGCCGCCATGCACTCGTTCAAGGAGGCCGAGCAATATGGCATGATGGCGGGCGACAGCCTTACCGTGGCCCGGGCGGAATACAAGATGGGGAAGATGCTGTTTGATGAATACATGGAGCAGGAAGCCCAAGACATGTTTCGAAAATCCAAGAAGTTTATTGGTAACCATCACACCGAAAGAGCATCTATCGAAAATAGCGAAGCCGTAATCTATATCCTGATGGGGCAATTTGACGATGCCGATTCCTGCCTTCAACGTGGAATGATTCTGGCCGAAAAATGGCATTCCGACAAAGTCATTCGTAAAATCCACAACAACTATTCGGTGCTATACCGCCTCCAAGGCAAGTATGACCAAGCCGTTGATTGCCTACATCGAATGAAGGCCAACCCAAATCTTGGCGAAAATGACATGTTTGTGCTAAACTTGAATTTAGGCAATGTGTATTTTGACATGAAAGAGATGGATTCAGCCGCCCGATACTACCAATTTGTAGAATTGGTGCTACCTAAGGTCAACGTAAAAAAAGAGACTGTACTTGCTGCATACGAAGCGCTTTACCGTTTCGCAGAAGACCAAAACGACGACTCTTTAGCCTTACAATATCGTGAATTGCACGAAAAGGGATTGTATGATTTGATGGTCTTGCGGCAAAAACAGACTATCTATAGAATTCAAAAGCAATTCGACTACGAAAGCCTTCAGAATGAAATGAACAAAAAGCTCCTTCAGAGACAACGCCTTATCACCTTGCTCGCAGTATTCACCATCATTGGTCTCGGGGCATTGGCAGTTTCGCAAATCCGACTGGCAAGAACACGCAAACACGAAGCCGAAACCAACGCCAACCTGTTCCACTTCATGCAACAGAACAAGGCTTTGGTGGAAAGCAACATGAGGCATGAGCAAAAGGTGGAGGACGCGGCTCAACAGCTTTCAGACATGCTTCATAAAAGGCTCATGGCAATGCTGAAGCTCGACTATTGCCTTAAGACCCCGATAGACAAGATTGCCGCCAAGGACTTGGAGAAAGAAGTGTTCGGCGACGGCGACCATTGGGAAGCCGTGAAGGAGGTTCTCGATTCGCTCTATCCCGGCCTGTGGGAAACCATAGGACTGAAATATCCTGACATGGATGAGATGGAGCGTCGCGTATGCATGCTGTCGCGCCTCAAATTGTCGCGTCTGAACGAAGCCGCCCTGCTCGGGGTTAGCGTCAGCGTGCTCGACAAGCTTCGCACCAAGGTCCGCAAGACGGTGGAACAAGAAGAAAAACGATAGCGGTTTTCAAGAAAATCGCGGTGTTTTTCACCTCAAAGTTCGGTGTCCAGACTTGAAAAGTTTGGACGACAGAAGTTGTAACAGTTTGTAATAAAACAACTTAACACGATATGACCGCCGAAAAAGTTCGGACGGCATTTCGGACGGCCTCCCTATGGCCTATTTTTGCATCGTGATTTTATTCACGACATGCATGTTATCTAATCAATTTGTCAAACTTAATATTATCTCATCTATGAACAAAAAAGCACTAATCATTATCGCACTTTGCGCTTTAGGCCTATGCATTGGAGAAACACATGCCATAAACACGACCTCCTTAGCACCTATTAATACATGGGAGATTGCAGATCCTCCTCAAGGCTATGAAAAGATACATCTACACGGCACTTTGATGCTAGGCATCGGCCCCAACGCCGTCGTAGCCGGTGCCAACGACGAGGCCGTCTATATTGGCTTCAACCAGGACTTCGGCCTCGTGAACATTTCGATTTATAACAGCCTGGGGGGATTGGCGTACAGCGCTGTGGTGAACACCTCCGTGCAGCAGGTGGTCATCATCCCCATTACTTTTGCCACTAGCGGCACCTACACCGTGGAACTCAGCAATGCCTTTGGCTATGCCGAGGGCGATTTTGGACATCTAAACAACAATTAAACATACCATTACTAACAATTAAAATATAATATCATGAAGAGGTCATTTTTTACTTTGGCCATCGTGCTGCTTGCAGTGGCGGCGCAGGCGCAGATTAAGGTGCATGATGACGGACATGTGAGCATAGGTAGTCTTACGCATTCTTATGGTGTACAAGTACACCCTAATGGCTATACAAGTTTTCGTACTCAATCGGATGCACCATGGGGGTGGGCTACCCTGTCGTATGCGAACGATTCGCTACAGAAGCATTGGATTATTGCCAAATTATACGGTACTGACGCAGGTACACACACATTCTTTGTCACGGGCAACGGCTATGTATTCAAACAGGGCAGTTGGAGTAATGTTTCAGGCAGTTTTTTGGGTAGTATTAATGGAGCAATGGCTGTACTAGACCAAATCACTGGAGTTTGGTATGTCCCCAATGGAGGTGACGGCAAAACTGGCGTGAATGAAGTAGAGACAAGACATCCTGGGGTCAATCCAGAAGAGGTGAAGGAAGTGCTGCCAGAAGCGGTCACTGCCGATGAAGCGGGGCGTCTTTATGTGGACTACGAAGCCCTCACCGTTTTTCTTATAGAGGCCTTTAAGGAACAGCATCAGGAAATCAAAGAACTCCGCGAGACACTCGAAGAAAATGGTTTGATGAAAAAACAACCTTAATAGCTTGCAGCCATGAAAAAGTTTATATACCTTTGCGGCATGATGTTGCTGAGTATGAACATAATGGCGCAAGAGCAAAACCAAATGGAGCATGACACTTCAAGGTATTGTCACGGGAAGCATTACAAGTATCTTACCATTGATTATAAACCTTCAATAGTGGAAATAACTCCAGGTTGGAGGTATGACTCCGTTATGAGTGATGAGTTCCATGGTACAACAATCAATCTGGACAAATGGAAAATAGCAAATCGTAGATCCGTATCTTTCTATAGTACAGTTGGATACGTAAACAATCCTAATAATATACATCTATTAAATGATAGTCTTGTCATGTCTGTCACCGAAAACGTTGATGGAATTTGGTGCTACACAGATGACCAACACAAAGATAGTATTCGTCCAGCCTTGCTTTCTGGATGGTTGTCATCCAACAATATTTTTCGATACGGGTATATAGAAACGGAATGCTATCTTCCTAAGAACCATCATTATTGGCCATGTTTGTGGACAACAGGAAGGCTGAACGACAGCATTGATTATGATGAAGTTGACGTGTTTGAACGTACTGCTGGTAACAATACAGATTATCCATATAAAATAAGGCAAAATTGTTATAATGGAGACCATACAATTCATGGAGAATCTTTTTTGTCAAGCATTCTGTCTTTTAAGAATAACGATTCCATCACTGGCAAGACAGTGGTGTTCGGCGCCGAAATACTGCCTGAGGAAGTGGTATTCTATATTAACGGTCGGGTCTCAACACATGTAAAGTTCCATGACGGTTGGGAGAATGACTGGAACACATATACCTGCACTGACATAGAAGAAATGATACGAACAATCATCATAATCAGCTTAACTTGCCCTTCAACAGAATCGACCGTACCTTTGCCTAATGAGTCGACTGTTTTTAAGTATTTTAGATGCTATAAGTTGGAAAAGGGCGATGTGGACACTTACCATCCAACCATTTTTACCCCTTCGTATGAATCGACCAAGGTTTATCCCCATGTCATACTAGGGGGCATGGGTTGTGTAGCCAATGTCTCTACACCGTCCGCCATTTGGGCAGAGCAGGACATCATTCTTGATAAAGGCTTCGAACTGTCAGAGGGGATCTCCTTCTCCGCTCGTGTCATTTCCGTTCCAGATGCCTCAAATTCAAACCTATACATACAAAACTGCCATTATAACAACCACAAAAACAACCAACCATGAAAAAGCTTGTTTTAATTCCAATGTTCCTGTTGATACTTTCTGTAGCATCATATTCGCAGAACAACCAGGTCTGGCAGCCAGATACGATATTGATATACGCTGACAATTCAATTGTCGAATTCGACTCTATGTTTCAGTTCAATTCTTATAATGCCGAGGGGTTGTTCACCCGATGTGAAGAGCATTATGGAAATGAATTCATGAAGGGAGAGTTTATGCGAGACATACCGCCAATCCAGTCCAAGACCGAATACGAGTATGATTTGAGCCATAATATAGACAAGATGATAGTATACTCGTATTCTATACCGAGACCTGATATGACGATTAGCAAATATATTTATGAAGATGGCAAACTGTCATTATACACAAGGCACACAATAGACTTTTTTGATGAAACACACATTTTGGACAGTGTCACATACCAATACGATGCCTTGGGAAGGATATTGGAAGAGGTGGTCTACAAGAACTACGCTGAATCTTTAGTTTATGCCAAGCACACGGTTTATGAATACTGTTCCAATGAGGTGGTAGTAACGTCGGAAGGACTCAAGTTTGATAACTGGGGCGACTGGGTTCAACTCAATAAAGAGACAAGAACTTTTAACGAGAGGGGCTTGTTGTCAGGCATTGTGACTGAGTCATACAGCAATCCAGTCAAGTCCGACACCTATTCGTATGACGGGGCCGACCGCATCACGGGCATCCTGACACGCACACTGGACGGATGCGATTGGGTCAACAGTAGATTGCTGGAATACGCGTATAACATAAATGGGCATCTTTACCTTGCTACAATAAAGACATGGCAGAACGAAACTTTTGTTGATGCCAATAGAGCTGTTTATGAACTGAATGATGCAGGATACCCGACCGTTGTCAAGTTTGAAAAATGGAATGGTGCAGAATGGGTTGATGGGACTTGGAAGGTTGGTTTCTCTGTTTTTTTAGAAGATCATCTTGAAAGGCAGAACAAGTTTGTCTGCACAAGATATGCCAAACGAATAGAAATCCACTACGCCAACACTCCAATGCCCGACTATGACGTAGAGGAACATGGGGCTGAACAAGTTTTCGCCACCCTCCATCCCAACCCCACCAGCGGCCTGGTCAGCATCACAGGCCAAGACTTGAAGTCCGCCGAAGCGTTCAACGCCCTCGGGCAGCATGTTGCCACCGCCACAGGCGAAGGCGAACGCCTCACGGTGGATCTCAATGGCCTGCCAGCGGGCGTCTACTTCGTCGACGTCACCGACAAGGATGGACGGAAATGTGTGAAGAAGGTGGTGAAGGAATAAAGATTGAGGAATTGCAGCAGATTACCTGGACAGGCGGTTATCCATCATACAAATAGGGGATTGCAAGTCCGTAGCATGGGGAGTATAAAGGAGCATAAAACATGCTCCTTTTTTTATGCAAAGGAATAAATTCCTATTTTTGCCCTTTAATTACCAAATCACGATGCAATTCTTGGACAACCTATTCGTTACTCAATCCATATCGGATATCGAAAACGGCTTCATGGCAGTATTATGCTGCAACCCAGAGCATTTGATCTATCAAGCCCATTTTCCAGGCAACCCCATCACTCCAGGAGCCTGCCTGCTGCAAACCGCCGGCGAGGTGCTGCAAAGAAAGTTGGGCCGCCCCCTCTATCTGAAAGCGTCCAAAAACATCAAATACCTCAATGTGTTGGTTCCTGCCGAGGGCAAAGAAGTACGCTACACTTTTTCGAATCTTGTTGAGAACGAGACCGAATGCAAAGCCCAGGTGGTCATTGCCGATGAAGCTTCCGTCTACACAAAAATGTCGCTAACCTTTACCTATGAACCCATCTGATGCCATAGCGACACGAAACCTGATGCAGCAACGTAAAGTCTGCACCATCATGCCGACCTACAACAATGGCGGCACACTGCGCGATGTGGTGGAACGCGTGCTGACCTATTGCAACGATGTCATCGTAGTCAACGACGGCTGCACCGACGACTCTGCCGAGATTTTGGCATCATTGGGCGAGCGCATCACCGTGGTCGACTATGGCCGCAACCGAGGCAAAGGCTATGCCCTGAAACAAGGCTTCAAGAAAGCCAAGCAGATGGGCTTCGACTATGCCATCACCATCGACAGCGACGGACAGCATTTCCCTGAAGACATCCCGCTGTTTGTTGAGACCTTGGAGCAACATCCTGGCGCCTTGATTGTGGGCAGCCGCAACCTGAAACAGGACAATATGCCTGGCAAGAACACCTTCGCCAACAAATTTTCGAACTTCTGGTTTAAAATTCAGACGGGTATTAACTTGCCCGACACCCAGACAGGTTACCGCCTCTATCCTTTGCGAAGGCTGCCCCGCATCTTCAGCGCACGCTACGAGGCCGAACTGTCGCTCTTGGTCTTCTCCGCCTGGCGCGGCACCGACCTCGTGCCTATCAAAGTCAATGTGTTTTATCCCGAAGACCGCGTCACGCATTTCCGCCCGTTTTGGGACTTCTTCCGCATCAGTGTGCTCAACACCGTTCTCTGCCTTGTGGCCATCGTCTACGGTTGGCCTTCGCGATTGATCCACAAACTGTTTAACCCTAAAAATCGCTTGCGATTTTTTCTCTAATTCCAAATGATTTTCAATAAAAATTCTCTAATTAACTACGTTGAATCTTCGATTTCTCTACATTCTTGACAATAAAACATTCTTGATAAATAACAAGAAATCCTAATGAACAAGTTCTTCCTTAATATCTACGACTACCTGTCGAAACACAAAGCCTTATCGATAGCCCTATTGCTGGTTGTCACGACCCTCTGTGTGTTTTCGGCCCTGCGTCTGGACTATAAGGAAGATATCGCCGACTTCCTGCCCACCGACCCTGAGAAGGAGCGCTACACCTCGGTCTACAACGACTTGGGCAACCAAGGCCAAATCACGGTCATTTTCTCTGCCGATACCACCCTATTGGCCAATGATGAAGCCATCGACGCCATCATGGATGCCATGGATGCCTTTGAGAGCCATTGGAAGGAATGCGACACGGCACAAATCGTCAGCGATTTGCAATGTCGCGTCGATGGCAGCGAGGTGTTTGATGCCATGGACTTTATCCGTGAGCACCAGGCCCTGTTTCTCACCGAAACCGACTACCGATGCATGGACTCGTTGCTGGCCGACCCCGACCATGTGTCCACCAGCATGGCCAACATCAAGCGGATGCTCTCCATGCCCACGGCCGGTTTCGTCGTCGATGGCATCAAGGCCGACCCGCTCAACCTCTATTCGCCCGCCCTGCAGCGCCTCAACGCGCTTAATCCCACACAAAACTACCGCCTTGAAGACGAATACCTTTTCAACGAAAGTGGCGACAAAGGCTTTGCCTTCTTCTCATCGCCTTTCTCGGGCAGCGACACCCAAGGCAATGCCAAGATAGTGAATCTGATTGATCAAGTGGTAGCGCTGACCGAGAGCGAGCATCCTGGGGTGCGCGTCTCGGCAGTCGGCGCGCCCACCATAGCGGTCACCAACGCCCGGCAAATCAAGAGAGACAGTTTCCTCTCGCTTGCCATCGCCCTTGTGCTGATTTTCGGCATCCTGATGTTTACCATGGCGCGCAAGCGCAACCTGTTGTGGTTGGGCATCGCCATCCTCTTTGGTTGGATCTTTGCCTTGGCGGTCATCGCCCTATTCAAGTCGAGCATCTCGCTCATCGTGGTGGGCATCGGCTCGGTCCTTATCGGCATAGCGGTTAATTACCCCTTGCATTATCTCGACCACATCAAGCAGGAACCCAACAAGCGCGAGGCCTTGAAAGACATCATCCAGCCTTTGGTCATCGGCAACCTTACAACAGTGGCGGCCTTTGCCTGTCTCGTCTTCGTGAAGGCCGAAGCCATGCGCGACCTCGGCCTCTTCGGCGCCTTGACGCTGGTGGGCACCATCCTCTTCGTGATGGTTTTCCTCCCCTTGTTTGCCGTAGTGCCCAAGAAGACCAAGAAACTCTTCGTCGACGATGGCAAAGCACCTTCGGAGACTTGGCGCAAAGTCAAGTTATACGCTTTCTGGCCCTTGGTTATCCTCACATTGATACTCGCTTATTTCAGCCAGGACACCGCCTTCGATGCCGACTTGCACAATATCAACTACATGACGCGCCAACAAAAGGAAGACTTGGCCTTATTGAGCGAATCGCTGCAGAAGGAAGGCGAGACTGACTTGATCTATGTCGTCTCTGAAGCCGCTGACATCCAAGAAGCCATCAGGCAAAATGAAATAATGATGGTAGGGTTGCGGCATTCAGTTCCCGATAGCATCGAATACAGCATCTCTGGCATGGATGGCTTGCTGCCTTCGGTGGAGAGACAAAAAAAGTCGCTTGAAATGTGGCATGAGTTCTGGCAGAGCCATGCTGGTTTGGTCGAGCAAGTCAAGGTTGAGGCAGTCAAAGCTGGTTTCACCGAAAACGCTTTTGAACGCTTCACCTATGGCATTACCAAGAACTATGAGCCTTTGAGAGAAAGCGAGATGGAGCCTTTGACGGTTTTATGTGGCAACTATATGTTGCAGCATGATTCTTTGGCGCGGGTGGTAAACTTCGTGCGAGTGCCGATGAAGGACTCTGAGGCGTTGAAGGAACAGATTAGGCAAGTGGTCGCTTCGCGTCATTGCGAGGCATCATTCCGTGAAAACGGAAGAAGCAATTCAGAAATGACGGCCCTTCGACAGGCTCAGGGACCTCAGGGGGTCGACCCTTCGACGGGCTCAGGGACCTCGGCTTCTAATGGCTTCGCCTTCAGCATCAGCGATGTGGGCAACAATTTGGTGAGTGCGCTATCCAGCGACTTCGACTACATCCTCTATGTGTGCAGTATCGTGGTATTCTTCTTCCTCTGCCTCTCGTTCGGGCGCTTGGAGCTGTCGCTGCTGGCCTTCCTGCCCCTGACGGTAGGCTGGGCCTGGATCTTGGGCATCATGCACTTGGGCGGCATCAAGTTCAACATCGTCAACATTATTTTGGCCACCTTCATCTTCGGCCAGGGCGACGACTACACCATTTTTATCACCGAGGGATTGCTTTACGAATACGCCTACGGCAAGCGGATGCTGAAAAACTACCGCAATAGCGTCATCCTCTCAGGCATTCTCATGTTCATCGGCATCGGCGCGCTCATCTTTGCCAAGCATCCCGCCATGCGCTCGCTAGCCGAGGTGGCCATTATCGGCATGGCCACAGTGGTCTTCATGGCCTGCTATCTGCCGCCTATCGTCTTTGGTTGGCTGACCAAGAAAAAAGGCCAGTTGCGCGAGGTGCCATTGACATTGAAACGACTGATTTATACCATTTTAACACTTCTTGTCTTCGTTGTCTTTGTGCTCTTTATTTTCACGCCGTTCACTTTGGTTTACATGCTATTGGGTCCCAACACCGAGAAAAAGCGCTACCGTTTCCATAAGATTATCTCGACATTCATGCGTGTGGCTTTGAAACTGTTGCCAGGCGTGAAAACCCATTTGGATAACAAGTATGGCGAGACCTTTGAAAATCCAGCAATCATCATTGCCAACCACCAGTCGCATCTGGACTTGCTCTGCACCATTATGCTGCATCCCAAAGTGGTGTTGCTCACTACTGATTGGGTATGGAAAAACCCTATCTACGGTTTGGTGATACGCTATGCCGAATATTATCCTGTTTCGGACGGTTACGACAAAAATGTGGAACGCCTAAAGAAACTCGTCGAGCGTGGTTATTCCGTGGTGGTGTTTCCTGAAGGCACGCGTTCTGAGACGGGAGAAATCCTTCGTTTCCACAAAGGTGCTTTTTCGTTGGCACAGGTCTTGAATATTGACATTCTGCCTGTCTTCATCCATGGGGCGAGTCATGTGATGCCTAAAAAAGACTTTGTGCTGCGCGAAGGACAATTGTATGTTGAAGTAGGGAAGAGGATGAAGGCCGAAGAGGTGCAAACAATGGATTCACGCGCCTTGACATCGCAATTCCACAAGTATTACATCCAGCATTTCGATGAAATCCGGCGCCAACGCGAGAACGTCGAATATGTGTTGCCGTTTGTGCGGTACAAGTATGTCTACAAAGGCAATGAAGTGGAACGTGCCTGTCGAAGAAACTTAAAGAAAATAAAAGCAAAATCCGCTGAAATCAATGCCTTGAACTATGAGAGCATTTTGATTCGAAACAGCGGCTATGGCGAATTGGCATGGACGGTGGCCTTGGTGCATCGCAATGCCCAGGTGTTTGCCGTGGAAACTGACGATGACAAGCAACTCGTCGCTTCACATACTAGTTACATCCCCGAGAACCTACATTTTGTTCATGAAGGAGATGTATTTCAAGATTGTGTATATACAATTGATAACCAAGATTTTATGAAATGAAAAAATGTGTCATTATCGGAAGCGGTTTAGGTGGTTTGTCGACAGGAGTCATTCTCGCCAAAAATGGTTATGAGGTCACCATACTGGAGCAGGCATCGCAGGTAGGCGGTTGCTTGCAATGTTTCACTAGGAATGGGGTCAAGTTTGAGACAGGGATGCACTTTATCGGCAGCCTTGACGATGGACAAGTGCTTTCACATTATTTCAACTATCTTGGCATCAAAGATAAAGTGGTGTTGAATCGGTTAGACCCTCAGGCGTATGACGTGGTAGCTTTACAAGGCGAGCAATTCGCTTTTCCTAGTGGTCGAGAGGCCTTCATCGAGAGATTCTCACAGCGTTTCCCTTTACAAAGAGATAACCTTGAGCGGTATTGTAATCTTGTAGAGCGAGTGGCCTCTTTGTCGCCTTTTCGCGACCTGCAGCACGTTGTCGATGCGAGCCGTTTTATTGACGACAAATTGTTGTATCAGAGTTTGAGCGAGGTGATAGACCAAACCATCACCGATCCTTTGCTTCGTGAGGTGTTGGTGGGCAACCTGTCGCTTTATGCCGCCCAAAAAGACAAGACGCCTTTTGCCACACATGCCTTTATCTTCGATTTTTACAATAAGAGCGCCTTTCGAATTGTTGGGGGCAGCGATACCGTCGTCAAGGCGTTGACAGAAGTTTTTGAGCAACATGGAGGAAAAGTGCTGACCCGACAAAAAGTGACAGAGATACTCATTGAAGGCAAGAAAGTCTCCGGTGTCGTGACGGCCGCTGGAGAGAAGTTCACTGCAGACGTGGTCATCTCTGATGTCAACCCCAAACAGATGATTGGCATGGTCGGCGACGGTGTCTTCACCCAAGCGTATAAGTCGCGCATTAAAGGCATCGCTGACACCACCTCGGTATTCTCGCTTTTTCTCCGTTTCAAAGAAGGAGCAATGCCCTATCTCAATTCCAATTTCTATGGTTTTAGCACCGATTCACCGTGGAAGATGGATGGAGACATTGGCGATACATGGCCGCAAGGTTATCTTTATATGCACCATTGCCACGAGTCCAACCCAAAGTATGCTAAAAGCGGCGTGGTTTTGGCATACATGTCAATGGATGTTGTCAGGCAATGGAGCAACACCACCATCGGGCATAGGGGCGCCGATTACGAACGCTTCAAAACAACTATGGCTGAACGCCTGTTGGATGTGGTCGAGAAGGACTTTCCAGGTTTTCGCGACACCGTGGAGGAGTATTATTCGGCCACCCCGTTGACCTATCGTGACTATACTTCCACGCCAGAAGGTTCCATTTATGGCCTTGAGAAAAACGTGAACAACATCGCTGACAGGGTGTCATTTAAGACCAAGGTCTCCAATTTGCTCTTGGTTGGGCAAAACATCAACTCACACGGCATGTTAGGCGTTTTGGTGGGCACGATGAACGTGTGCCAGCATCTGTTGGGCGAAGCAAAAGTCAGGCAACAGATGATGGAAACGAACCAAAAAAGCGTTGTCGTCATCGGTGGCGGTTTAGGCGGATTGGTATCGGGCGCCTTGCTCGCCAAGGAAGGCTACAAAGTGACAGTGCTCGAAAAGAATGCCATCATCGGCGGTGGTTTGCAGACCTTCAAACGCAAAGGCGTGAGTTTTCCGACGGGGATGCATGTATTTGGCGGATTTGGCGAGGAAGGCCAACTTCGCAAGCTTTTCTCTTATATTGGCATCATGGACCGCCTCTCGCTTCGTGCTATGGATGAGGATGGCTACGATGTGGTTAAAGTGCTTGAAGATGGGGGTTCCTATAGCCTGCCTAAAGGGAAAGAACGCTTTATTAGCTATTTAGGTGAGGTTTTTCCCGACGAAAAAGAACATATCAGGGCTTATGTCGATAAGTTGTTCGCCCTTTCGGAAGAAGAAGACCTCTTCTATTTGCGTGAACAAAAGCCGCAGGTTTTCATGTCGGTTTCCGAAGATGCCATCCAACCTTACGATGAGTTGATGAACCGTTATATCGCCAATCCCAAACTCAGAGGGGTTTTATCCTACCTAAACCCGTTGATGGGTGGCAAGCCGGGCACCACACCCGCCTTCATGAGCGCCCTCCTTGGGGTGCTGCACATAGGCGGCACCTATCAGTTTGTAGGGGGTAGCCAACAGATGGCCGAATTGCTGAAAGAGGTAATAGAAACTGCAGGCGGTCAGGTGCTGGCCAACGAAGAAGTGGTCGATATCAAGGTTGAAAACCACATGGTGAACCAAGTTGTCACCCAAAAAGGCAATGTCTATCATGCTGACAACTATATCTCCGATGTGCATCCCGATGTGCTTTTGCGGCTGGTGGGCGACAAGGCATTTCCCACTTCGTTCAGGACCAGGATTCTGTCGATACCCGAGACGCGCTCGTCGTTCAAAGTCTATGTCAAATTCAAGGAAAACGCTTTTCCTTATTTCAACCATACAAATTATTGCCTCTCGCATTACAATGTCCAGTTCGACTCCAATTCTCTAGTTCAGCAGGACTGGCCTAATGCCCTGATGTATTACACGCCTGCCATTGAGCAGCAAGGTCCCTATGCAGAAACGATGGTCATCATTGGAGAAATGGAATATGAGTGGGTTAAGCCTTGGGAAAACACCAAGATTGGCCATAGGGGGGCTTCTTATGAGCAATGGAAGCGGAAGATGACCGAACAAGTGCTGGACTTCATGGAAAGGCTTTACCCTGACTTCCGCGAGAAGATAGATTTTGTCATGGCCTCCTCGCCGCTTACCATTCGCGACTACTACGGCAATAAAGAGGGTTCAAATTATGGTTTTTTGAGAGACTGCCATAATATCATGCTCTCGCAACTATCTGTTTTCACAAAAGTTAAGAACCTTTACCTGACAGGGCAAAACGTTAACATCCATGGCATGTGTGGCGTCGCGCTGACGGCCATACAAACCGTAGAGGCCCTTGTAGGTTCCAATGCTGTTGTACGCAAAATCAACAAAAGATAAAACCGACTATATATTTTTTTGTATTTTTGCAATTTCAACAATGTGAAATGGACACGATTAAGCTGAAACTTATTTATCCGAAGTGGAACAAACTGCCGGGTCAGACGACGTTCAACTTGCCGCCTCACGGACCAGTGGCTTTTGCTGCCACTTTGCCAGAATATGTCGACATTTCGTTTACCGACGAAAATGTTGAGCCGATTGATTTTGATGAAGAATGTGATTTAGTAGCCCTTTCTATGATGCTCACCACCCAGGTGAAACGTGGTTGGGCCATTGCTGAAGAATACCATAAGCGCGGCAAGACGGTCATCGCTGGCGGCATCTCAAGCATGCTTCATGCAGAGGAGATGGTCAACCATGTTGACAGTGTGTTTTTAGGCGAGTCGGAAGGCCGTTCCGAGCAGGTTATTCTAGACTGGAAAAATGGTTGCCTGAAGAAGATCTACAATTACATGGGCAATCAGCCCGACATTGCTATGGTGGGTCCTTGCCGTCGCGACCTTTACAAGCGCGAGCTTTATAACCACAAAGGTGTGCAGATGGTGGACCTCTTCAATGCGAGTCGGGGTTGCCGTTTCAGTTGCTATCCTTGCGCTGTTTCGTATCTCGGCGGACGCAAGTTCCGTCCGCGTCCTGTCGACAAGGTGGTGGAAGATATGGCCGGCATCGACAACAACCGTCTTTTCATTGTTGACAATTCGTTGGCACAAGACAAGCAGTGGGAGATGGACCTCTTCCGTGCCATTGCGCCGCTGAAAAAGAAATGGATCAGCCACACTATCGAGGACGACCCCGAGGTGCTTGACTTGGCTGCCAAAGCGGGCGCATGGTATGTCTATCAGGCTGTTTACGATACCTCTGACTATATCAAGGAGCGCGTGAAACGCTATCATGACTATGGCATTGGCGTGGAAGGCACCATTCTTTTCGGTCTCGACAACCAGACAGAAGACGACATTAAGCGGCTCATTGACTTCTTGGGTGAAATAGATCTCGATTTGGCCGAGTTCACCATTTTTGCTCCTTTTCCGCACACCAAGGGTCACGACGATTTGCTGCGCCAAGGGCGCATTTTCGATTTCGACTGGGACCATTACAACGCAGGGCAGGTGGTATATCAACCCAAGCACATGACCCCCGAGAAACTGCAGGATCTCTATGAATATGCTTGGAAGAGTTTCTATGCCGATGAGAGTCAGGAGCAGAAAATGTTCCGCCTGTTCTGTAATGTTGCTCTGCGCGAAATGGAGGACGGCACCTATCGCCCGCGCGACAGACGCTTGGCCAACAAGTCGTTTGGTCGCGATGTTGACCGCAGCAAGCGTAATGTCAATGTAAGAACCGAAAGCCAAAAGCTAATCGTTAGGAATGAGGAATGAAGAATGCTGAATGAGGTTCTTTGAATTATCAATTATCAATTGTCAATTTTGAATTCATGAAAGTATCTCCAGAATATTACGACGAGATTTTCCCCTTCAAGGGCGAATGGGATATGGAATCTTCTTGTGGTTTGAAAATCAGGGAAGTGGATGGGAAAAAATATGTCATTGTCACTGAATTGTACCAAGATAACCCAGGCACCTCTGTCACCTATGCAGGGCGCAAGTTGGCCGACCAGATTTGTGAGGCAAAAAACCTTAAATTGGAAGACATCGTCTATTTGGAATGTACTCCTAACACAAATTCCAAGCTTTCGTTTTACGACGAAGAGTATTTTCAAGTGGATTTCTTCGCTGACATGCAACACAAGTATCGGCAACTTTCGAAGGAAGAAATCATAAAAATCCTTGGTTAATGAAGCATAAAGTCATTTGGGTTTTCACAGCATTGTTATTTTTCACTCTCGGGATGGTTACGGCGCAAGAAAAGATTTGGCAAGGTACGGATATACGGCATGGCAACAAGGTTGTCTTGACCTCATATCTTGCCGACAACAACCCAACGGGAACGGCCGTTATTGTTTGTCCAGGCGGGAGTTACTATTGGCTCGACAGAAAAAATGAAGGCGACAGCGTGGCTATGTGGTTGCAAAGCCAAGGCATCTCGGCGTTTATGCTTGAGTATCGCGCCGCTGGCATTATTGCATACGTCTACAAACATAGGGCCTTCTTTAGAGGTCGCCAACATCCTGATATGATCACCGATGCCCAGCGTGCCTTGCAATGGGTGCGCACCCATGCCGATGAATATCACATTGATCCTGACAAAGTGGGCATCTTGGGATTCTCGGCAGGCGGTCATCTTGCTTTGTCTACGGCATGTTTCCACGCCCACGATTTCCTAAAAGACGCGGGTATCGAAAACGAAGCCAATCTTCGCCCTGATTTTGCGGGAGCCATCTATCCTGTTGTCACTATGGTGAGACCTTTTGTACATAAACGCTCACGCCGTGGACTGCTAAGCGAACGTCACCACCATGACCCTGAAATGTGCGACTCGCTCTCGCTTGAGCGCCATGTGCCTGCCGACTGCCCCCCCATCTTCCTTGCCAATTGCGTTGACGACCCTGTGGTTGACTACCGCAACTCTGTTGTCTTCGACTCTGCCCTAAATGCCGCCGAGATAGAGCACCGCTATGTCCAGTACCAAACGGGAGGACATAGTTTTGGAGCCAGCGAACATCGAGGCACGCCGGAATGCCGTGCATGGAAAGAGGCGTTCCTTCAGTGGTTGCGTGAAATGGGTTTTTAATGCAACTTAAACTTGATTAGTTACTAAAAACTATGATTACCAACGATATAGAATACCAATCTGTAGAACAAATCAAGGCCTACCAGGAAGACCTGCTCCATAAGGCCTTGGCGTATTTAAGCACCCATTCACCCTACTACCAGCGGATGTTTGACCGTTATGGCATACGCATTGAGAAAATCAAGCATATCGAGGACTTGGTGAAGATACCGTTCACCGAGAAGAAAGACTTGCAACTCTTCAACGAGGAGTTTCTGTGCTGCCCTAAGGACAAGATTATCGACTACATCACCACCTCTGGAACTCTGGGCGATCCCGTCACTTTTGGTTGCACCGAGAAGGACCTGCAACGCTTGGCTTACAACGAGAAGAAGTCGTTTGAGTGTGCCGGAGTGCGTCCTGGCAATGTGGTGCAACTGATGACTACATTAGACAAGCGTTTCATGGCAGGATTGGCATATTTCCTTGGTTTGCGCGAATTGGGCGCTGGCGTCATCCGCGTGGGTAACGGCATCCCTGAACTGCAGTGGGACACCATACGTCGCATTAAGCCCGACACCATCATGTGCGTGCCTTCCTTTATCCTCAAATTAATACAATATGCTGAGGAACATGGAATTGACTATAAAAATAGCAGCGTTCGCCGAATCATAGGCATCGGTGAAGGCATGCGCGACCAAGATTTCAACCTCAACTTGTTGGGTCGTAAAATCAAGGAGAAATGGGATGTGCAACTCTTTGCCACATACTCGTCAACGGAGATGGGCGCTACTTTCTCGGAGTGTGAGTATGGTCTTGGCGGTCATGTGCATCCCGAACTCATCATCGTTGAAATCATCGGGGAAGATGGCCTGCCCGTTGCCGATGGCAAGCCTGGTGAGATAGTGGTGACTACGCTCGGCGTTGAAGCCATGCCGTTGCTGCGTTTCCGCACTGGCGACATTGCCGCCAAGATTGTTGACCAATGCAAGTGTGGGCGCAATTCTTATCGTCTCACCCCGCTGGTAGGTCGCAAAAACAACATGATTAAGTTGAAAGGCACTACGCTTTATCCGCCTGCAATCAACGATGTGTTGGACAATACTGACTTTGTCGAGAACTATGTCATTGAAGTGCGCCAAAGCGAGGCGGGCACCGACGACGTAGTGGTGAAGATCGGGTTGAAATACGAACCCGAATTTGACGTGGTCAAGACCTTGAAAGACAGTTTCCGTTCCCGCATCCGCGTAGCTCCTGCCATTGAGATACATCCTGTTGAGGAGATTCAAAAAATCAACTATCCTGCCAAGAGCCGCAAACCCATCAAATTCATCGACTTGAGAAACAAATGACGACCAATTTCGACGACATCAGACCCTTCAATGCGGACGAAATCCCCGCCGCCACTCAACGCATGGCCGACAGCGAGTCAATTCCTGCTATTGCACAATATCTTGGCGTACCCGCTGAGGCGCTCCGCCAAAGGATTCGCAGCATCAGGACGCTGAAAGAATTTCAACTCGGGTTGCTAAAAGAGGTAATAGAGAGCTTGTTGAAGAAAACCACTACGCAGTTCGACTGGTCGGGGGTGGAAAACATCGACGAGAAGAAACCCTATCTCTTTGTTTCCAACCACCGTGACATTGTGCTTGATGCCATGTTTTTGCAATACATCCTCAATGAGGCAGGGCAAAACACTTGCCAGATCACCTTTGGCAGCAACTTGATGTCGCATCCCTTTGTCATTGATTTTGGTAAGGTGAACAAGATGTTCCGCACCGAACGTGGAGGTTCGCCTAAAGAGTTCTACAACAGCATGATGCACATGTCGGAATATATGCGCCATGTGATTACAGAGGTGCATGAGTCGGTGTGGATTGCCCAACGCAACGGACGCACAAAAAATGGCATCGACGTCACCGACCCGGCCATCATCAAAATGTTTAGCATGAGCCGCCGCGACGATAGAGTTGTATCATTAGCTGAGTTGAACATCGTGCCTGTTGCGGTATCCTATGAATGGGAGTCGTGCGACAAATTGAAGACCTTAGAGCTGTACCTGACCAAGAAAAACGGCCATTATGAGAAGAAACCCAACGAAGACCTCAACAGCATCTTGACGGGCATCATGCAGCCCAAGGGCCATGTGCATTTCCATATCTGTCCTCAGGTTACCGAAGCCGACCTTATCGCCTTGAACGACTGTCCTTCGGGCGAGTTCTACAAGCGCGTGGCAGAATTGATGGACAGCCGCATCAATCCGCATTTCTATCTCCATCCGAACAATTACATCGCCCATGACCTGCGGAGCGGCAGCGAAACATACGCTGAGCATTATACCAAGGAACAAAAAGAAACGTTCATCAAATATATGGATTGGATGAACGACTATCCCGATTTTGACCGTTCGGAATTGGAGGAGATTTTCTTGGGAATTTATGCTAATCCGGTAGACGTGAAATCGAAATACTAACCTTAAAAAATTAATAATTATGAAGAAATTGTTATTCACAATGATGCTTATGGTTGCTAGTTTTGCAGCCTTGGCACAGGGAAATGTCGCCCAAAAAGAAATGGTGCGTGAGAACTATAACCTTTGTTTTGCAGAGAACGACAAAGCCATTACCGATGTGGAACTTCAACAACTGCTTGGCGAAGATATCTATGGTAGTTATTGCAGCGGCAGAAGTCTCTACAAAGTGGGTAACGGTTTGAAAAACGGAGGCTGGGCAGCTTTTGGTGGTGGATTGGGAATGATGGCTGTTGGAACTGGGTTATTAATCAATGCCGATGAAACGTCGAACGAGGTAATGAAAAATGGAGGAATATTGGTAGTATATTTGGGTATGATAACCTTTATCAACGGAAACATCCTCATCCCTACAGGCTATGTCCTTCGTGGCATAGGTGCTGGAAAAATCAGTGGAATTGCCGATGATTACAACCTAAACAATAAAAAAACGGCTGTTTCCTATCGTTTTTCACCTGCCATTATGCCCGTAAATGTTCCACAATCACAGGGCAATGTGGCGTATGGTTTGACATTTAGCGTCAATTTCTGATCAGTTTTTGGTAATCGACCTTTCCGTTGCTGTTCATCGGCAAGGCATCAATCAACTCGATGGCCGCTGGGATGAGGTGGGCGGGTAAGTTCGCCTCGCAGTAGTCCATCAGTTCTTTTAGGGTGACTTGGTTTTCGGATTCCTTCAACACCACAAAAGCTTTGGGCAAATGGCTTTCTGAATGGTCGGGGTCCTGCATGGGTACCACGGCACAAGCCACCACTGACGGATGCTGGATTAGGCAGTTCTCAATCTCCACCGGAAACACCTTGGAGCCGTCGTGGCGGACAATCATTCTCTTTTTGCGGCCTATCACAAAAAGGTTGCCTTCATCATCAATATAGCCCATGTCGCCCGTGTGTATCCATTGGGTGCCATCGGGGTGGGTCTGAATAAGTTGCCGGGTGGCTTCTTCGTTTTTATAGTAACCTAGCAACTTCATTTTCGAATGAACACAAATCTCGTCGTCGAAAATCTTGACTTCGTAGATAGAAACGATTTTGCCAGAAAAGCCTTGCTCATATTGGTGAGGGCTTTGCTGAGGTGTGCACGATATGCCTCCTGCGGTCTCAGTCATGCCGTAGCCTTTCGTCACATTATAGGGACAGTTCATTTGGTGCAGGTACTCATTGATGCGTTTTTCGAAGGCAGGGGTCAGATTGTCGCCAGCGATAAAAATGGTCTTGAGATAAGAGAAGTCTTCTTTGAGGTCTTTGTTCTTGTTAATGAAGTCCCAATAAGCAGGCACTGTGAAAATATGTTGAGGCTTGTACTTGGTCAAGATTTTCAGGAAGGTTTTGCGGGGAGCGATAGGAATGACCACGACATGCAGGCCATGACATAATGGATACATTAAAGTAGCAGCCCCAAAGAAAGCGAAGAAGGGCAGAATGCAAAGTGTGGTATCGTCGCTTGAAAGGTTGTTGAGAATGGGAGTTTTGGGAAACAAGGATAGTTCAAAATTCTCTGTGGAAAGCATCACGCTTTTCACTGTACCCGTGGTACCGCTGGTTTGAAACAAGGCGATCATCTCGTCTGGCATCCATTGGTATGGTTCGGTCTCGTCTTTTCCTTGAGCAACCTTGTAAAAGTCTTTCCAATGGCAGAATTTCTTGTGTTTGCGAAACACCTTCCTTCGTCCGTTAAACAATTCTCCTATAGAATACCACCAAGCGACCTTGGGCAGGGAGTCTGCACCCGAGCATACAACGACTTTTTCTACATTGAGTTGGGCATCGGCAACCGCCAAGTTGGCCGCGTAAAGTCCCATGATGAAAAGCATTTTTGAGTGCGTCCTGTCGATGATTTTGCAAAACTCTTCGGGCGTATATCTGACATCGATCATGCAAGGGATGGCTCCAATTTTATTTAGTGCCAGAAAACACGTCAACGATTCGGGCATTGATGGGAGTGCCAAACAGATGATGTCGCCGCGTTCCACGCCATGTTTTCTGAATGCCAATGCGGTGATGTCAATGCGTTCCAACAACTGTTGGTAGGTAAATTCCATTCCAAAATAACTCAAAGCGTTCTTTTCAGAATATTGTTCCGCAGATGTTCTGAATGCTTTATATAAACCTTGTAGAGAAGAGTTTGTCATATCGGAAATACAAAAAATGCAAAAAGGTTACATCTAAACGAGTGGCAAAGATACAAAAACTTCTTGAAAGTTTAGAAAAGGTCGTGTTTCATTGGAAAATACAGCAGATTGGAACGATACAAAGAAAAAGTCGTATTTTTGCACGAAATAATCTTATACGACATGGCCATAGAGAATTATCCCAATCAGCGTAAGAAGCACTGCGAGACAGGTACGCTTCTTAATATGCTGAAATACTATGGTTATGAAGGGATGAGCGAGACGATGGTCTTTGGAATAGGTTCGGGATTCAATTTTGTTTATTCGCCTTTCTTAAGGATGCGTGGCGTGAAATTGCCAATGTTTCGTATCCGTCCTGGACTGATTGCAAAGTATTATTGCGAAAGGATGGGCATCGGTTTCCATTATGAGGAGTTTGGCAACCGCGCCAACAAGTCGATGAGGGCTCTCGACGAATTGGTCGACCAGCAAATACCAGTCGGTTTAGTGGTCAATGTGGCCCGCCTTCATTATTTTTCGCCTGTGGTCAACGAGTCCAACTTCAATGGACATGTGCTTACGGTCATCGGAAAAGAAGGTTCAACGTACACTATCGCCGATTCCGACACCCGCTTGACTACCGACGACTATGTCTATCTGGAAGAAGATGTCCTACGCAAGAGTCGTTTCGTTTCGGGTTTGGCTGCTCCTCATGGCAAAATGTTCTATATAGATCCTCTTCCTAAAGGATTTGGCGAACAAATGGACCTAAAACCTGCTGTAATTCAAGGACTTGAAGAGTCGTGCCGACGGATGCTTCGGGTGCCTGTGCCTTTCTATGGTTGGACGGGGTTGAATTATTTCGCTAGGAGTCTTAAGATGTGGAAGGTGTGGTTCTCCGAAAAACTGATTGGTTTTATTTTGCTGTGGATATATCGTTTGATTGAGACCACGGGTACAGGTGGTGCAGGCCATCGCTACATGTATGCTGATTTTCTCAACGAAGCCGCCGAGTTGTTTGGCAGCGAGGTGCTGGCCGACTGCGCCAATCTGATGAATGCCGATGCCGACTCATGGCGCCAGTTCTCGCTCGACAGCCGGCGTTACATGAAGAGTGACAACATCACGCTTAAGGAGATGGCAGAGCTTTTGCAGACCATCGGGCAGCAGGAGAAACATATTTTTGAAAAAATAGACAATGAATTTTTGAAACCCATGCGGGTTCTTCAAAAATAACCCTAACTTTGTGCTATGGGAACCCTGATCCAAAAGACATCGCGTTGTGCCGTCATCGGACATGGCAGTTGGGCTACGGCCATCACCAAGGTGTTGATTATGAACGAGTCATCGGTTTGCTGGTATGTTCGCAACCAGGAAGTGCTTGAATCGCTGCGCACAGAAGGACATAATTGCCGCTATCTTTCTGATGTTGAGTTCGACATGAGTCGCATCCATCTCACCGACGACGTGAACGAAACCATCGAACGCGCCGATATCATCTTTCTGGTGACCCCCGCTCCCTACCTGAAGTGCTATCTCTCTGACCTGAAGGTCTCGTTGGAGGACAAGATGGTGGTTTCGGCCATCAAAGGCATTATCCCAGAAGAAAACCAGTTTGTCACGGATTATCTGAAACAACGTTATGGCTTGACCGACGAGCAGTTGTGCTGCATCAGTGGTCCCACCCACGCCGAGGAGGTGGGGAATGGCAGGCTCACTTATATGACTTTTGCCTGTTCTAACATTGGCAATGCTCGCGTTGTGGGCGAGAAACTGAAGACGCCATTCGTCAAGGTGAACTGCCTAAGGGACATGCACTACTTGGAACATGCCTCGGTGTTGAAAAACATCTATTCCGTGATGGTGGGCATGGCGATGGGCTTGGGTTATGGAGACAATTTCATCGCTGTGTTGGTTTCAAACTGTATCAAGGAGATGTATTTTCTGCTGTCTCCCCAAAGCGTCACGGACCTTACCAAGTTCAACCCGTCCAATTTCTTTGGCGACCTGCTGGTGTCGTGCTATTCGAGCCATAGCCGCAACCGCCAGCTAGGGGTGCTCATTGGCCGTGGCAACACGGTGAAGACCGCCCTCAATGAGATGACTATGGTGGCAGAGGGGTACTACTCTTCGGCGATGCTCCCCTTCCTTCCAGAGGAACAACGCCGACAGTTGCCCATTGCCGAGAAGGCCTATCAAGTATTGCATCAAGGCATGCCGGTCCGCAAGGCCATGAAAGACCTTGAGAACCTTTTGGAATAATTCACGAGTCAAGTTTAAAGCAGATAGGCTAAGCCTGCAATGACGCCGATGCCAAGCAGGATGGCGATGATGACACGCCATGCAGAGACAGGGGCCTTGCCGCCCACCTTGCCCGTTTGGCCGTTCACAGCAAACTGATACACTTTGTCCTTGTATTTAAAGGAAGAAATCCAAGTGGGGACAAGGAGGTATTTATAGGTGATATTGCTGTATAGCGTCGAGAAATGCACCGAGTCGGCACGATCGGCGTTCCAGTGTCTGCGGATGTAGGACTGAATGTCGGAACGCAAGTTCGACTGTATGGTTTTTTGTGCCGATTCCCAGCCTTCTTTCAGGCCAACCGAGTAACGTTCGGCGATAAAACCAGCCACCACTTGTGGTGAATAAGGTACTAGTTTTGAGAAATCGAAAGGTTCGCAAGCTCTCACTCCTGAGTCTTTTTGGCGCTTGGAAGCCATAACGGTAACATCGTCGAAGAACTCCTGATACACGCCACTGACATGCCTCCAGTCGGTAACTGTTTTTTTGTTGCCGTCTCTGTCTTTCACGGTGCGATCGTAGCCAGCACGTCCAGTGAAGTTGGATGTGGTCTGTGCATCGTATGTCCAATAGGGGAGATACACGCCTTGGAAGGCCTCGGGACGGGCATTTTTCTTGGCTTTTCTCGGTGTAAACAATTTGCCTTTGATCCAACGCGTAAAGCGTTCTCCGGCTTGGTCTTTGGTGATTGCGAAAGGACACACAGCGCCTGGGGCGATGGTGTTTTCGTTGGCAGCTGGCATCACGCTAGTGGAACCGCAGAATGGGCACACGGCGGCGGTCTCCAATGCATCATAGACGGTCACAGCGCCGCATTGCTTGCATTGTACCTCTTTCTTTTGTTCTCCCCAGTTGAAACTTTCGGTATGGAGAGCTGCCTCAAAATCCATTTCACAGATTTCGTGTTCGGCATCGGCTTTGGGCAACTCGCAAGTGTAGCCACAATAGTCGCAATGCATTCCACCTGTTGCCGGGTCGAAGAAGACCGTGGCGCCACAGTTAGGGCATTTTTTATCAGTCTCTTTTTCGGTTCTTTCTGCAAAGATTTGTTCTTCGGGGTTATCGTGGTATTCAGTCATAAGTGTTATGATTTGTTTATTGGGTGCAAAAATAAGAGTTATGGTTGGATGTGTCAAGAAAAACATCAAAAAGGTATTAAACTAAAGAGAATAATTCCTATTTTTGTCCCCAAAGTATTAACCATTTTAAGTGTATGAACAGAAAAACTCTACTATTCCTATTTCTGCTTGCCATGATGACTTCGATGGTCGCCCATGCCCAAACCATAGCGGTGACGGGTAAAGTCATCTCAAGCGACGACGGCTACGGCTTGCCGGGCGTTACCATCCAAGTGAAAGGTACCTCAAATGGCACCGTTACCGACATGGATGGCAACTACAAACTGAATGCCGACAGCAATGGCACCTTGGTGTTCAGTTTTGTCGGTTACAAGACTAAAGAGGTCTCCATCAAAGGCAAGACAAAAATCAATGTCACCCTTGAACTTGACTCACAAACCCTCGACGATGTGGTTGTCACCGCTCTCGGCATCAAGCGCCAAAAACGCGAACTGGGTTATGCCACCGAAGAAATCGGAGGAGACCTCATTGCCAAGTCGGGTTCAGGCAGCATCATCAGCGCCTTGAGCGGTCGCTCGGCGGGTGTGCAGATTATCAACCCCAATGGTGTCGACGGCAGTTCGTCTCGTATCACCATCCGTGGCAACAACAGCATCTTGGGCGACAACCAACCCCTTATCGTTGTCGATGGCGTGCCGATGTCGAACGAAGGCGGCGTCACCGACTGGAGCGGCGGCCGCGACTGGGGTACAGCGCTTAACAACATCAACCAGGAGGACATCGAGAGTCTCGACATCCTGAAAGGTCCCACGGCAGCAGCCCTTTACGGTTCGCGCGGTGGCAATGGCGTGGTGCTTATCACCACAAAGAAAGGTTCAAAACAACGAGGTCTTGGCATCAGTTATACTGCTGGTTTCAAGATCACTACGCCTTATCTCTACCGCACGGTGCAAAACAAATACGGTGCTGGCGGTCCCATCACTTTCCACACGCCTACTTTGACGCCCATCGATGGTCTGTTTGATGAACATGGCAATCAGGTTTATGAATACCCTGGCATCTACAGTGTCGACAACGGTCCGGCGGGCGAGCCTACCAATACTACCTTCGGTTACTATGGTGGCGCCCAAAGTTGGGGTCCCGCAATGAACGGCGAGAGTGTCCTCTGGTGGGACGGCGTGGTTAGAAAGTACGACCCCCAACCCGATAACTTGAAGATGCTTTTCAAGAATGGCCATACGATGAACCATAACATCGCCTTCCAGAATGCTGGCGACTTTGGTAGCGTCCGCGTGTCGTTCACCGACTCGCGAACTGATGCCATCATTGACAACTGTAACTTGAGGCAGACTACAGTCAATGTGGGAACCTTGATCAATGTGTCGGAGAAAATCAAAGTCGATGTGGCATTCAACTACTTAGACTACTACCGTTTGAACTCTCCTGAGATTGGTGAATCGAACAGCAACTTCAACAAAGGCTTGCTCTACAGCTGGCCCCGTAGTTGGAAAGGACTCGAAGTCACCTCCTACGAGAACCCCGACGGAACGATGAACCAGTTTGACGGCTATCCTTACATGTATATCTACAACAGCACCTTCTGGACGTTCTACAACAACAACACGACCCTCAACCGCGACAAAATGTACGGTTCTGTCCGTTTGATGTACGACATCACCCCTTGGTTGACCGCCTCGGCAAAGGTGGCTTTGGACTGGACTGCCGACAGTTATACCACCAAGCACAAGCCCACCACCATCGATGGCATGGCGGGCGGTTACTACTCAAAGAGCAAGTCGAACTCAGTGACTCGCGATATGGACTTCCTCCTTACAGCCTATAAGGACAAGATCTTCGGTTCCAAGTTCAACGTGCGTCTCTCGGTTGGTGGCGAACAGTATTACGGGTTCCGTGATGGCATCAACGGCACCTCGGGCAAGTGGGCCTACGCTAACCTTTACACCATCTATAACTACTCCAACGCCACAGAACGCAACTTTGGCGAGTCGATGTGGGAGAAGCAAGTCAATTCGATTTACGCCTTCTTCAACGTGAGTTATAGCGATTGGCTCTTCTTGGATGTGACAGGTCGTAACGATTGGTCATCGACACTGCCCATCACCAATAACTCTTACTTTTATCCTTCGGCCACTTTGAGTTTTGTGCCGACTTCAGCCTTCAAGAATTGGAACTGGGGTCCGGTCAACTACCTGAAATTGCGTGGTTCGTGGGCACAAACCGCTAGCGACACGGACCCGTATCAACTGACTTACACATACAACACTGGTTCATTTGGTCATCAGTTGTCGGCCACTTTGCCTTACGTTGTGCCGCCTTTAGAGTTGAAGCCCCAAAGACAACGTTCCTATGAATTGGGCTTCGACCTTGGACTGGGTGCAAGGTTCAATATGGACTTCACCTATTACAATATTTATTCTTGGGACCAGATTCTTAACTCCCCGCTTGCTCCTTCTTCTGGCGCCAATGAAGTGACCATCAACACGGGTGTGGTGACCAACAAGGGTATCGAGGCCATCTTGACCTACGACATTGCCCAAGGCAAGGATTATGGCGTTCAAGTGGGTTTGAACCTTGCCCGTAACAAGAACAAGATTGTAGACTTGTCTGGTGCCAACATGTACCTGCTCTCTGAGATCTGGGGTTCCAACGGTCCGGCCATCGCTGTGGAAGAAGGGGAGGAGTATGGTACCATCTACGGTTGGGACTATGTCTACGAATACACCATGCCTGATGGTTCCGTCATCGGTCCCTTCTACGACGAAAATGGCAAACCCTTGCCGCTGCTGAACGAGACGGGCACCACTTACCTGAAAACCGACAATCGCGTGCCGATTGGCAACTGCGCACCTTTGGTGACGGGCGGCATCAACTTGAGGGCATCCTACAAGAACTGGTCGCTCTACGCCTTGATTGATGCCAAGTTGGGTGGTCAGATTTATTGCGCTTCCTACGTGGTGGGTATGCAGACGGGCCAAAGTCCAGCAACACTCTATGAACGTGAGGGCAACGGCTTGCCTTACTACGAAAACGAAGAGTTGCTTGGCAATTATGGTGTCATATTGCCTGGCTACTGCATCAACACTGAGACGGGCGAAGCTGTCGAGAATGACCATGTGGTGCATTACCTCTACAAATACATGCCTAACTTCGGTGGTTGGGGCAACATTCTCAGCACTCCGGGCATCGTGAACAACACCTGGATCAAGATGCGTGAGCTCTCGTTGACCTACGACTTCCCGCGCAAATGGCTCGACAAGCAGAACCTCTTCAAGCAAGTCTCCATCTCCCTCGTGGGTCGCGACTTGTTCTATTTCTACAAGACTCTGCCTGACAACATCAACCCTGAAGGCACCCAAGGTTCGGGCAACGCCCAAGGCCTCGAGTACGCCTCCTATCCCGGTTCACGGTCGTTTATGGTTACCTTAAAAGTCAATCTGTAAAAACATGAAAACAACAATGACACGAGACTACGGGACACGAGACACGGGACAATTTGATGTCTCGCGTCTCGAAGTCTCGCGTCCTGCGTCAAAACAATAATCACTATGAAAAGAAGTATTATCATTATAAGTGCAATTGTCTTATTACTTAACGCATGCACTAAGAACTTCGAAGAGATGAATGAAGACCCGTTCTCGCCGACGGGAACGACTGTTGAGGCCTTGTTTAACGGCGTGGTGGGTTCGTTGCAACAAAGCATGAACGAGCAGTTCTATCTGCAAAACGAGATTTGGTATCCCGAAACGGAGCTCGGTGCCTTAACATCAGAGTCTTGGGGCAACTCGCAGATTGGATCCACAGAACTTTGGACAAACTATTACCTTATGTTGTCCAACATCCGTGAGATGGAAAGACGTTTCGACACCTATTGTGAAGAGCAGGCTGACGATGCCGTATGCGACAAGGTGCGCGCTCAACTTAACATCCTGAAAGCTTACCAGACTTTTAAGGTGTCTGACGTCTTCGGTGATATGCCTTATTCTCAGGCAGGCCGTATTTGGGAGAACCCCTCTTCGCAGACCACAATGAAACCCGAATGGGACACCCAAGAGAGCATCTACAAGACGCTTTTGGAAGAGTTGGTATGGTCGCGCGACCTCTTGAATGCCGACTCCGTCACTACAGTCAATGGCAACGAGTATTACAAGCTGCCCTACGAAGTGCTACTTAACAACGACTACACGCTGTGGGCTGAGTTTGCCAACTCGCTCATCCTGCGTCACGGCCTGCGTATGTACGACAAGGACCCCGACTATGCTACACCATTGTTGGTGGAGGCCTACAATTTCATGTATTCAAAGATGAGTTCATCAGGTGGTTCGCCTTTGGGTGGAGGCATCTGTTTGTGGCCTAGTGTATTAGGTACGAGTTGGGACAACAACTGGTCGTTCCGCGAGCACAAGCACCTCCGCATGGGCGAGACCATTTGGAGTTGTCTCTCCTCGACCGACGACATGGATGGTAGCGGCATCTTCGACTACCGCACCTACCTCTTCTTCGACACAAGTCATAAAAACGACAGTTTCCCCGATGGTGCTTGGCGACCCTACCCGCAGATTCGCACCCTTGAGACGCCCACTGAAGGAGGCTCCCCATACGCTCAGAGCCGCGATGGCAACTATACCTTCAAAGGTCCCTCGTGCCTCTTCTCGCCTTTCAACTACTACCTGACGCGCGACGAGAAATATGTGCCGCAAATCCTGGTTACCTACGCCGACGTGCTCTTCATGAAGGCAGAGATTGGCGCACGCGGCATCGGTGGCATCACCCTCTCGGGCATGGAACTTGACCAGATGATCTTCCAAGGCATCTACCAGTCATGTCTCTTCTGGACCCACATGCCACAAAACACTAGCCGTTGGACCTTTTTCTATCCAGAGTATACTAGTTATATGGGAAGTCTGGATATCTGGTCGTACTGTAATAACATGGCGGCCAACGTGATGAACAATGTCGTGTATATGAACTTCGACTTCGATTATTCTAACGAGGCTTATCTGGAGCTTATCTATCAACAGCGTTGGCTCAACCTCTTCCGTCAGCCTTGGGAAGCCTGGGCCTTGGCCCGCCGCACCATGGCGACGCCGACTACCACCAACCATGCCAAGTTGACCTCTTTCCGCATGGAATATCCCCAGAAGGAAATCGAATACAATTACGAGAACTACACCAAAGAATTGGCAAGAATGTCGCACGGCGACACGAGACAGACCAAGGTGTGGTGGAACGAATAATGAGATTCCCTTACGGGAATGGAAGGGCCCTCTTAATATATGAAGACAGAACTTTCCATTCCCGAAGGGCACTCGAATCTTTAAATTTTGAATCTTTAAATCTTCAAATCTAATATTATGAAAAAACTATCCCTAATCCTTATGCTTTTGGCTTTCTCCTTTGGGATGAACGCCCAAGTCGAAAAGACCTTCGACTTCAACGATTACGAATATGGAGAGAACCCCAACCATCTCCTCAATGGCCAGGACGGCTGGTATGTCCGCGTACACCATGCAGGCAACGGCGCTTTCACTCCGCTGTACACCGACTACATGGGCCACTTCTGGGGCAACACACCGCCCATCCCGACGGCCGACGAGACCATCGGCGTGTTCTCGGATGCCTCCGGTACCGCTTTTGGTGACATCGCCACCCATGACATCACCCAATATGGTTTCGACTTCTCAAATGGCGGCATCATCGAGTTTGAGTGCGACATCCTCCGCCAATGGTGGGGCGACTTCTTCGGCATTGGCTATGATGGCAATGGCGATGGTTCAGTCCTTCCTCCTTTGCGTAAGGCCTCCTCTGCCAACGCCATCTGCGAACCCGTCTATCCCGATGAGAACAGCACGATTCCCGATGGCGGCATCTATCTGATGATGACTGGCGTCAACCCGAGCAATCCGCTCTTCATGAATGGCGTGGTGCTGCCCAACAACACGATCACCAGCAATATCCAGCCTATCGGATCGGAAAGCCATTGGTACCGTTGGAAAGTCTCCATCGACCTAGATGCCAACAATGGTCAAGGTGCAGTCACACTGTTTATGAAATATGATGATCTTGATGCCGAATGGGAGGCCGTGCCGGAATGCCAAGGCGTCAATGCTGGTCTCACTCCCGGCAGTGGCGACAAGTATGACCCTGCCATGTGGCATTACATCTATATGCTTAACAGTGGCTGGGGCGGCTTCGACAACTTCACCGTGCGCCATTTCCCTGGCGGACTGGCTGCACAATTCATCGACTTCGCTGAAATTCCAGACCAGTTGGTCTTTAATGCACCTATTACCCTTGAAGCCACTTCTACTTCAGGCTTGCCTGTGACCTTCGAGGTCGCTCAAGGTCCTGCCACCATCGAAGGCAACATCCTGACCCTTACGGGTGAGGAAGGCACAGTGAAGGTGAAAGCCATCCAGGCTGGCGACGGCACGGAATGGCAACCCGCCCCCACGGTGACTCGTACGTTCTATGTGGTGGATCCCGAAAACTATGAACCCGCAATCACCATCCGTCGTCCCTACGAAGGCACTAAGGTGTATATGCCCGATTTTGAGAATCCCGTGATGATTGTGTTGAGTGCTTATATCGACCATGCCAATGCCATCAAGTTTGAACAAGTGAAATGTGAGGTTGACGGACAAGAGTTGTATTTGAAGACCGACTATCCCGACAAACCGGAGAACGGCTATTGGTACACCACCTGGACCCCCTCGGGCGTAGGCACCTACAACATGACGGTAAGCATTACCCAGACGGGTGGCAAGGTCACTTCAGCCTCCAACACATTTGAGGTGACTACCGACTACGATGACATGGTGGTTTCCGCAATGAATGGCGAGATGGTGGCCACTACCTCACAGTTTACCGACCATGGCGAATACGCATTCCCGACCCACGTGAACGCCTTTAACGCCATCAACCTGCATTATCTGCACAACTGCGTGAACGGCAACTGCAACACCTACGACCACATCAGCTATGTCCGTGTGAAGAACTACCGTGGCGAATGGGTGGAACTCTGCCGCTATATCACCCCGTTTGGTGTGGAATGTATTGATGACATCGATGTGACCGATTTCACTTCGGTGCTGCAAGGACTTGTCGAATTTGAGTATTATAGCGAACAATATGCAACGGGTGACGGTTACAACCCCACCGCTATCTTTGAGTACTCCAAGGGCACTCCAGAGTATCCATACGTAGATATGCAGGAGATTTGGTATGGCAACTATGCCTTTGGCGATTATTCAGACCCATGTCCCATCCCGACTCGCAATGTCGTGTTTGACCCGTGTGTTGAGAAGGCCAAGCTGCAAATCACGACCTCTGGCCACAACTGGAGCGACACGGGCAACGGTGCCTACAACACGGGCAATGCTGCTGAGTTCTATGAAGCCACCCATAACATCAATATCAATGGTGCCACAACCTACACGCAGCACCTCTGGGAAACCTGTAGTCCCAATCCCGCTGGATGTCAGCCTCAAAATGGCACTTGGACCTATGCCCGTGCTGGTTGGTGCCCAGGAAGCATGAGTATGGTTTGGGACTACAGCCTCGACGACTATCTCTCCGATGGCCACGCCGACGTGCTTTATGAGTTCGACCCGACCTATGTCGACCAATGCCACCCCAACTACCCCGACTGCGTGAGCGGCCAGAACAGCTGCCCGGATTGCGACAACTCCAGCAACCCGATTTTGAGAGTCTCTGGTAAGGTGGTGACCTATAGCCACAACACCGACATCCTGACCGAAGTTCCTGAATTGCCCGATGTGGACGCCGAACCCTTCCAAGTGAGCATCACTCCTAATCCGGCAAGAGGCCAGATGACCATCACCACGGACTACGAAAAGGGCAAGGTCAGCGTTGTCATCATCAACCCGCAAGGTGTCAAGGTGAAAGGCTTCAGCGTTGATGGTCAACGCACCATCGACGTCAGCGACCTGCCTTCAGGCATCTACTTCGTCCATATCATCGGTGGCAAGGTGGTGACGAGAAAGGTGATGATTCAGAATTAATATTTTCCGTACCTTTGCAGCCGATTTGAAGGACGCGGGACTTCGAGACACGAGACGCGAGACGACAAACGTCTCGTGTCCCTCGTCCTGCAGTCCCGTGTCAAATAATCGGTTAAACATTTTAATTACGTAATACTGATATGAAAGTTGCAACATTATTAGGCGAACGTTTCAAAAAGGCACCGGCCGACTGCGTATTCGACAGTCAGGCGCTGATGGTGCGTGGTGGATATATCAAGTCGGTGGGTACCGGCCTGTTTTCCTTCTTCATGCCGGCCAAGCGCATCGCGAAGAAGATCGAGAATATCATCCGTGAGGAGATGGACCGCATCGACGGCCAGGAAGTGATGTTCCCTGTCGTGATGCCAGGTTCATTGTGGCAGGAGTCGGGGCGTTACAACAGCATCGGCTCGGAGCTGCTTCGCTTCAAGGATCGTAACGGCATCGACATGGTGCTGGGCATGACCCATGAGGAAGCCGCCGTGCAGCTGGCCCGCGATGCCGCGAAGAGCTACACGCAGTATCCCTTCATGATTTACCAGATCCAAACCAAGTTCCGCGACGAACCCCGTTCGCGCGGTGGCTTGATCCGCACCCGTGAGTTCACGATGAAGGACGCCTACAGTTTCCACACCTCACAGGAGGATTTGGAGCAATACTATGCCAAGGCTTACCATGCCTATGACCGCATCTTCGCACGTGCTGGCGTGCCGCAGGTCGTGGCCGTCAAGTCCGACTCGGGCATGATGGGTGGTCGCATTTCCCATGAGTTCATGCTGCTCACCGACATTGGCGAGGATACCATCGTGATTTGCCCTGAATGCGGATACCGCTCCAACAGCGAAGCCGCCGACTGCATCGTCCACAACGAGGAATACCCCATCGAGCCTTTGGAAGAGGTCTACACCCCCGAACAAAAGACGATCGAGGAAGTGTGCAACTTCTTGCACAAGTCGCCTCTGCAGTCGTGCAAGGCCGTGCTCTATCAGCGTAATATGGATGACTCTTTGGTCATCGTCTTCTTGCGTGGCGACCTTGAGGTGAACGAGACCAAACTCCGCAACCTGCTTTGCGCTGAGGTGCATGCCGCCACTGTCACCCCCGAGATGGGGGTCTGCGCCGGCTTCATTGGTCCCAAGGGCTTGCCGGAAGGCATCACCGTGGTCTACGATGAGTCGCTGAAGACCTTGAACAGTTTCGTGGCGGGCGCCAACAAGGAGAACTACCACTACAAAGGCATGAACATGGCCCGCGACCTCGGCGAGGTGAAGTACGACAGCGTGGCCAAGGCCACCGCCGGCGGCATTTGCCCCGTGTGCGGCAAGCACAGTATCACCATCAGCCGCGGCATCGAGGTGGGTAACATCTTCCAACTCGGAACCAAGTACACCGAGTCGATGAATATGCAGTACCTCGACAGCGACAACACACTGAAATACCCCATCATGGGCTGCTACGGCATCGGTGTGGGTCGTTTGATTGCCTCGGTCTGTGAGGTGAGCCACGACGACTACGGTCCCATCTGGCCCATCACCATCGCCCCTTGGCAGGTGCAGATTTGCGCCCTGCGTGTCGCTGACGAGAACGTGCGCCGCGTGGCCGACAAGCTCTACGAAGACCTCAAGAAGGCAGGCGTGGAGGTCATCTACGACGACCGCAACATCAGCGCGGGCGTGATGTTCTCCGATGCCGACCTGCTCGGTGTGCCGCTGCGCATCGTGGTCAGCCCGAAGACGCTGGAGCGCAACGCCATCGAGTTCGCAGCCCGCGACAAATCATTCAAAGCCGACCTCAGTCCCGACAATGTGGTCGGCGAGGTTAAGGCCAAGATCGCCGAGATGATTGCGGCGTTGACGCCTGAAGATTAATGAAAACCTTGTGTAGAGACGTGCCATGGCGCGTCTCTACACATTTTTAATACAACATGTCTATGAAAAAACACATTCTACCCATTCTATCCCTCTTGACACTGGTCTTGTTTTCATGCGGTTCAGGGATGACCACGCAGAACAGTGGCGATATCAGCAATGCACCTGTTGTCGACACCATGGCCACCGTCACAAAGGAAACCGATTATACCGGCGAGGGCGCGTTGCCTGAATTGGTGTTCGACAACTTGACCTTTTCCGAAATCGAGTACTATGAACATGCAGAAGTGCCCCCGATCATCCGCAACGCCAAGCGCATTGTGATTAAGGGTGATGAAATCATGATTTCTGACGGCAACAACGAAACCGTCAGCAAAATCGACTTGAATTCCGCTTCAGAAGAAGCCAACCCCGACGGCTATTATTGGATGTTCTCCATCAAAGACAATCAGCCTGTCGACGGCGCATTCTACATTGTGGCAGAATATGAGGAGGCTTGCATTGTCCGCAACGAAGACCCCAAGCAACGCCCCATTTCCCTATTCTTTGAAGGCAGGGGATGGCTCTACCCCAAAAACTTCAACTCTTGGGACAACCTTCGCCGTAAAATCACCTCAGACTACCCTTCGGACGAACAATACAATGATCAGCTGCAATACATCAACCGCGAAGAGCCCGACCCCTCGGATTTTGAAGACTATGACGATAGTGGCGATGATCCCCTAGAAACCATTGCCATGAGGTTTTGGGCGGAAATACTGAAAGAATACGACCCGATTGGTACATTGGAGGGTGACGAACTGCCCGATGCGACCATGATTGCCGACAATCTACAACGCGTTGAAAGCAAAAGCAATACCATTGCAGTATTTGAAGCAGAAGGGGCAGAAGGCTTTACGGAGACAGCTTCTTGTTACCGAAAAAAAGACGGCTCTTGGATTGTGTTAGACTATGTACAATCCAACAACAGTCCCGACCACCGCCTCACGGTCTATTCCTTCACTGACGGCGACCAAATTACAGTTATCGACTACTATTTTCCCGAGAAATTCTGGGCAAACGGACGCTACCTGTCATCCATCGACGAGGACGGATTTGCTGTTGTGCAAGACACCGAAGAAGAAGAAATCGTAGAGTGGTACCGGTGGAATGGCGAAAAATTTGTAAAACAGTAGAGAAGGTAACGCCATTGGTAGCTGAAGATAAATGTTGTAGGGCTGTCGTATAACGGCATTCGCAACGTTTGTCATTATTGTTGCGGCTGCCACGGTGTGAAAACCCTATAGAGTCAAACAAAAAACTCCGGCAAGCGCCGGAGTTTTTTATGGCTCGTTTTCAACAATTTCCACTTTCTTGTTTCGCCTAAACCACTCCGTGATGTCCTTCACACGACCATCGGCTAGGCGTTTCATCATGCGCTGGTTGGTGGTGGCACTGTCCAAAGGACCCAACTCTGCCACATAACGCCCCACTTTGATATAGTCGAAATGGTCGGTTGCAACATGTTGCGGCAGTTCGTTCTTGCCGGAATACCAAGCCACCTTCATCTTGTAGTCGTCTTTCACATGATGTGCCAGTTGCGCTACAGTTTCAGGCTCGTTGTCGCCGCCCATGAAACACACACAGGTAATCCCTGACTTGTATTGTTCAATAAGACGGTTTAACTCATTGGTGTCCAGTTGTTTGCCTATATTATCCCACAAATACCTGCTATGGCAACCAGGACATTGGTTGGGACAGTTGGAGATATTAATGGCAAGCGTCACCTCTTCAGGGACTTCCTGAAAGACGATATCAAAATTGGCGTACTTTAACATCTGTCCATCTCCATTTTTCCATAATAACGGCGACTGGCTTCTTCTTGGCGCGGTTCGCTGAAATTGCTGACGCGCTTCAGGTAACCGATGATGCGTGTCAGGTAGTCGATGTTATGGCTGTGGCATTCGGGGCATTCCTTCAGGTAGCGCTTGTCGATATGACCGCAGTCGTTACAAATCGTGTTCGGGATATTGAAAGTAAAGTAGTTGCAGCCTTCGCGGGCGGCCACACGCAGCAGTTGGCGATACTGCTCTTTGGTGAGATGTTCTTCCAGGTTGCAGTGCAAGGCCGAACCGCCAGTGAGGTGCTTGATGTACTTCTCGCCGTGGAGGCGGAACTTGTCCAACACGTTGGTGTTGGGGTCTTCCACGATGTAGAAATAACTGTTGTAGCAGTCGCGGTGCACCTCGTAACCGTCTTCCTTGTCCCATTTGGCGTGTTTCACACCGACATTCTCAGCAGGAATCATCTCACAGTTGAACATCAAGCCATCCTGCTTCGAGTAGTACTTCTTGTTGTAACGCTCGATGAGGCCCAACACGTCCTGCACGAACTTCTCGTAGTCCGGGTTGTCCGAGATCTTGATCTTTAGGAATTCGGCGGCTTCCACGAGACCGTTCACGCCGATGGTGAGGTACTGGCGACCCAGATTGATGTAACCTGCATCGAATAGGGGCAGCATGCCTTTCTTCTGCAACTCCTTCAGGTTCTCGTTGTAGCAAATCTGCACCTTGTGGCATAGGTCAACGATTTCCTCAAGGAAGGTGAGGTAATGCATGTTGTTGCGTGCGGCATATTGAATGCAGCGGTTCAGGTTGATGGTCAGCACGCTCTTTGAACCCGTGGAGACGCCACCGGCACCGAGAGTGTAGCTGAAGCCATTGTCTTGGATTTCATTGCGCAGGCGGCAGCACGACGACAGTGAGTCGGCGTTGTCGCTGAGGTAGGTGAAGAAGGAGTGGCCTTCGGAATACATTTCGGCAGTGAAGTCGCCCCATTCCTTGTCGATGACGTCGCCATCTTTCGAGAGTAACGCCATCGTCTCCACAGGGAAGGTAAGCACACTTCTCAGACGCTCGGCGTTAAACCATTTCATGAAACGCTTTTGGAGCCAACTCAGCGACTCCCAGTCGGGTTGCGAACCATCGGGGAAGTAGAAGTTGCCGAACAGCGACTGGAAATAATACTTGTCGTAATAGGCAATGTTCCAGAACACCGACTGGTAATTCCTTGCCCCAGCAGGTTGGTTCAAGGAATAGACGATTTGCTGGAAGCAGTCGGTGATGACCTTGTCGATGGTGCGCGGTTTCAGCGAGTGGTCGACGATTTCATCGGCGCGCTTGTAGTAGTCCTTGCCATAGTCGAGGCCGATGAAGTAATTCATGTACATCAGGAACTCTGGCGTGGCGCAAGCACCCGACAATTGCGAGGAGACCATAAACACCATATTAATAAAGCCACCGCAGAACGAGCGCAGCTTGGTAGGGGCGGTGCTATTGCCGCCGATGGAAGCCGTGCCTTCGTTGAGCCAGGGATACATGGTGATGGAGGCGCAGTAGTTGGCCAGACTGGTCTCGTCGTTTTTGTAAATGAAGTGGTTATTGAGCAAATAGAGGTAGCGGTCAGCAAGTTCCTTGCCGTATACCGACTTGATGCGGTCCGTCAGCAGGCGTCGGTTGATGCGGATGAAACTCGACTTGGGCAGTTCGCCGATGAGCGTGGCGATGTTTTTCTTCTCCACGTTGGCATTGGCATCATACTTCGAGCCGGTGGCGGCATTGGAAGCGTCGCAATAGTTCGTTAGGAAATCGATCTTCTCACGAATCTCACGATCCTCGGTGTGCTTTTGGCGGTACAGGATGTAGTTTTTGGCCACAGTATAGTACTGCTCCGCCATAAGGGCCGTCTCCACCTGGTTTTGGATCTCCTCCACGGTGATGCCGTTGGTCACGCGAACACGGCTCAAGATGGCGTTGAGGTCCTCATCGGTGGCATAGAACCCCGAAGCGAGAAAGGCTTTGCTGATGGCGACTTTGATTTTTTCGAGTGAGAAGGCTTCCTGCTTGCCGTCTCTCTTGGTAATGTACAATCCTCCGTTGCTCATATAATGTGCTCGTTTTCAAATTATTGCGTTAAACCTAACGCAGAAAATGTCTAATATTCGTATTATTCACACACTTCCCTTACTTCCCGAGGGCCATAGTGCTCATCGTTCACAAGGCAGGTCTTCTGACTCGCTCCCGCTCAAACTGCCTTCCCGTCGAGGTCATCCCACGACAGTGGCGGGGGTTGTTCGGCGT
>JAEEGI010003321.1_pt1 | contig 38387 bp, 24 predicted proteins | sample 8958751 | NCBI WGS metagenome assembly JAEEGI01 (sample SAMN16246545, study PRJNA631951) | gut metagenome | biome: gut microbiome; feature: rumen; material: KS-attached | host: Bos | place: Iran: Karaj | collected 2018-10 | reverse complement strand
AATAGCCGCTGCTACTGCACTAGGCCATAGTCTGCGTTTGTGCGCTGGTATGGTTTCTTTGCTTGGATTGATTCTCCAAACGACGCTGCGAATCTCTTTGTCGAGTTCCGCCTCGCTATATGGGCAGCGGATGCTTTTCAGCTCGTCACTGTAAGTCTGGAATTGTTGTTTGAAATCTCTCATGGTATTAAATGAATTCGTTAATTCTTAAATTCGTTAATTCGTTAATCGACTAACACGTTAACACATTCACACGTTAACACGTTTATTTGGTTATATATTGTTTTCTTAGTTTGCGCAAGGCTCGAGTCAGTCTCATGCTTACAGCCCCTACGGTGAGACCCGTGATTTTGGCTATTTCGGCGTAACTGAATCCCTGTGCGTGGGCTTTTATAATTGTTCTGTCAGGTTCGGATGTTGCCTCGATCAACTCTACAAGGTCATAGTAGTCGTCATCACGATACGACGGCTCGGGATAGTCTGTGGCCTCTTTGGTTGGTTGATTCCCTATTTTCCTTGTCAGGGATATCATTGTGTTGGTGGCGACGCGGTAAACCCATGTACGTTCCGAACTGCGTTTGTCGAAACTCCCATATCCGCGCCACAGGTCACATAGCACCTCATGGAAAGCGTCCTCAGTGGTCCATGCCGCACTTAATCGGTAGCTCTTACAGATGCTCCAAATCATATCGCGGTGGCGGTGGATTAGTTCCTTAAATTCTTTTTCGTCTAGTTCCATATACACAAATGTGGTTTCATATTTCTTTTATGCCTATTAGACGATTCGAAAACGCAAATCACAACTTAGGCTATTATTTTTTTTACGCTTTCTATGTATAATAAAAAAAGCAGGGCATATTATCCCTGCTTTTTTTATTGTTGTGCACTTGCTTTTACTCTGGGTACCCGTCAGGGTTCAGGCGCTGCCAGTTCCAACTGTCGCGCACCATCTCGTCAATGCCGAACTTAGCTTTCCATCCCAGCTCCCGTTCCGCCTTGGCGGGATCGCTGTAGCAGGCGGCTATGTCGCCCGCACGGCGGGGTTTGACACAATAAGGAATCTTCACCCCGTTAACACGCTCGAAAGCCCTGACCATCTCCAGCACACTATAGCCGTGGCCCGTGCCAAGATTGTATATACCGAGACCGCAGGCCCGCTCAATCGCCTTGAGGGCACAGACATGACCGTTTGCAAGATCCACGACATGGATATAGTCGCGCACACCCGTACCGTCGGGTGTGGGGTAGTCGTTGCCAAAAACACCCAACTCAGGCCGCTTGCCGATAGCCACCTGCGTGATATACGGCATCAGATTGTTGGGGATTCCATTGGGATTCTCACCGATACGTCCGGTGGGGTGAGCACCCACAGGGTTGAAATAGCGGAGCAGCACCACGTTCCACTCAGGGTCGGCCCTCTGAATATCCGTCAGCACCTGCTCGAGCATACTCTTAGTCCACCCATAGGGATTTGTGCACCGCCCCTTGGGACACCGCTCAGTGATGGGAATCTCGGCAGGGTCGCCATACACCGTCGCACTCGACGAAAAAATAATATTCTTGCAGCCATGCCTGCGCATCACATCCACCAACACCAACGTGCCGCTGATATTATTCTCGTAATACTCCCACGGCCTCTCCACGCTCTCGCCCACTGCCTTGAGGCCTGCGAAATGGATGCAGGCATCCAGATGATGCTCGGCAAAGACCTTTTCCAAACCCTCTCGGTCGCGAATGTCGGTCTTGTAGAAGGGTATCTCCTTCTCATCGATAATCTCTGCCACTCGGCGCAGCGATTCTGGGTTGGAGTTACTTAGGTTGTCAACCACCACAGCGGTGTGGCCTGCCTTGTATAGTTCTATTATTGTGTGGGAGCCAATAAAACCCGCTCCGCCAGTAACAAGAATATTCATGTTTTTTTATATTTAAAAGGCATAAACAAAAAAGAGAGAACTATCATATAATTTCAACGAAACAAATCCACCCATCCTCCCTTGGGAAAAATGACCATAAGCAGAAACAGAAAAGCCACAAAACACAAAAGCACCCTCACCACTACCTCAAATATTTTCATTAGAGGTTTGGTCTTGCCATCATTTTTGCGGGTTTCGTATTCCTTAGTCACAATTTTAATCCAGCATGTTAGACAACGATCAGTCTTTCGTTATGACAACCTTGCGTGCAGGCATGTCCCCCACCTTTACCACATAGACCCCCTTGTGGAGATTCTCGTTGTTGACACAGCGACCGTCGACAGAGAAGACCTGCACACGCATACCGTCGGCACCCGTCACAACGATGCGGTTGCCGTTGGCAAACACGTTTACATCATTGGGTATAACGTCGTTGATGCTTACTTCTCCTTCTTCAAAGTAAGCAACAAACTGATAGGCGTCCTCGACCACATGGGTGCGAGGATTTTCGGTGCTGTAGTCATACCAGCGAAGGAAATGGTAACCTGCGTTGGGCTGAGCCGTGACGACTATCGTATCAAGGTAGGTGTAGGTGCCAGTGCCGAGAATGGTGCCGCCTTCGGTGGGTACAGACAAACCCGTTATCTGGAAGTCGCTAAATCTGAAATAGGCGGTGATTGTGGTACTTTCAGTGAGATAGAGTGTGTCAGGATTTTGGGTGTGGCCGTTGCTCCAATGGTCGAATTGGTAAGGATGATAGCCCTGAGCATATATGACGACGATAGAGTCGCAGCGTACATAATCTCTTACGCCTGGGGTATTGTTACGAGCCTCTCCCTTCTCTTCATCTTCAGGTAGCAGGGTCAGCGTAATATCTTCGGCTTCGGGTTCTAAACATGGGGGGTGGCTGTTGCCTGTGTGGATGGTGTAATAATGGGCATCGTGATAGGCTTGCCATGTGCCGCAGGGGATATAGAAAGCGGCGTTTGGGGACATTCCGATAGGTTGTCCAGAGAACAATTCGGGTGGCACCTGAGGCATGAAGATGGAATCGAGCGAGGAGCATCCGGCAAAAGCATTGGGCTCGAAGGCAATGATGGTCTCTGGGAAGACTACGGAGGTAATGCCGCTACACCCATTGAAGCAGTTCTGTAATACACCATAGACTGGCAATATGTGTGTGGAGTCGTTGTAGATCCATGTCACCGTGTCGGGAATGATTACACGTCCAGTAGGTTTGTCGTAACCTGCCCAATAGTCGCCATCTTCGTAGTTGGGCCATGTCAGAGAGGCACCACGTCCATTGGGATCGATGCTGTAATACAGTGTCTGACCACTGGGACATACACTAGAGATAGAGGCATATGGATTTTGTGCTATAACCATTGCCGGAGCTAACAGTAGCAACAGTATCGTCAAGTATAACTTTTTCATGTCTATATATTTGGTGATAATGTGGGTGAATTTGTTTAAAGAAAAAGTCCTTAAATGCCACGACGGACATTAAGGACTTTTTCTATTTGATGTAATCTTACCAAGCGAAGAGAGGACGGTTCTGCATCATCTCGTTGACCTGGCCGGTAATCTTGGCGCGGACGGCATCGTCGGTAGGATTGCAGAGAACGGTGTCAATCATGTCCACAATCACAGGCATGTCGGCTTCTTTCAAGCCACGAGTGGTGATAGCGGGAGTTCCGACACGCAGACCACTGGTCTTGAAAGCACTACGGCTGTCAAAGGGAACCATGTTCTTGTTCACGGTGATGTCGGCGGCAACCAGTGCATTCTCAGCCTCCTTACCCGTCAGTTCGGGGAACTTGGTGCGAAGGTCAATAAGCATCAAATGGTTGTCGGTACCACCGCTGATGACTTTGTAGCCTTTGTTCACAAAAGCTTCGCACATCACCTTGGCGTTCTTCATCACCTGCTGGATATATTGGTCGTAGCTGTCGGTCAAAGCCTCACCGAAGGCAACAGCCTTGGCAGCAATGACGTGCTCCAGAGGACCACCCTGTGTGCCGGGGAACACAGCACTGTCGAGCAGAGCGCTCATCTTCTTAATCTCACCCTTCGGAGTGGTCTTGCCCCATGGATTGTCAAAATCTTCGCCCATCAGAATCATACCACCGCGAGGTCCGCGGAGAGTCTTATGGGTAGTGGTGGTAACAATGTGGCAATACTTCACAGCATTGTTCAGATAACCCTTGGCAATAAGTCCGGAGGGATGGCTGATGTCGCCCATAAGGATGGCACCGATTTTGTCGGCGATTTCGCGCATACGAGCCCAATCCCAGTCGCGGCTATAAGCAGAGCCGCCACCGATGATCAGCTTGGGATGGTACTCAAGAGCTTTCTTCTCCATATCCTCATAGTCAACGGTACCAGTCTCTTCCTTCACCTGATAGCCAACCACTTTGTAGTTGATGCCAGAGAAGTTGACGGGGCTGCCGTGGCTGAGGTGGCCACCATGGTTCAAATCCATGCCCATAAAAGTGTCGCCGCTGTTGAGGCAAGCCAGAAAAACAGCCATATTAGCCTGTGCACCACTGTGGGGCTGCACATTGGCCCAACAAGCACCATAAAGTTTCTTGGCACGCTCAATGGCGATAGTCTCACTCTGGTCCACAATCTGGCAACCGCCATAATAACGTTTTCCAGGATAGCCTTCAGCGTATTTGTTGGTCATGACTGAACCCATGGCTTCCATCACTTGGTCGCTCACGAAATTTTCTGATGCGATAAGTTCAATGCCTTTGGTCTGACGTTCTCTTTCTTTCTGAATGAGGTCAAAAATTGCAGTATCTCTTTGCATATCAATTATATATTAATTATTAAAATTATACATTAATTCTGCAAATATACGCATTTATTCTTAATAATCAAAAATTCTTTTTTATCCGCCACCATAAAACACGACAATGTGTGTTATTTCAAACAAAGGGGGACCGATTAGACGTTCTGACAAAATGGGTTTTCCGCAATTATGAATGTTTGGCAAACCGAAAATCTTTTTCACTTTTACCAATCAAAAAATAATGTGTATTTTTGCAGAAAATATTTTAGCAGTCTGAAATGAGAAAAGGTGTTGTAATGATGTGTGTTGCAATGCTGCTGAGTGCGGCATTGTGTTATGGACAAGTTCACGGAATGAAACGTTCGCCGCGCAAAGGGAATCCTACAAGGGTTCAGACCAGACGGTCAAGTCCCCGGATGGCCACTGCCTGGATTGACGCCACAATGAAAGATATGACCCTACGCCAAAAGGTAGCGCAATTGATGGTGATACGAGTTCCTTTAGAGCTGGAAGGAACACGCCAGCAAGAGTTTGAACAACTGCTGCACGAAACGGAAGTAGGCGGTGTGTGTTTCTTTGTAGGCACGGCAGGGAAAACGCTTCCCCTCATCAAGCGTTTTCAGAACCTGAGCCATGTGCCGCTGTTGGTATGCATTGATGCCGAATGGGGTCTGGGCATGCGGTTGAAGGACTGCTTTTCATTCCCGCAAAATGGAGACTGGGGAATGCTACCCAAAGAGATGGACACCCTGGTTTACGAAATGGGACGCGAAATCGGAGGCCAATGCCGCAAAATGGGCATCCACGTCAACTTTGCACCCGTAGTGGATGTAAACAGCAACCCTAAAAACCCCGTCATCGGACCGCGCTCGTTCAGCGACAACCCCCAACGGGTAGCAGACTTAGGCATACAATACATGCGCGGTCTGCAAAGCCAAGGAGTCATGGCTGTAGCCAAACACTTCCCCGGACATGGAGACACCGAGACCGACAGCCACTTTGACCTCCCTGTCATCAACCATACGACTGCTTATATGGACACTGTAGACCTCTACCCCTTCCGACGCTTGATAGAAGAAGGTGTCGAAGGTGTGATGACCGCCCATTTACAGGTAAACGCATACGAACGCGAACAAAACCACCCCTCATCACTCTCCTCACGGGTGGTGAGCGACCTCCTAAGGGAACAACTACATTTCGACGGCATGGTAATCACCGACGGCCTTGACATGAAAGGCGTGACCAAATACTACAAAGACGGACAGGAATCGCTCGCAGCTTTAATGGCCGGAAGCGATATCCTTTTGCTTCCTCCCGACGTCCCCAAAGCCATCAACACCATTTGCCAAGCCGCCGAAAGCGACCCCGACCTACAGAAATTAATCGACATGCGCTGCCGGCGAATGCTCCGCTGCAAATACTATCACGGCTGCGCCGACCTACAACCCGACAAATGGCGTGTCCCCGACAAACAAGACAGCCTAAGGTGCGACTCCATAGTCCGAGCCATGCGCATCGTGGCCGAAACCCGCATCGACAGCATCGTGAACGACGGAATAGCCAAACAAGCCTTTCCCGGTTGCCAGATTCTTGCCATGCAAAACGGTCGACTGCTATTCCGAAAAGCCTACGGACATCTGACTTACGACTCCTGCGCCCCGGCAGTAACCATGAACACCGTCTACGACATCGCCTCCGTCACCAAAATGATCGCCACCACATTGGCAGTGATGAAACTTGTCGAGACCGGACGTGTGAAACTGAGCGACCCCCTCAGCCGCTATCTCCCCTACCTAAAACACACCGACAAAGAAAAAATCACCATAATGCAGGCACTTAGCCACATGGGACGCCTGAAAGCATTCGACACCTACTGGAAAAAAGCCAAAGATGCCGACGACCCCCTGGCCAGTGTCATTGAACAAATCACTGCAACACCCTTACTGGCAAAAAGCGAGTACGTATACAGCGACTTGGGATTCATCCTGCTGGGACAGATGGTTCAACAGGTGTCAGGTCAACGGTTGGACATCTTTGTCCAACGCCATTTCTACGGTCCCATGGGACTAAGCCACACTCACTTCAACCCCACCGAACACGGCATTGACTCCAACCTGATAGCCCCGACCGAGATAGACCGCCATTACCGCCACAGGCTGATACGCGGTGTTGTGCACGACGAAAACGCCTATGTAATGGGCGGCGTGTCAGGCCATGCAGGCCTCTTCAGCACCGCCGACGACTTAGCCAAAATACTGCAGATGCTACTCAATGGCGGCACATACAACGGCAAACGCTACCTGAAACGCGAAGTGATAGAGATGTTCAACCAACGGCACTACGCCATGCAAGGATGCCGACGCGGACTGGGATTCGACAAACCCCTCATGCACAGCACCGGTGGAAGCGCCTGCGACCAGGCTTCGCAAAGCAGCTACGGCCACACCGGCTTCACCGGCACCATGGTATGGGTCGACCCCGAGTGCGGGCTCATCTATGTCTTCCTCTCCAATCGCGTGCATCCCGAAGCCTACCCCAACAGACTGGCACAGATGAATATCCGCACACAAGTACAGAGCGAACTGTACAATGCCCTCAACGGCAAGACCAAAGGTGCAGGCATTGCCTCTTTTGGCAACTGATTTTAGGTTACTTCCATAATCCATATCGAACACGAACAGCACGAATAACACGAATCCAACGAATTATTATTCGTGCCATTCGTGTTATTCGTGTTTGGCAAAAATGAATAATTAACCCAAATCGGCCATTGGGTAGGCAGGCCTGCGGCTAAGGCCGTTGAAGAGCAAAGCGGATGCACGCAGAATGGTCAGTCAGACAATAACCGTTTCGATGTGTTTCCCGTCTTGGTGTCCGTATGTGCCCGGTCTCTCCACCGTTCGCTCATTAATCCTCAGTTCTCCCATCGTTCTCCCATCGTTCTTCCTCCACAAAAGGAGAACTGAGGAAGAACGATGGGTGAAGGGTGGGCGAAACATTGTCGAAACTCAAATGAATAATTGATGTTTTTCGGGGGGTCTGACGGTTCCCGCAAGGGGTTCCGGCCACGGGTTGACGCCATAGCCATTACTGGTCACTTCATACCCCTTGCGGTTTTGATTTGCTCGTAGGCTTCGTTGATTTTGCGGAACTGGGCTTCGGCGTTTTTTTTCACTTCTTCGCCCATGGTCTCTACTTTGTCGGGGTGGTATTTCATGGCTAACCGGCGGTAGGCTTTTTTCACTTCGTCGTCGGTGGCGGAGCTGTCGAGTCCCAGCACTTTGTAGGGGTCGGCATGGGTGTAGGAGGAGTATGGACGGCTGTTGTTCGAGTAGCCGCTGTTTCCTGTGTCGCTTTGGCGGCTGTAGCGGGAGCTGACGTGGCGGGTGTACATGGACACGTAGTCGCGCTGGTTGATGCCGAGTCTTCCGCACAGTATCCTCATGATGGTGTTTTCGTGGGTGGTGTAGGTGTTGTCGGCCACGGAGAGGCCGAAGAGGAAGTCGGCCATGTGGTAGCGTGTGTTGTAGTCGGTGTTTTGCTTGATCTGCAGGCAGACGGCGTCGAGGTCGATGTATGTCTCGGGTTTCACTAAGTCGCGAAGCATGCCGAGGAGTGCCTTGCCTTTTTCTTCGCCGTAGTTTTTGGCGAGGAAGCGCTTGACGTAGTCGAGTTCGGAGCGGTGCACGGTGCCGTCGGCTTTCATCACGGAGGCTATCAGCACGAGCAGCGCCACGTCGATGTCGTCCTGTGTGCCGGTGTTGCGGAAGCGTCCGTGGCTGTTGTTGCGCGGCGTGCCGTCGGCACCCATGGAATAATCGCTGTCTCCTATTTTGTGGTTGAACCGGGGGAATTCCTGCGCATTGTTTTCTATAGTGCGTCCGACAATGTAGCCTATCAAGGCCCCGATGGGACCCAGGGAAACCCAGCCTACGCCGGTCAATATCCATTTTGTTACGCCCATGGTTGTGTGTTGTGGTTTATGTGTTATTGTATGATAAGTTTTTGTGAGGCCACTCCTGCAGTGGTGGTGTGGGTGACGAAATACACGCCGGGAGGAAGTCCGCGGGTGTCGATTTGGGTATGGTCGCCCGTGGCAGGGATTCGCATCAGCTCGCGCCCCACGGCGTCGAGTACGGCCACCTGCCCGCCCGGGCCGTCGGCCGCCTTTTGCGTCCACACGACGGGGGCGTTGGCGGCGGCGGGGTTGGGATATAGACGGAATTCGGCCACGCTTTTCTGCGCATCGGGGGTGGAGATGCCCTCGCCGAGGAATTCCACCGAGAACGAGCAGGCGGTACCGTACTCGATGATGTCGTAGATCCGGAAGGAGCGTTCGGGCGTACCGTCGGCGGTGAAGGGATGGGGGTTGGTATGGGGGCCGAACTCGGTGCGTCCCTGTTCGTGGCTGAAGATGCACTGGCTTGGGCTGCCGTCTACGGTGTCGATTTCGCTGTCGGGGCGGAACAGGTAGAAGGCGTTGGGGATGGTGGCGAAATCGGCAAACCCGTTGCCGCCGTGCCATATGTCGTGTTTCAGCGTGTCCATCCATCGCCCGATTTTGAGTCCGCTGTATGGCAGGGCGTCCTCGTAAGGATCTCCCGCATTGCGATATTCAATGGTGTACCATTGGTTGGAGTCGATGGCAGACTTGATGTAATAGAGGTTGTTTTCGGCCGAGCTGCCGTTGCTGTAGATGAAATAGGTTCCGTTGCGGGTGATCTGTTTCGGTTCGTCGCCAAGGTGGAGGAATTTATGCTTGTAGATGGCTGCGGGATGGCACATTTGTCCCGAACAAAGGATGTCGAAGGGGACGACGGTCACATGGGTGTGATGATTGTAGTGGTATAGGTCGGGGAGCCCGAGGGAATGGCACATTTCGTGACAGAAAACGCGGGTGGAGAAGTAGTCGGAACCCGCACCTTCGAACTCGAAATTGAAGGTGTTGAGACGTTTGCCGTTGATGGTGACGGTGTAGCCCACGGAATCGTGCGGGAAGAATTCCATATGGGGCCAGAGCATTTCCCCCCAGCCGTCGACGTCGCCTTGGACGATTATCGACAGGTTGTCGATATTGCCGTCGTCGTTACCGTCGAGGTTGACATCTGCGTCCACCAAATGGAGGGAATCGATGTAGCGGGCTATGCGGGCTATAAGCTGCGCCTCGAGCATGGAGATGCCTGTCTGGGGGTTGGGGGTGGTATAGCCGTTCGGATTGTCGTCGCTGTAGGGGCGGAAGCAGGAGCGCGGCATGGGGTCGGTATAGGATGTAATCTGCCCGCTGCGGTGTTGGCGCGCAAAGGCGGTGTTGAAAAGGATATGCCCATACGATATGGCGTCGAAGAAATTATAGACGCTGTTACCCGAACCTGTAAACATTTCGCGGAAGACGGGGAATATGGTGCCGATTTCGGGATCACCGTTAAAGCGCACAAAAACGACCAGGTTGGTGAGGTTGCGATAGGTGGTGTCGACGATTTCGAAACCGACCTCGTATGTATGTCCAGCGTCGTCCATGTAGTGTGTCCTGTCTTCCATGATGCCGGCATAGAAGGAGTCCCGGCTGAACTGCATCAATGCAATGTAGTTGCCGGGCTCCAAATCCAAGGGATAGGCGAAGGGGCACCACACTGTGTCGCCGGGAGCAACACGAACCCGTCGCCCGTCGACACAGCCATAATAGGAGCCACCCGAACGTGAGTAGATATTCACACCGAAAAACCAGCTCCCGACGCTGTCGCCGACATTGGTGATGCTGTAATGGCCCCTGATGCTGTCACCGCGGTGGAACCGGGGGCTCGCAAGCGTCAAATCGCTGCCCAGGACCATAACCGCACGGGCTGGTTCGAGATTGAAGAGGGCGTACTGCATATAAGAAAAGTCATACTGCGGAACGGGACGCATGGCAGAAGTGGAGAAGTAGCCGTTTCCTGTGCCGTCCCACCCCCAGTTGATATGGAACATACCATTGGTGTCGTAACCGTCGAGCACAAACGCATGGGCTCCAGCCAGAGTCCCCTCGCCGTCGTTCCGGTACGACTGGCCTGCATAAAGCACCGGCCGCCCCACTGCCAAATCGGTCATAATCATATTATCCCATTCGGCATCCGAATGGTTTCCACGGAAATCCTGATAGCTGTCCATACTGTAATGGAAGAAATGCCTCATGCCCGCAAGGCAGTTCTGAACGCTCGTACCCGAACTGCCCCTGCAATCGGAATTATACCCCATATTGCTTGCCACACCGCAATGATACAGCAGCGTGGCCACAGCATTCACCTCCGTCGCCGAACTGGAGTCCGACAATTTGAAAGGCATATTGGCATAGTCGTAGACGGTGGAGGAAAAATCGACACTTAATGTACCGTAATGCCAGCATGTGTCGCCCTCGCGGGAATAGGAATGACTGCCATATCCATGCTGAGGGAATTGCCAGTAGCGCATGACCTGAGCCATGGCCAAAGCGACACACCCCACAGTGGGATGGTTGTCGAAACGAGCCATCGTACTGTCGGAGGCATAAGTGCTGTCGTACGGGACAAGACTATTGTAGCCATATCGGTATTGGTTCCATTCTGTCAAAAGCAACGGTGCAACGCTGTCCGGCAAGCCATCCTTGGCGGGAGCAGAGGCCTCGGACATTTCTTTCGGATATAAAACATCGAGCTGCTCCAGCTGGTACTCGTACTCGCCCAGCCAGTACCTCATGTTGTCGGGCATGGCAGCAGAGCTTATCTTTCCTGTACGGGAATAACCCAATATTGTACGGGCACGACTGTCGTCACTCACTATGACAAAACCGCCGCCTTCGATATTGAAAACAGCCACACGGTCAATATCCTCCAAAGCCACACGACTGATTGCGACCGACTTGGCTTCACCCATTCGCAAAGCCCACTGCCTTGCATTCTCCTCCATCTGGCGAGAGTCCAACTTCTGTGCATTGGCAACAGCAAACAGCGACATTGCCACAATAAAGAGACAAAACGGCTTCATGGTTATCGTCAATTTTTGATTTCAACAATGTATCCCTCCTGTTTCACTTTCTTGTCAGGCGGTGCAGCGGTAATGGTGAACTGCTTTTCCGACACTCCAAGCTCCTTCAAGTGGTGACGCAGAATCTTGTTGCGACGCTCGTGGTTTTCGGCTTCCTTGTCGCTGGCACCGGGGCGGGTGGCCAATGTAAGCGTCAGCACTACATTCTCGTCCATCTTGGCCAGGTTGGCCACTTTGTCGATCTGGTAGAACTGTTCCGAAGTGAAATCATGTTCTTTCGGATCGACGGCGATGAACATATTCCCCTGGTCGTCCACAGCCAAGCTGTCAAAAGCCCGCGCCGGAGAGGTGACGACTTTCACTATCAGGTTGCCCAGCGTCTTCCACACCAACTTCATATAGTTGAACTTCGGGTTATCAATATTGCCGCTTACCGGCACGGGTAGCATCACCTTCTCGTCTTTGTCTTTCAGGATATACAATGCCGCCCTCAAAGGCAGGTGTAGCTGGGGTTTCACGTCTTCGCGTTTCTCCCCGAGGTTGGGTTTGAAAATGTCGATACGGTTATTACCTTTCAGCTGACTGCTGCGGATAGTGTTGAGACTCGTGAAACTGAACACGCCCTCGCTGAACGGCATGCCAAAATATGCCACCATGTAAGGGTTCAGTTCCGTCAGTCTGAAATTTTTGATGCTCAGTCGCAGCCGCTGGTTCAGTTTCCAGTCCGATATATTTCCCTCCCAGTCCACGATGGCCTTGCCGCCATTGGGAAGCGTGGCAAGCATGCGGGCGTTGTTATTCCCAGCCGTTGTGAGATTGGTGGCCTTTAGGTTCAAATCCGTAACGGGGAACTCGAACTTGTCGGGCAACGTGTTGTCGACAAAGGTGAAGTCCACCCCTTTCACATCCAATACCCCCACACGGAGCCGCAGGGGCGACGGAGCTGCTGCCGGAGCAGGCTGCACTGTGTCGGCGGTCGGTTCGTTGCCAACTGCCGCAACGGAGTCGGCAACGGGCTGGCCGGCCAACAGCCGCGACAGGGTATTAGTGCTGTCGGTGAACAGCTCGTAGCGCATCTTTAAGCCTTCGATTTCAATCTGGTTGATATCATACATATTCTTGCCAGGAACTATCTGCTGGGCATCAATGCCCAGATGGTGCAGTTTGGCCACTGTGCCCAGTTCCTTGTCGCTTAGTTCAACACCGTTGAGGTTGGCCTTCACATTCAGGTTCATGTCCATCAGGCTGTCCAGCATTCCCATCGCCTGGGCCTCTACGTCGAGATGTCCGCACAGCTGGTCCACATGCGCCACATTCACCACATAGGGACGCACCTGGTCGAGGGCAAACCCCTCCAACCCTACCGTCACATCGAAATAATTGTTGGCAGGATTCATTGCCGCCTTCACACGCAGCCGGCCCCCATCGTCGAAGGCCAGCTCCAGTCCCGCGTCGGTGTTCTCTCTCCCACCGATGGTGAAGTCGGGCACCGCCAGATTCAAATCGTTCATGCCCCAATGGCTCTGCCGCTGCACATCGGTGTAGTTGAGCTTGCCACGCACAATGTGCATGTCGTGCAGGCTCACCACCCAACTGCTCGGCACCGTGTCCTCGGGCTCGTCCACCTCGGTCGAATCCTGCTGGAAATGCTCTATAATGCTGGAGAAATTAAACCTGTTGCCGTCGTGCAGCACCTCTAAATCAAGTCCGGCAAGGGTAATATGGCGCACATACACCATCTTGCCCAGCATACGCAGCAGGCTCATCCCCACATCGAGGGTGTCGAATCCCGCAAAGGTGCTCTCGCCGTCATCCTCATATACAGTAAGCCCCTTCACCTTCACATGGCCGGTAAAAAGATTCACCCCCACACCGTCGACATTCACCTTCCGGCCAAGCAAATCCTCGCCGTGATTGTTCACATAATTGCGTGCGGCACATCCGCCGAACAGCGTCCCGCACAAAAACATCAGGATAAGCAACGCCGCCAGCGATACCAAAACAATCCCGATAATTCTCAATAACTTTTTCATATACTAATTGTTAATGCATTCAGCCTGCCATGTTCCGAATCCCGGACATCGGCACAAGCCAAAATGCAAAGATACGAAAAAAAAAACAAACAACAACAATCCGTCGCGATACTGTTCCTCCTTGTCACACACCGCTGCCGCTGCACCTCTCCCCTGCTCCATACGCCTGCACATAGGTATGCTAATCGTCCCGACGAAGAAAAAAACATGATACTCCGAAAAAAAAATGTAACTTTGCATTTTAACATACCCGTGGGCGAACCCCACGGCCAACGACACAATACATTAAACGACAAACAAATAACCCATCGGCAAAACACCTAAACGGAGCGGGAGCTGCACAACGAAATCCGCAACGGCACCAACCCCGCCCACATCCAGACAAAGAACAACAAACCCAAAAACAGAGAACCATGAATACTGTCCTCAGCAAAAAATCAACAATCGCCCGTACTGCGATTATCGACGCTGCACTGGTAGCTGCAGCCTGTCTCATCCCCACACTGTCGCACATCACGGCATTGCCCCTCTACAAGCTTAACCCCATGCTGTTGGTGCTATTGACCGGAATGATAGCTGTGCGCAGCCGCACCAACGCCTTCCTGCTGGCAGTGCTGCTGCCTGTCGTCTCCATGCTGGCAGTGGGTATGCCCACACCGCTCAAGGCACTCTGCATGGCCGCCGAGTTGCTCACCATTGTGGGCGCATACACCGCCCTGCAACACATGTGGAAAGCAGCTGCCGCACGCCCATGGGCTTCTTTCGTAGCTATTGTTGCCGCTATGCTTTGCGGAAAAGGTGTCTATTACGCCCTCAAGGCTCTTGTAATAGCTCCCGATGCCCTGGTGACCACTCCCATCGCCACACAAGCCGTCGTCGCAGTGGTAGCCGCCACCCTTTTCTGCACGGCCCAATACCTGATTGCCCGCAGCAAATAACCCTTAGATTACCGATTATGAAACGTCTTATCGCATACATCATGATGGCTGTCGGCCTGTCGTCGTCGGCACAAACAGCGTTGCCCGACAGCACGCAGAGCGTCTCGCACTACTTCTCGGTGAGCGCCAACACCCGCGTACGTTTTGCCCCGGGAAATCTTCAGTACCAACCGCAGACGCACCTGTGGCGTTTTGCTTCGGCGCAGACCGAGACCATCGGCTGGCAGGAGAGCTACTCGTACTCCAAATACAGAGGATGGATCGACCTCTTCGGCTGGGGCACGGCCTTGGCCCCGAACAACTATTCCGACCGCGACAACGAGTATGCCTTTGTCGACTGGGGGCTCTTCTGCGGACTGCCCACTGGCGAGGGACGGCAGTGGCGCACACTGAGTCTTGACGAGTGGACCTACCTCTTGAGCCGCAGACCCCACGCCCGCCGGCTCTATGCCCTTGCCTATGTGTGCGGGCAATATGGCCTGATACTGTTGCCCGACAACTGGCAGCGTCCCAAAGGCATCTACATGCGCACCGGTCCCAAAGAGGAAGGCACAAATGCCTACAACGCCGAGCGGTGGAAGGTGCTGGAATCCGCGGGAGCAGTGTTCCTCCCCGCCGAGACACGTCGCGCCGGGACACAAACTCAAGGCAGCGCAGGAGCGTGCCACTACTGGACATCGACCCCCCATCCAAAACAAGAGGGACAGGCTTTGTATCTACTTGTTGACCAGTATCTACCACAGATAAAACCGGCACCACGGTCACAAGGTCTCTCTGTCCGCTTAGTGCAAGACATTTAACACCCTTTGCGTCATGACCAATGTAGCAATCATATTGGCAGGCGGCACGGGTTCGCGAATGGGTGCCGACAGACCCAAGCAGTTTCTCCCTATCAACCCAGCCGACCAATCGCCGCAGGCCGAGACGGTGATTGAACACACGGTAAAGGCTTTCGAGGCAGCTCCCTCGGTGGATGAAATCACCATCGTGGTGCATTCCGGATGGGAAGAGTACATGCGCCATTTGGCACAACGCAACGATTGGCACAAGGTGAAACGCATCATACAGGGCGGCGACGAACGGTACATGTCGAGTCTCAACGCCATAGCGGCCCATCTCGATTATCCCGACGACACCAATCTGCTGTTGCACGATGCCGCCCGCCCCTGGGTAAGCCAAGAGGTGATTGCACGGGTGACTGAGGCACTGAAGAATCATGAGGCCGTGGCAGTGGGTATTCCCTCAACCGACACGGTGTGGGAAGTGCGGCAGGACTTCGACCGCGACTTGAGCAAATTCATAGCCCGCATACCTGAACGCCGCACCATGTGGCGCGCCCAGACCCCGCAGGCTTTCCGTCTGCCCCTGATACGCGACGCCTACCAATGCGCCCTGCAAGACCCCCAATTCCACGCCACAGACGACTGCGGTGTAGTCCGCCGCTACCTCCCCGGCACCAAGATAATCGTAGTCCCCGGCGAAGAACAGAACCGCAAAATAACCTTCGCCGACGACCTAAGGTAATCCATATGCACTTGAACTGACAGCAGCTATTCGTTATAAACTCCTAAAACCTACAATGATGAGAAAAAAGACTATTTTTATTTTGCTCTTATTAATCGGTATCGGCGTAAAAGGTCAAGTGCATACAACTATGGGAACTGACTTCTGGGTGTCATACTTGTATTTCACATACGATTACTATGCGCCACAATATAGCGTCACGCTGCACGCATTTGCTTCTGGGCCACGGGCATGTACTGTTACCATGACGAACCCAAATACTGCATGGTCTACATCTTTCAGCGTCACTCCCGGAATGGTGACCAACGTGAGTATTCCTTTCAACACAGGATGCACATCAGCGTCGGGAAGCATAACCCCTACTGCTCTGCATGTAACTGCAACCGACACCATATCTTTATATTTAATAATGCTGGGGCATAATAATCTGGACATTACAAACGCCTTGCCGACAGAATCGCTGGGGTCGGACTATATGGTGCAATGCTATCCATCGAAACAGGGTACCGACTATAGAAGCGAGTTGGTGATTGTGGCCACAGAGGACAGCACCGTGGTGGACATGGCCCTAACGGCTCCTACTATGAATGGTTTCCCAGCGGGGTCGATACATACCGTCACTTTGAACCAGGGAGATGCATACCAGCTGCGAGGAGCCACCAATGTTCCCGATGCCGATTTGACAGGTACCACCGTCTCTGCCCGCGACTGCAAAAAAATTGCGGTGTACTCGGGACATTTTTGTGCCTATGTGCCGCATTCATTGAGCACCCCTTCGTGCGACCATATCTTTGACCAGTGCATGCCCACCAGTTATTGGGGAAGGCGGTTTGTGGTGGCTGGAACAGAAACCATGTTTGACGACCATGTAAGGGTAATGCCATTGGACAATAATTGCCACATTTATAGGGACGGAATATTGGTCCAGACACTGAATGCGGGTCAGATATACGACTTCACCCTGTCAAGTTCAACAAGCACAGCATATATTGAGACTTCAACTCCCGCCTGTGTATATCTGTTTATGGGCAGTGCCGGAGACTATGACGGAGACCCCAGCATGGTGGTGATTAACCCTATAGAACAGATGGTAGAGGACATTACTTTCGGCACCTATTCCACCTCATACACCAACACTCACTATGTGAATATTGTGACGGAAGCCTCCGAAAGCAGCAACATACGTCTCGACAACAATCCCGTGACGTTCCACACGGTTCCAGGAAACAGTCAATACCAGACGGCAAGGTTGTCACTAAACCAGGGTTCGCACACAATCAAGACTTTGGGAGACAAGGGGTTTCTCGCTTACGCTTTCGGTATTGGTAGCCATGAAAGCTACGGTTATTCTGTCGGTTCATGTATGAACTTTGTGCCCTCTACAGTCCTCAGTGTAAACGGGGATCCTTATGCAGTAGGTGATACGGTACATATCTGCTCAGGACACCCATGTATACTCTCCGTTTCAAGCCACTACAATATTGTTTCCTGCACTTGGACTGTCAACGACCAAACCTACGACAATGAGATACCTCTGCATTTGAACACAGCTGACACAGGGCTACGGAGGATTCATGTGAGAGTGGTTTTCTCGGAAGAATCGACCTGCCAAGAGGTCAGAGCAATAAAAGAATTTGATGCTTTTGTGAGGGTTTTCCCCACTTTCACCATATACGATTCCGACACAATCAGTCTCAGCATGCTTCCCTGGACATACGCTGGACGGGTTTACAACGATTCAGTCCATGACGACCGAATAGGATTGTTTACGCGTGAAGGATGCGACAGTGTGATTTTCTACACCCTGATTGTATATGATGATACCGTCAGGGAGCATTTTTACGACAGCGTATGTACTGGTACAGAATACCATAACTACGGATTTTTCTTGTCACCAGACGATACTCGTGAGGAGGGAGAATTCGTATATAGACGAACCGACACCACTTATGTGGCCTACCTCCACCTCACCCAATTGAATCCACCCACCATTGACCTCACTTCTGAGTTTGAGAATGACAGCTGTTACCTAATCACCGCTCTCACAGATGCAACATTTGTAAACTGGACCTCCGACCCAACAGATCCAACCCTAACAGGACAGGAGAACAATCACAGCATTCATGTCTGTCCGTCGGAGAAAACATCATATACCATCACTGCTGCTTACAATAACTTATATGAATGCAGCAACAATAGCAGTATTGCGCTTGACCATCGGTCGCCTGAGGCAAAGGAGGCTCTTTGGCTTCCCAATGTATTCACACCGGAGATGTCTTCCAACAACCAGTTCAAGGCAATTGGTGTCGGGATTCAAGAATTCGAAATGTTTATTTTCAATCGCTGGGGTCAGAAAATATTCCATAGCCGCAATATAGACGATTCCTGGGACGGTACTTTCCACAACATGAAATGTCCTATTGGAACTTATACTTATCTTATCTATTATCACAGCATATACTATCCGAATGAAATACAAAAAAAGGCTGGAACAGTGACATTAATACGTTAACAACATGAAGAATCTTCTTATTTCAATATGCAAAGAAGCGGGTAGGTTTATTGTTTATACAATATGCTACATTGTTTATCCCCTCTCTTTTCTGTTTGTACGCAATTCTAAAAAATATGCTTTTGGCAGTTTCAGAGGTTCGTTTAACGACAATGCAAAATATTTGTTTATCTATACTTGTCTTCACCACAGGGATATTGATGCCGTTTGGCTGTCCCTTGACAAGCATACGGTAGAGCAGGTGCGCAGCATGGGGCTGAAGGCTTATTGCACATACTCTCCCAAAGGTATATGGCATGCACTTACTTCTCGATACTGGTTTTATAACGCATATACTTCCGACATCATGTTTTGTTTGTCGGGAGGTGCCGTCTGCATTAATCTATGGCACGGTGTTGGAATTAAGCGTATAGAATACAATATCACCACGGGGCCATTGGCATTGCGCTATCAAAAAAAGGACTGGAAGGAGGTCTTTTTTCACCCAGAGTCATTTCGAAAACCAAACTATGTAATTTCGTCGTCTCCATTCCAAAACCATTTTTTCTCTACATCCTTCCACATAACAGAAAACCGCTGCCTAATGACCGGCTACCCCCGGAACACTATCCTTTTAGCCGATGATAAAGAACGAATGCATTTCTTAGAGAAATATGAACCAGTATCTTCTTTAGAACTTATAAAGAGCTTTAAGCAATATAATCAGGTGCTGGTCTACATGCCTACTTGGCGCGACTCCCAACGCTCGCTCTTTGTAGAGAACATGGACTTACACGCCCTTAATGAGGTTTTGGCGAAACACAATGAGCTGCTTATTCTCAAACCCCATGCCAATGTTTCAGCCTCATTAAACGACATCGCCTATTCGAACATCTGTTTCTTTGATGGGAAAGACGACATCTACCCAATATTGCCGTACACTAATGTCTTGATTACAGACTATTCTTCTATCATATACGACTATCTGTTGATGCCCGATAAGGATGTTATCCTATACATTTACGACTATCAAGAGTATGTGGCAATGAGAGATTTCTTCTACCCATACGACGAGAATGTGGTGGGGAAACGTGTTCACACTTTCACCGAACTTATGATCTGCATCGAACAGCACGACTATCAGCTCAGTTCTGCCGAAAGAATAAGCCTAATAGATAAATTTTGGGGAGATACTGCCTATGGCAATCCATCCCAAAGCATACTGGAACAAGTGAAAAACCTACCCCGCTAATTCAGCCAGTGACGGGGGTTGAGGGGATCTTTGCCGTACCATATCTGGAAACTGAACTGTGAGGTGGTCTCATCGGACTGGTACACTGTTCCGAGGCTCTGGCCTGCTGACACTTTAGCACCTGCACGGACATTCACTGCTCCCAACCCGACGTAGACGGTCAAGTACTGGCCGTGTTTGATGATAATGCCGTTACTGCCATCGGGGGCTTCAAATATGCGTGCCACAACACCGGCTGCGACGGCACGGACATTCGTGCCAGGGGTACAATTGAGGTCTATGCCGAGATTACGGTTCTGACCACCGGAGGCACGAGTGTAGAGTCCGTATTCACGAGCCACGGATTTATAGTGTACAGGCCACGGCACACGTCCTTTGTTTTGGGCAAAGTCGGATGTGAGGGCGTCGCCGCCCGAGGGTGTTGTCTTGCCACCGCTTTTGGCGGTGTTGGTAGAGGAGCTTTTTGCCACTTCGGCTTCGACAAGCCGCTGTATCTGTTGTTGCAGTTGCCGTTTCTGCTGTTCTTTCTTGTCAATTTGCTGCTGCAGGCTGCGCTCGGTCTGCTGACTCTTTGTCAGACCTTTTTGATGCTGCTGCTGTTCGCGGGTCAAAGCCTGTTTCTGCTTGCGTTCCTGTGCCAAAAGCGAGCTTTTCTCTTTGCGTTGACGTTGGAGGTCAAGATCAAGCGAGGAGAAGAGCTGTTCCCTGCGCTGGATGGCGGCAGCTTGGTGTCTACGGTAACGCGAGTACTCTTTGAAATATTTCATCTTGAGGTAAGAGTAGTTGTAAGTCGTGTTGTCGAAGAGTAGTGCTGTGGCGCTCACGTTGCCCCGCAGGCCGTAGAGGGTGCGTACTATTTTGGCGTACTCGGTCTTCATGCTGTCAATCTGGCCGCGAACCACCCGCAACGAGTCTTCGGTGCGGGTGATTTGCCGATCCAGATGGGTCATTTGTGTGTTGATGTTGTTGATGAGCCGGTTGCGCTCGTCTATGCGCTGGTTGATGAGTTTGATTTGGCGCGTGCGGTTTCGGGCGTCTTTGCGGGCTTTGCCCAATTCGCCCGTAAGGCGTGCTATCTCTTTCTCAATGCGCTCTTTGTCGCGCTCGAGCTGTTTTTTTGTCTGTCCTTGGGTCGGTAGGACAGCAAGCATTAGAACAAATAGTAAAAGAAGTATCCTTTTCACAACAATTCAACTTAAAGTAAATCGAAAACATCAATGAGGGGATGTGCAACTATATACTAACACACGGAAACCATTGATTTTACGGTTTTGCCCTTTCGTTTATAATTAAACCCTACCAATTGAGAATCTTCTTGAAGTCATACTCTTCCGGGTTGGGAAGGTACTTCTTGGCAGCCTCGTAATCGTCGGGGGTGATATAGTCCATGATGTCATTAATGTACGATTGGACTTTGTTTGTGTTGACGTTGACCCGGCGCGGAGGAATCTTACCCGTGGCAGGGTCTTGAAGATCCTTAAGATAAAGTGGCGAAACGTTGCCCTGATGGTCGGAATAGACCATACAGCCTGTGCAACCTTGATTGAAGAGCGTATGGACACCCATGCCCATAAGGGAACAATAAGTGAGGTCGAAGGCTATCGGGGTATGGCAACGGATTTCGTAGCCTACTTCCACAGGGCGGCTCTTTACTTTGAGTCCAAGCTGCTTCACTTTGCGTTCGAGAAGGTCGTTGAAGATATGGGCTTTTGAGACCTTGCCGAGTTCGGGATGGCCATGGTCGTCGTAGCTGAAATGGATACCGGAGTTTTTGATTTCCTCGTCGGAAAGGCTGTGGAACACGCCTTCGGATATCATGGCGCAGCCATAGTTGATTCCCATAATCTTGCGCTTGACAATGCAGGACACCACCAGGTTGATAATTTTGTCGACGGTTATTTCGGTCTTGTTGAAGAATTCGGGGATGACCACCATGGGATAATGGCAGGCTCCGGCTATGCCGAGGGCCAGATGTCCAGCCGAGCGCCCCATGGCCGAAACCACGAACCAGTTCTCAGAGGTGCGGGCATCCTCCATGACGGCGGTACAGATCACGGTTCCCTGCGCTTTGGCGCTATTGTAGCCGAATGTGGGCGAGCCGTTTGGCAAAGGCAAGTCGTTGTCAATGGTCTTGGGGACATGTATGTTGGCAATAGGATAATGTTTGCTTTCCAAGAACTTGGCAATGCGGTTTGCAGTGGATGCAGTGTCGTCGCCGCCGACGGTGACAAGGAGTTTCACTTCGTTGTCTTTGAAGAAGGGGAGGTTGAAACGCTTTTCAAAGTCCTCGTCGGTAGGTTTGAAACGACTCATTTTAAGGATGCTGCCACCTTTGTTGAAGATTTCGTCGGCTGTAAGGAAGTCGAGGTCTTGCATGCGGGGATTCTCTGTAAAGAGGGCGCTGTATCCTCCATGAAGGCCGATGACTCGGTAACCGTCGCGAAGAAAGGTCTTGGCCACTGAGGCCACCACTGTGTTCATTCCGGGTGCGGGACCACCGCCTGTAAGGATTGCTATACTTTTCATATTGGTGTGTATTATTGTTGGGTTGATAATATTTGTTTCAATTCGGAGGGGGTCACAAGGATACTGACGGGACTATCGGTACTGTCTGAAAGATAGTGGTACGCCACACTGACATCCGCTTCAACAAGATGAGTGGCCAACCTGCGGCCTTCGCCCGAGATGTAAGCCTGCTTGATGGCGTAGGCAAGCTGTTCACGCTGTCGCTTGTCGCGTCGGAGTGAACGCATGGATGAGTTGCTCAGTTTATAAGTGTATATGAGTTGCCGCGCTGCCGTGTCGAAAACACAGCTGTTCAGTACAGTGTGGTCGTCGACCCTTGAAGGGCACTGGCTATTCATCTCGTCGGCAATCATTTGTATTTGAGAAAAATTGTCGTTCAACTTTGCCCCGCGTTCATAGACGGTTTTCCACATCCAGGGGGCTATCGTCATTTCCACCGAGTCGGTGTGACGCTCGTCACGGTACACATGACGCAACGTTATATCACCTTTATAGGAGACAAAAGCCAAATGATTGGCTGTATCCATTACCAAGGCTGCAGCGCGGTCTTTGCGCACCCAGTCCATATTATCCATCACATATTGTCTCACTTCGGGCCAATGATCCTGCCGGTATTCGTACACTGTTGTCATCACCCGCTTTGCCTCGTCGTAGCGGCATTCCACCATGGTCTCTCCTTCTCCTGTGGCATGGGGCAATGTGCTGTTTACCCGACGTGCCAGACTGGCAGCGAAGGTGCGTGCCTGCACTTCAAGCGGCGGGGCAAGGGCTGCAGCAAGATCCTCGGGATGGAAATTGAATGCTGCCCCTCCCGAGTTGTCCTCTTCCTTTTTGGGCAGCTTTACGAGTAGCCGCAAATCATAAGAGTGTTTCAACAGTGGCGACATGTCCCATTTCTCATTATGCAACATGTAGTTCAAATACCAATCGGCATCGCGCACCAGCTCCCCTTTCGGCAGAGCCAGCTCCACCCGCAGAAAACGGTTGTCCGGATTCATGTTCACTCCTACAATCGACAAACGATTGGCCTCGTCGTAATAAGGTATCTTCGACTGGATGGTCTTAAACAAAAGTATCACATCATCCAACGATTCCTCGTCCGACACTTGTGCACACAGGGGCAGCCACCCAAGGGTTAATATAAAGACTATGAACCTAAACTTTCTCATATATCAAATTGATTATATCCGACAATATTTCAGGATGCTCACAATCTGCCACCATGGGAGGTTCAAGTGTGGAAGCTCCTTTCAGGCACCGTTTCGCCTCCTCGATTGCATCGGGGAACAGAGAATCGGAAGCTATTTGCACATCAGCGATGACCATTGCCGACTGATCCACAGAAAAATCCACCTGCACCTCCCCCCAGTCAAAATGTGCGGAACGCTGCATACGGAACTCCTTCCAACGGCTGTATTTCCACTCCTCACTACCAAACCTGTCACGCAAGGCTTTCACTTGTTCGAGATTGGACAATTGCCCAAAGTCAAGATTTCGAGCGGCACCATACTCCTGTTCGAAAGCCTCCACCATATGGGGGATAAGCTCCTCGGCAGTGATTCCCGGCACCAATTCCGAAAGGTTCACTATTCGGCTTTGTACCGAGGCCACACCGTGTTTCTGCAACTTGGCAGGCTTGGGCTTAAGGTAGCGTTGCAACTCGTCCACATCGGTGCGGATAAGGATTGTGCCATGATGCAACCTGTTGTGGATTCCACGGGCAAAGGCGTTGCCCGAAAACTTACGGCCGTCACAGAGCACATCGTTTCTCCCGCTCACCTCGGTTTTTAAACCATAGCATGCCACAGCCCGCTGCATCACTCGCAACTGGCGCATCGTGTCGTAAAGACCGTTAGGGACAATAAAGGAGAAATTCAAATTGCCCAAATCATGATAGACAGCCCCGCCTCCAGTGCTCCGGCGCATCAGGAAACCGCCATCAGCCTCCAACTGTTCCACATCGCATTCGGCATAAGGATTCTGATTCTGCCCTATCACCACCGTGCGACGGTTGCGCCACAAGTACATAGTCACCTCCTCCCCTGCCGGTTGAGAAAATAAATAATTCTCAACGGCAATATTGAGATAAGGATTGCTCTGATTGCTTATTACTACTTGTGGCATAATCGGCTTTCTTAAAAATAAATCAATAAGTTACAGGCATCACGACAAAAACGGAGTTCCTATGCCGCCCGTCACTTCAAGATGCAAAGATACAACTTTTTTTTGTAATACTAAAGTTTGACAAGTTCTTTTTAAAATAGTTCGAGATGTACATGGTCTCGACAAGGGGGTCTCAAAAGTCCCCAAGGGGGACGATAGAACACAGACAGGGGTGCAAACCCCTGTATGAATGGTAGTAAAAACGAACCCTGAAGGGGTACCCTACACCGTATGATGCCAACTATCTGTCGCCCCTTCAGGGCTTTGTTTTATCGTCCATAAGTACGGGGGCTGCACCCCCGCCTATTATCTCTCAGTCCTTCGGACTTTTTAAAACACGCTAAAAAGGCAAAGAATCTCGCCTTTAACCCTTTAGCCACTTGTCAAACTTCAGGTATTATAAGTCAAAGACGACGGAAATAAAATTAGGAGCCTGCGATATATGATAATTATTGCGGGCATAGCTGACCTCGAAACGCTTTGCCTTAAAACCGATTCCGAACGAAAATCCCGATGTATTAAAGCGGTCGGCCGCCTTCATTTCAACCATTTGGCGATAGCTGTAGCCCAACCGCAAAAACAAAGCTCCCTTCAGTGTCAACTCCACTCCCACCGACAAATGCCTTCCCACATTGTCAAAAAAATTCTCCACATCCGACCTTCTCGTCACCTCACCCGTAAACGGGTCGCGTATCGAAGAGGGGTTGAGCGGGTCTTCATACCTCAAATCCCATGTCTGCAACTCGTTCAATGCAAACATGAGCCTAAACGGTGCATCCTGCAATCGGTAGGACCCGACTACCGACAATTTAAACGGCAGACTCTCCGTGTGGCCGTCAAACGTGGCAATCTGAGCCCCGATATTGCGCCCCATCATAGTAGCACAGAAGGAACTGTCTGACGAAAGATAAGTGGCTGCCAAGTCAAAAGCCAGCGCAAAAGCCGTATACGACTCATAGTGGGACAACACCGGTTTCAAACTGGCACCGATATACACATTTTCATCCACCCTGCGACCCCAGCCTATCGTAAGCACATAGTCTGCCGCCGAAAAAGAGCCTGTATACTGGTCGTTCTCGTCATACCCTTCAAAACGTCCATAACTGGCATATTGTAGACCGAAAGCAAAGTTGCCAATGCTGTTGAAATGCCTGCCTACCACAACCGACCCGAAATGGGCTTGCCCAAACAGATTGACATAGCCCAACGCCACCTGTCCCGACAAACTCTCCGATATCAACGACGGATTGCCAAGGCACATACTTATGTCTCCACCGCCCACCGCGAGGTAGTCAAATCCCACACCCGCTGCCCGGGTAGAGACCGGCATGTCAAGCACCGACAATGCCGACATACCCGCCACCTGTGCACGGGTTACAGCAACAGTGACAATAAACAGCAACAGTGCAACAGCCTTCTTCATCACGGACAAAATAAACAAAAAGGTAAAAACTAAAAACTAAAACAGGTTATCCTCTTTTTAGTTTTTACCTTCCACTTTCAATTAGTTATTCCCGCGCTTCTTATTGCGTTCGTGACGCATCAGATGTTTCGGCTCAAGCGACATGCGGTCGGTCTCGAGCAACGAAGCCACGCCTTCGTCCACCTTGCGCTGAGCTTGGCATGCCTCGCAATGGCATTCCTCATGATATTCGCGGGGTTCGGTGTAGGTAGTGATAACGCCCTCGAAATTACGCAGAATAACCTTATTGGGACTCTGCGAAATGACATAGGTGGGCATAACAGGCGTTTTGCCGCCGCCACCGGGAGCGTCAACCACAAAAGTAGGAACAGCATATCCGCTGGTATGTCCGCGCAAATTCTCGATTATCTCGATACCCTTGCTCACCGGAGTACGGAAATGCTCCAGACCCATGCTCAAATCGCACTGATAGATATAATACGGACGCACACGGTTCCTCACCAACTCGTGCATCAGTTTCTTCATAACGTGGACACAGTCGTTCACACCACGCAGCAGCACAGTCTGGTTGCCCAAAGGAATACCGGCATCAGCCAATTTGGCCACAGCTGCCTGTGCCTCGGGAGTCATCTCGTTGGGGTGGTTGAAGTGAGTGTTCAGCCAAATGGGGTGGTACTTCTTCAGCATGTTGCAGAGGTCGTCGGTAATGCGCTGGGGGCAGACCACAGGGGTACGGCTGCCGATACGCACAATTTCCACATGCGGAATGGCACGGAGACGAGATATGATATACTCCAGTTTCTTGTCGCTTACCATCAAGGCATCGCCACCCGACAGCAAAACGTCACGCACCTCGGGGGTTTTCTCAATATACTCAAGGCACTTCTCAATACGGTCTTGGGGCGACTCGTCATCTTTCTGCCCTGCAAAACGACGACGGGTGCAGTGGCGGCAGTACATCGAGCACATGTCGGTGATAAGGAACAACACACGATCCGGGTAGCGGTGAGTCAGTCCGGGAGCGGGAGAATCTTCATCCTCGTGCAGCGGGTCGTTCAAATCGGCGGGGGCGATGTTGCACTCAGCACCCTGCGGGATGCACTGGCGACGGATGGGGTCGTAGGGATCGTTCGGGTCGATAAGACTCAAATAATATGGAGTAATTGCCATACGGAACTTGGCCAAAGCCTTTTTAATGCCCTCGGCCTCCTCGGGGTCGAAAGTAAAATACTGACTCAGCTGTTCGTAAGTCTCAATGCGGTTCTTCACCTGCCATTTCCAATCGTTCCACTGCTCGTCGGTGACGGCAGGAAAGAGTTCTTTTCTGCGGTTGACTTTCATATATCTATGATGTTTATTTTTTTATCTGTCAATACTATAAATACTTGTGACGAGAAATCACATGTATATCAAACACGATGCAAAGATACAAAAAAAAATCCAATCATTAACAGGAAACTTCTATTATTATGTCAATATTTCAATATACCAATGCGTTAACAAAGGTACCATCTGCACATTAAACCCAAATCAGCCATTAGGCTAAATAGGCCTTCGGCGAAGGCCGTTCAAGCGCAAAGCGGAGATATGTGAAACGGAAAGACCGATAATAACCGTTTTATTCTGTTTCCCGTCTCGATGACTGATATAGGCTCGGCCGCTCTTCTGTCGCCCCTTAGTCCTCAGTTCTCCCATCGTTCTCCCATCGTTCTTCCTCCACAAAAGGAGAACTGAGGAAGAACTGAGGGAGTGGGGTGGATGAACAAGCGAACCAAGCACAATACGAAAAGGACTTGGATACAGGTTGGGAAGGATTGGCGGGAAATGGCGTGCGTTGAAAAAAAACAACTGCTAAACAAACATAATACAAATAGAAACTCTTATTTCACCATGCCGTTGTCGTAGCCGCCGTTTTGGAGGGTTTTCTCCCCTTTGCTGAATTTGCGGCCGAAGTCCATCTGCCAGGTGAAGCCGAGAAGGAGCATGTTGCCGTTGTTGGCGGTCCAGTGGGTATGATGATAGGGATGGACGGCGCTGAGGCCGATGGTTTCGTAGCGGTAGCCCTCTTTGTTGAACGGGCAGTGCCATGTGAGCAGGGCGGTGAGGCTCTTGTAGCGGTACTGCACATAGAGGCTCTGCGCCATCTCGCTCATCCTGTAGGTCTCAGCGTTGAGCGTCCATTGGGGCAAGAGGGTGAAGTTTGCTCCTGCCACAAAGTTGTTCCAATAGAACTGCGCATTGGCATTTGCGGTGAAGTTGTCGCGGGTGTGGGAAAATTCCGACCCCTTGGAGACATAGTGGAAATAGGTGCCATCTATCGACAGGTTCAGGTGGTTCCACAGCCCTTTGACGCCAACTTCTGCGAAAGCATAGGGGACATACCAGAGGTCGGCATTGTTGTAAGTGAGGACGAAGAGGTCGCGGTCGGCATCGTAGTGATAGACATCGAAATAGGTATGAAAAATGCGCATGGCGCCGATGGATGAAAAGGCATAGAAACCGCTGGAGTGGTTGTAGCGCAACAGGAGTGCGTCGCGGAGTTGCTCGCTAGGTTTGAGGTCGGGATTGCCGATGGTGCCTTCGACATCATCGGTTTGCTGGAAGACTGGCGAAAGGGCGGCAAGGGTTGGCAGCATGGGTGTGTACTGCACGAAGGCGGTGAGGCTTAGATTATCTGTGGCACGCCAGTTGAGGCGGGCTGTGCTGAGGTTGCGGAGGTAGGACTGGCGGTTTATGCCGTCGGTGACGTTGAGCAGCTTGGCCCCTGTGCCTATGGAGTAGCCTATGGAGCTGCCTATGGAGCCCTGCACTTCGGCGTAGAGGTAGGCGTTGTCCTTGGTCATGGCTGAGGTGGTGTTGTAGAGGGTGTAATCGTTCTCAGCGAAGTTGTGCTGGTACTGGAGGCCTGTGCGGAGGGTTGTCGTGCCGAACTGCTTGCTGTATACGCCTTCGCCGCTGAGGGCGTAGCCGTGGCCGTCGATGTGGGTGGCATAGGTGCCGGAGGTGTAGGTGAGGGTGTTGTCGTAGAGGTCGGTGGCGTATTCGCCCACCACGTTCAGCTCCACCTTTTGGCCGTTGGGCATCTTATGGGTGTAGAAGAGGTCGAGTTTGGGCAGGTTGTCCTTTTGGTAGCTATGCTGCTGCATAGACTGATTGGTGGTAACGCCGCGGTCGGTTTCGGTCATTGTGCCGGTGGCGTCGAGCGTCTTGGTTAAAAAGTTGTCCTGAAGCGAAGCCACGAACATGGTGCTGTCGTCGTGCTGGTAAGTGTATTCGGCGTTGAGGGTGTGGTCGATGTACCAGAAGGGCATGTTGGTGCGCTGGCTGCGGGTGACGGTGCGGGCAGGGTCGATGTAGCTGTCCTCGAGTTGGTAGGGTACTTGGTCGTAGTTACGGTAGCCAAGGGTGTACTCTAATGCAAACTCGCTCTTGCCCTTGTGGTAGGAGCCAAGCAGGTAACCGTTGACGAAGCCGGTGACCAGTGCCGTTTGTCCCTGTGCCACTATACTGCCGCCGTCCTCGCGTTCTTTGAGTATGATGTTGATGATGCCGGATGCACCGCGGTCGAGATAGCGGGTGCCGGGGTTGTTGCTGTATTCCACGCGCTTGATTTGTTCGGCCCGGAGGTTGGCCAACCGCGTCAGAGGCACCTCTTTGCCGTTGATTTGGAGGATAGCCGTGCCACCGTCGACGGTAATCTGCTGCAATGCCACGTCGACCCTAAGCCCCGGAAGCTTCAGCATGTCGAGGAGAACCAGAGTGCGGCCTGCCGACTCCACCTCCTCGGGTTTAGGCAGCACCACATAGCGGTCTACCTGCTCGGTGGTGCGGCTGGCCGTGACGCTGACGGCTTTCAGTTGTTTGGCGTCCAAGGTCAGGGCACCGAGGTCGCCCGCCTCGCAGCGGACCACTAACCGCTCGAATCCCACCGATGAGACTTCGACGCGGTAGGTTCCCTGCCCGCAGGGAAGAAGGAAGGCGCCATCGTCGGCGGTGGTGGCACCGGCCAGCACGCTGTCGCCGTCGGCATTGTGCAGCACGACATGGGCGAACGGGACGGGGTTGCCGTCGGCATCGAGCACACGTCCGGCGATTTGCTGTTGAGGCGTCTGAGCCGTAACAATGGCAGCAGACAGAACAAAGAGTAGTAGAACAATTCGTTTCATGACAAGTTAGATTAATGTTAGCACTCCGTTTAAACGCTTATACAACGCGCGAGAGGCGAAAATACTACAATTTGTCGAAAAAAAAGTTTAGAAAGGACGGGGAGAACGAAGGTAAGTGGCTGATATCAATACTCGAAGATAGATAAAAGAAAGGGCGGCAATTGCCGCCCAGAAGAGTATAGTTCCGATAGTACTACTATCTCAACTATTAGGCATACAGTTCTTCGAAGATCTTGCGGAGCTTGGGGCTCTCGCGGAGTTCCTGAAGGGTGAATTCGGCGTGGCCTTTGGTGTATCCGTTACCCATAATCATGTTGACATCGCTGCCGATACCTTCGGCACCGAGGCTGGCTTTGGTGAAACTGGTGGCCATGCTGAAGAAGTAGACGATACCGTCATCCTTGGTGCAGAGCACAGCGGTCATCTCTTGGTCGGGAACGTTAACGCAGTTGATGGTGACATCGGCCATCTTGCCGTTGGTGAGCTTCTCGATGAGTTCGTACACCTGGACGGGGGTCATGCCGGCTGCGGACTCGACGATGTCGCAGAAGCCGAGGTCCTTGATACGCTGGGTGCTCTTGGGGCTGTTGGCAATGCCGATAACCTTACCAGTGACACCTACGCGCTTCTTGGCCTCATAGCAGCAGAGCATACCGCTCTTGCCACCTGCGCCGAGGATGACAACGGTCTGACCATACTGGCAGAGTTTGGCGGTCTGTGCGGGAGCACCGGCCACATCGAGGGCAGAGAGAGCCAGTTTTTCGGGCATGTCGGTAGGAATCTTGGCATAGATACCGCTCTCGAAGAGGATGGCCTTGCCCTTGATGTCAACCTGGTCGACGTCGGGACGGATTTCGATAATCTCGTCGATGCGGAGGGGAGTAAGGCTCAGGGAAACGAGGGTGGCAATACGGTCGCCTTCCTTCAGGTCAATCTTGCCCTTGAGAGCGTCGCCAATCTTCTCGACCTTGCCGAGGAGCATACCACCGGAACCAGTGCGGCGGTTGCGGTGCTTGCCCTGCAACTCAACATTGAGGAACATCTCTTTCTTCACCTCTTCCATGATTTTCTCCTGGCTTGCACCTTCGCCGGCCTGCTGCTTGGCGTAGTTGTGGATGTCGGTGAACGAAGCGGAGTCGATGTTGAGAGTCTGCACGTCAATAAGAATCTCATTGTCGTAGAGAACGTCCATGTTGTTGTCCAGTTTGTTTGCGGGCTGGGGAAGAACGCCCTTGGGTTCGATGACACGGTGAGTGCCGTACTTGTTGCCTTTTGGTTGCATAATAATAGGTTTATGTTGTTAATAATTAATAATTTTACTTTAAAAGGGTCAACCTTTAAAACGTACAAAGATACACTTTTTTTTCGAAATGGAAAGAAAAAAACTCAATATTCGGGAAAAACTTAGTATCTTTGCAACTGCTTTCGAAAGGCAAGAAAGCTGTAAAGCAAGAAAAGCATTGCAAGACTGTCCTTGTATTTAAAATCGGCAAATTTTAAGCGGGAAGGCTGAGCATTTATGCTTTCGCTTGTAGTGTATGCTATAGGCTCTCACGCCTCATGCATATCCTCAGGCGTGAGATATGTTCTATAAACCCCGTTTCCCGCAAGGTGTTTGCCGATACCTAAATACAAACGGACATGAGTACATAACCTCATGCCTTTTCTTATTGTATTAATTTATGCCTGTTGGAGGTTGGGGCAGAAAAACAGGCCAAAGCCTATGGACAAGAAACACAAACTAAGTTACAATCCTCCCAAGGTGACCTCAGTATCATTTATGGTAGAAATGGGGCTGTATGCATCACAACGTATCGAAGCGGACATGATGCTAATGGAATCATTTGGCAGTGCTTCATGGGACGAGCCATCTTCCTCTACCGCTACAGGGCATTTTGGGGATGGGGACTGGACGGGAGGTTCATCGTTCTCCAACAATAACAACTTCGGCTCAGGAAGTTGGGACAACTAAAGCCATCCTAAACCCAAATCCAAATCAATTAATTACAGATAAATAATAGAAACAATTATGAATAAGAAACATTACCTCTTTACACTTTTTATGATGGCAACTGCCATGTTGGTCACCAGCTGCCAAAAAGAAGAAGGCACTGTAACATTGGGTGCCGAAATAAAGAATTCCGTCTATACGAACGAGAAGGTGTATATCAGCGACCATACTCCTTGCTGGCACAACGGTGACCGTGTAAACATCAATGGTTCGGTATATTCCATTGTGGCCGCATCAGGCACATCTGCACAGATACCCGAGGTTACACGCCACGACACATACCGTGCTATCTTCCCAGCAAGTATAGTCAATAGTAACAGTACAAACATCAGCAACAATTCTGACATTTCCGTAACTCTGCCTTCTGTCCAATATTTCCAAATGGTAGGAAACCACCAGCGGGTTGATGTCCCTATGGGAGCCTATATGACCAGTGGCAGCACGCTACAGTTCTACAATCTCTGTTCTGTTGTTCGCGTCACGGTCAGCAATTCACTTAACACAGACCTCTCATTAAGCAGCATTATCTTGCATGCAGCACAAGCACGATTAAGCGGAACTGGAACTGTAACGGTAACAGGAGCAGAATCCAACTCTATAAGGATGAACAGCAATAGTACTGTCAATACTCATACCGTTTCACTTGTATTCACCGAAGATGCCCCTGCCATAGTTGATGCATTAGGTTCTTCAACCTTTGACATAGTTGTCCCTGCATTTACTACAGACGACATCGAAATCACCATCAATACCACTGACGGTCAATATTATATACTGCCAAAAAACAATGTAGGTTTAACACATAACACAATAACGACCGTTACTGCAAATATCACAGAACTCTATCAATATCCAACAGCAGCAGAACTGATTAGTGGACCTGCCTTTAATAACCTAATTCCTTCAACTGCAACTAGTGTGGAATTTCTATATGAAACACCATGGGTAGTAAGTGGGACCTTACTATCCACATCAAATTCTGCCGCTCCTATTTATGGAAATTTAGTGGGTGACATTTGGAGAATAACTACACCTGCGCGTTCCATTAATGCTAATACGAACTGCAGTCAAATGTTTAAAAATAAAAACAACCTGCAATCTATCTCTTTTAATAGTAGATTCAACACTTGCAATGTGACTAATATGAGTTCTATGTTTGAAGGGTGTAGTCATTTGTCAAACCTTGACCTCTCCAGTTTCAACACCTCAAATGTTACTAATATGAGTTCTATGTTTGAAGGTTGTGCTTATGACTATTATGGATTAAGCAGTATCAACCTCTCCAGTTTCAACACCTCAAATGTTACTAATATGAGTAAAATGTTTAAAGGATGCAGTCACTTGAGCAGTCTCAATCTATCAAACTTTAACACTCAAAATGTCACTGATATGAGTTCTATGTTTGAAGATTGTGTTGATCATACTGATGATGGTTTCTTAATAGGGTTATATAACATCGACCTCTCCAGCTTCAACACCTCAAATGTTACTAATATGAGTAAAATGTTTAAAGGATGCAGTCACTTGAGCAGTCTCAATCTATCAAACTTTAACACTCAAAATGTCACTGATATGAGTTATATGTTCTACCGCACTTCTAAATTAGATGCATGGAACTGGATAAATGGTCTCTCAAGCCTTGACCTTTCGAATTTCAACACATCAAGTGTTACTAATATGAGTTATATGTTTGGTGAATGTGTCAGAATTAGCAGTCTTAATCTTTCGAACTTTGATATGAGTAATGTCACTTCTAAAACTGGCATGTGTAGTAATCTTTCTATTTGTTCAGTAGATTATAATGATTTGGAGAATACTTTTGAAGACAACGCTTGCACCATAACCTGCCCATTATCGGTACAAACCGCTATGCAGAATGGCACTAATCTGCCCACCAGCGGGGTAACGTTCACTTGGGTTAGACCGTAAAACACTCTCCGCAAGTTGGACGTTTTTTTTCTTCAACCCCACATTACTGCCGAAGGCATAGTGTGGGGTTGTTTTTTTCTATAGAGGGGATAGAGATGATAGATTTGATAGAAAAGAATTTACTGCTTTCCTTTATATTGTTCCAGTTGTTGGCGGAGGAGGGTGTTTTCTTGTTCTAACTGTTGGAGGCGGGTGCGGAGGGCTGCTATTTCTTTGTAGGCGGCTTCTAACTCTTCTTTGCGGTCGGAACGGAAGCCGAGCCTTGCCGCTGTCATCCTTTCTTTTATGCCACCTTCGGTGACGAACTCTTTTTCTTTCTTCTTTTGGTAGGTCTGCATCATGGTGTCTACCATGCAACATAATGTCACTGCCGCGTTTGCCATTTCCTCGTCGGTCCAGCGGTCGAAGAAGGGTTCGTAGTCCTCAATCTTGTTGTGCTTTTGGCAAAAGGTGAGCATAGGGCTGTAGCGGGAGTGACTTTGGTTCCAAAGGGAAAGACTATGACTGTGGATATAGTCAAGGTAGTCTTCTTTCAGTTCCTTGATGCTGGCACGCGCCACATTCAGCAACTTGGCCTCCATCTCGGTGGAGGTCACCCCGTCGGCAGAACCTTCCACTATGTTCTGCTTGCCACTACGGGCTGCCTGTACCATCTGGTCGACTGTGCGGTCGCCATGGGTGGGCAGAAATCGGCGGCAGAAGACTACGGTCATCTGGTAGAGGACTACCGTTTTCTGGTAGAACCAGAGGTTTTCCCAATGGGCTTGCATGCGGAGGTAGTGGTGGTTGGAATTGTCTTGCATGGTATTATTGTTTTTGTTTTTTTTAGAAGGGATAGAGGGGATAGATTTGATAGAGGAGATAGATTTTTTCTATCGTATCTGTTGTGTCTATCGTATCTATCCCATCTATTCTATTTCACTGTCAGTCTCTGGCCTGAGCTGGTTGCGCGGAACTCGGGGGCGTAGAGGCATTGCAGCACTGAGGGTGCCAGCGTGAAGGTGCCGGGGTTGGTGACGTAGTAGTCGGCATCGATAACGTATTTTCCTTTCTCCAAACGGTCGATATAGACAGCGTTGTGGCTGTTGTTAATGGCCACATAATAGCTCAAAGTCCAATTCCACACCCAGCCGGAGGCGGTGCTGACAGGCTCTAAACAAGCGGCTCGGAACTCTTTCAGCTCCACATACTCCAGATTGCGGTCGCACTGCACATTCAGTCTCACCCTCAAGCGGTCGCCAACGGTGACTCCCATGCCCTTCTTCAACTCGGTCAGCGACCCGTCTGCCTCCACCTTGTAGAGTGTTCGCTGCAGGGTGATACCCGTCTCGGAGGCGGGAATCTTGTCCATCTGCTCGGTATACTGATAATACAGTGCCCCCCAACTTATGCCCTTCACATCCCGCTTAATGGAGGCAGAAACGCTGTTCCCTTTAGTAAACAATGCAAGGCTGTCGCCGCGGTAAGTATGCCGCAGATACCCTGCTGAACCACCAGCCACATCCACCTGCAACGTATCCACCAAAGCCTTACCCCGAACTATAATATTGTCGTCAGGCACAAGGGCAGGAGAAAATCTTTTTGTTCCGACTGGCATCAGTGCCTGAATAGCCCTCAACGTGGCGATGTCCGAACTCCAGCGCGTGGTCTGTTTTTGTTTCAAAAGCCATTGCTGCATCTGTCCAACAGAGTGAGTGTCCTGAGGTGTCACCTCGCGGAAAGTCTCGATAAGTAGAGCTTGCGTCTCCACAGGGCGTTGGTAATAGAACCATCCAGCCTTGTTGTCGCGCCAGTACATACCCATCTCTTCGCTATAGAGGGCTTTCTGCCGTATGCGTTCCACCATTTCGCGTGCCAACTTGCTATCCCCGTTCCTCTGGAATACGAGGGCAAGCAATGCCTGGTCGTAAAGCGAAGTGTAGTCGCCGTAACGCTGCTTGGCGTTGCCGTAGAAGTAGTCGAAGGCCTGTTTAGCGTCTCCGGCAAAGGAACGGCCTGCATAATAGCTCCGCGTATAGAGGTAGTCAAGCATGATAGGCTTGCATTTGCTGTCGGGGTGTTTTGCCAGATACTTCTGCCAATCGAGATAATCCTTGTAAGCCTCCTTGTCGACGTATGCCAATGCACGGCTCTCCATCGGTGTAATTCCGCGCGACATCTGCCGTGCCATTATCCCGAAACCTTTCAGGATATGCTGCGTGACATAAGTGCTGCTATGTCTGCCGCCAGGCATCCACGACCAGCCGCCGTCGTGCCGCTGCTCCTTCTGTAACTTGTCGAAAGCCTCTTTGCACTGTTGTCCCAACGACTCGCTGTCGTAGAAACGGGCGATGTTCTTCAGCCTTTCCACCTCCGAGGTACCCGACCTCAGCCACGGGGTCTCGTCCAGCAGGGTCTGCTTGATGTCAGCGTTGCGCATCAGGGGGCTTTCCTCTTCGGTTGCGTTGTCCGCGCAATGTTTCAGCTGCGGGAACTGTTCGGCAATAGTCTTGCCCACCGTGTTCACATAATAGCTGTTGAAGAGGTAGATATTCGACGGATTGCTGCACTCCTTCATAAAGGGCAGCGATTGGATAGCCAACCAAATGGGATTGGCCGTATACTCCACCGTGAAGCTCACCGACTGTGCAGTTGCCGAAGTGGGGAGCGTCATCGTGTACTGCTTCGACCCTTTGCCGTTCATGTACATCGAAACCGACTGCGTCACAGCCTGACGGTTGGTCAGCAGCGGCAATGGACCTTGCTCGCCGTCGCTATGCTTTGCCGCCGTGGCAATATACTTATACGTAGCCACCGTGCCTCCCACGGGGACGGTGACCGTAAACTGCACCGGCACCGTACCACGAGCGGGAACCGTTATTGATTGAGAATTGAGAATTGAGAATTGAGAAGTATTTCTTTTGTCAGCTGAGTTTTCAATTTTCAATTTTGAATTTTCAATTTCAAAAGAGAATTCCACTGTTACCGTGAGGTCGCTGTCCGTCAGATTCATCACCTTGGCCATCAGGGTGGCTGTGTCGCCCTCGCGCAGGAAGCGGGGCATATTGGGCTGTATCATCAGTTCCTTTCGGGTGATGAGTTGCCGTTCCAGCGAGCCAGTGGCCAACTCCTGCGTCCACGCCAATCCCTTCACGTTCCACTGCGTCAGCAGGTCGGGGGCGGTGAAGCTGTAGCTCACCGTGCCGTCCCTGTCGGTTCTAAGGGTAGGCTCAAAGAACGCCAGGGTGCTGAGATTGGTGCGCACGTAGGGCTTCTCCTCCGTGACACTTCTTGTTTTTGCCGAAGGCTCAACAGCATACATCACTGCCGCCTCCTCCATCTCGACATCATCCTCCACTACTTCCAAATCAGTCACCACAACGTCCTCGGTCGCCTGTATGGCGTTCTTCACTCCGGCACGCTTGCGCATACTCCCATTCATTGTCACCATGCCGCTCTCTCCTCGGGCAGTAGCGTATCCCACGCCTCCCACCGAGGTCACAATGCTCTCCACCTGTGTGCCGGGCATCGACATGCTGTTTCGCCAACGCCAGCCTCTATGATTGAGGGCGGTGAAATTCCATCCGCCAGGTCTTTTGCCTTGATAAGGCGTAAATTTGCCATGAGGGATAAGCAGGTCGTGCCCCTCGCGATAACGCCAATCGAGGTAATAAGACAATCCCACAGCCGTATTGGACTCGGTGTTGCGCCACGGGAACCATGCAAACGAGTTGCCGCCGAAGCCATAGTTGTCCAAAGCCGCGTCGTACATGCCCAGCAGCAAGGCTGCGGGAGCAAATGGGGCAGCACCCTCGTCCTTGGGCGACACCTTGATGGTCCAACGTTCCTTCTCGCCGGGTGTGAGCTTGTCGCGGAAAGTCACTATCTGCACATCCAATTTCTTGTGTTCAAAGGGCACCTCCACACGGTAGTGCTCCCTTTCAAAGCGGCCCTCTTTCACGGCGCACAGGTTCACATCGAAACCACCCAGCAGGGCCTCGCTTACAGGTATGCGCAACGTCGCAATCCCATTGTCCACACGCAGTAGGCGGCGTTGCACTGTCTTGCCATCACACACCATCTCGTAAGCCACATGCACGTCCCTATGGCGTGTGCCGAAACGCAGCACCACGGTATCGCCCACCTGAGCCTCCTGGGTGTTGATGTCCGACCACAGCAAATCCATCGTATACACCTTGGTGCTCCCTTTCGGGGTATATACTACCACCAACGTGTCGGCCACTGTCCT
>JAEEGI010003318.1_pt1 | contig 38396 bp, 31 predicted proteins | sample 8958751 | NCBI WGS metagenome assembly JAEEGI01 (sample SAMN16246545, study PRJNA631951) | gut metagenome | biome: gut microbiome; feature: rumen; material: KS-attached | host: Bos | place: Iran: Karaj | collected 2018-10 | reverse complement strand
ATTATAATAGTATAATGGTCGAATTGGATTGTGCCACTGAAGGTGCCGACATCTACTTCACGACCGATGGTGCCGATGCCTCTGAACAAAGCATCGCATATATGGGGCCCTTCGAGGTTACCCAGACATCTACCATCAAGGCCGTAGCCATCAAGGATGGCAAACGTAGCGCTCAGGCTGAGGCCACCTATATCATCACAGATGAACCAGTCATTCCTAGTGGTGAGCCAACTGCCGACTGTGATGTGGTCATCAATAATGCTTTGTTCGGTTCTTCAGCTACTACTACCATACCAAAAACCGATGCTGATGACTTGACAGGTACTCAAAATGGCATCACCTTCGTCTATGCCCTTGGTACCGGTGCCCAGCGTTATGCTAACGCTACGGAGATACGTCTTTACAAAGGAAATACGCTGACCATTGGTGTTGCTGTAGGAACACTAACAGCGCTTGAATTTACAATAGGATCAAAGACAAGTCCGCTTAATGCTGATACGGGGTCATTCTCTGACTTCAAGTGGACAGGTAATGCTTCTCAGGTGGTTATTACAAGCGAGAACAATACCGCTCTCCGTAATGTAAAGGTTAGCGTTAATGTTCCTTCGTCTATTGACAATGTCCAAACAACAACGCTCTCTGGTCAGCGCGTCATCTACAACTTGAGTGGTCAGCGCGTGACTAATCCTACTCGTGGCATTTATATCGTAGACGGCAAAAAGGTTCTTCTACCCTAGGTCGAAGTGCGGCGATACAATGTCTTGGGTGAATAGTTAATTATTTATAATTAAGGGCTGCAAATTTGGTGAATATTGAAAGAATTTCTACCTTTACAGTCTTTTTGGTCTCTTGATTTCCATCAATTGATTGCGACCGAATTGCATATTGAGTGAATATTGTATCATAAATTATTATAAAAACAAACATGAAGAAATTTATCTTAACTCTCTTGTTAACGGTTGTCACCGTGACGATGATGGCTATTCCCGCCAAGCGCGGACAATGGAAAACACTGACACTCCAAGATGGCACTGAAGTTCGTGCCACTCTCGTGGGTGATGAACATGGTCACTTCTGGAAGGCTGAGAATGGTCAGGCATATATTCAGAAAGGTGATGTCTACGTGACTGTTGATGCCCAGAAGACTATTGCAAAGGCTAAGGCTCGTCGTGCCAAGGTAAATGCTCAGCGCGTTCAAAGACGCACTTTCGGTCATCCTACTACTATTTTAGGCCATAAGAAGGCTATTATGATTTTGGCAAATTTCAAAGATAAGAAGTTCCAAACTTCTCATGATAATGCCCTTTACCAGAAGATTGCCAATCAAGAAGGCTATTCAGAGGGTGACTTCAAGGGGTCTATGGCCGATTATTTCAAGGCTCAGAGCCGTGACAAGTTCACACTCGACTTCGATGTTGTAGGTCCTGTGACAGTCAGCAAGAATGCTAGTTATTATGGTGAAAATGATGAGAATGGCAATGATATGTATGCTGGCGAGATGGTTTGCGAAGCAGTGAATCTTGCTAAAGAGCAGGTATCTAACTGGAAACAATACGACTGGGATGGCGATGGCTATGTAGATCAAGTCTATGTCGTTTATGCAGGTAAAGGCGCAGCCGATGGTGGCGATGCCAATACTATCTGGCCTCATGCATACGACCTCGCTTCTGCTAATTATTATGGTGACGGTACTGGTCCTGTTGCTGTTGGTGAGAATCTTTATGTCAATAGCTATGCCTGTGGTCCGGAACTGAACGGCTCTACCGGTGATATTACAGGTATTGGCGTTATGTGTCATGAGTATTCTCATTGTCTGGGCTACCCCGACTTCTACGACATCGACTATGGTGAGGAGTCAGAAGGCGTTCAAGGTCCAGGCATGGGCTCTTGGGATCTGATGGATGGTGGCAGCTACAATGGTAACGGTTTCCAACCTGCAGGCTATACCAGCTACGAGCGTTGGTTTGCTGGTTGGGAGGAACCTATCGTACTGAACGCTGAGGATGTCAATGTAACCAATATGAAGTCTCTGCAGAACGATGGTGAGTTCTACATTATTTATAATGATAAGAACGCTAACGAATACTATCTGCTGGAGAATCGCCAGCTTGAAGGCTGGGATGCCTCGCTGCCCGCTGCAGGTCTACTCATTCTGCACTGCGACTATGATGCAAAGGTATGGGAAAATAATGCTCCTAACGACGATCCTAATCACCAGCGCTTCATTGCGGTGTCTGCTAATGGCGAATACCCATATGAAATTTGGGAAGGCAACTATTATTATGATGAAGCAGAACCATTCCCTTATGGCAAGGTTAATGCTTTCAACAAGAATTTCAAGGTAAAGTCTTCTGATAAGATTGCCAAGAATGCTGCCCAGTTCTTTACTAAGACCAGCAATGGTACCAAGTGGATGAATGGCTCTGTAGAGGAGATTACTCAGAATAGCGACAAGACCATATCGTTCAACTATGTTGCTAACTTTGCTGGTGGTGGCTCACAAGGTGGTGACGGCGCATATGAGAAAGTTACTTCTGATGACCAGATTGTAGTAGGTTCTAACTATGTACTATTTAATGAAGATTATTCTTGCGCAAATGGTCCTTTCGAGACCAAGTATTTGACAGCTGTCGAAGTCGATTTTGACGATAATACTATTTATAGCGACGAAGTAGCTCCAATGACTTTGGGTGGTAGTGCTAGCGGCTATTCTCTGTTGATTGACGGCAAATATCTGACTACCGAGGCTGCTAAGACGATGAAGACTACTGCGACAGAATCTAAGATTTGGAAGATTGCACAGACTGATAATGGTTATGTCGTGAAGACAGATTCTTATGGTACTGTTCAGTTTAACTATAACAACGGAAATGCTCGTTTCCTGAACTATACATCGAATCAGAAGCCTGCTGTGTTGTATGTGCAGAAGGCTGCTACAGCTATTCAGACTGTCAACTCCAACAAGGTGACGACCACTCGCATCTACACGCTTGACGGTCGCTATGTAGGCACAGATCCTAACCAATTGCCACACGGTTTGTACATCATCAATGGCAAGAAAATTGTTAAGTAATTAAATACGAATACTATGAAACACAACCGGCTGACAGCAGCGATGCTCTCAGCCGGTTTTATTGTTGTTGGCAGATTTCGTCGTACTGCCAAGGTTTCAAAAAAACAGATTAGAAGTTCACACCCACATTGATGAAGAAGTTGCGGTTACGGACAGCATCAAAGTCGCTTTTACCAATGTTGGCAATACCGAAGTTAAAGCCAACTTCTGCATACAGCATCTGGTACTCTACGCCACATCCAACACGCAGACCAGCATCAAAGCGATTAGCATAATTGAAACTGCTCTCCGAGGTGCGGTCGTCGACATTACGGGTGTAAGTCTTAGTCTTACCGCCAACACCTAATGCCAAATAGCCACCAAGGAACGGGTCGATATATAAGTCATCAATGATATCGAAACCATACTTAACGACAATGGGAACTTCCAGATAAGACAGACGATAGGTAATCTTCTCAAGATTCTCATCGTAAATCTTACTCTCACCACCCTTCTCAGAGTAGAGTAAACCTGCCTCCAACCAGATTGGTGTAGAGTTGGCCAACTGCAGGCCATATACGGCGCCGAAAGCCCAACCAGTACGGCTGTCAGTATCCATTGTGGCCATATCGCTTGACATAGAAGCAATATTCAGTCCCAAGCGAATACCATAATAACTCTCAGTATCATTGTGGTTATAACGGCTACGGCTACGACTGGTGCCAAACTGGGCGAATGAAGGAGCTGCCATCAATCCTGCCAGTATCAGAATAAATAGTTTTTTCATGTTTCTTGTTCAATATATGTTGATTACAAGGCGCAAAGGTACTAATAATTGCCCAAAGGCCAAAATTATTTGCCAAGAAATTTCGTATCAAGATACTGTTGGAAGGTGTCTTTATACATATCACCAATGGGCAAGTAGGTGTCTTTGTCCATGATGATACGGTTCTTGTTGACCTCCTGAATCATTTTAAGGTTGACGATATAGGAACGGTGGATGCGCATAAAATAGTCGGGTAGATGCTCTTCCATCTTTTTCATCGACAACAGGGTAATAATGGGTCTACTGTCACCCACAATATGCACCTTTAGGTATTCGCTCATGGCCTCAATATAGCGGATATCGCTTATACTGACTTTCACTATACGGTACTCAGTCTTGAGGAAGATGGTGTCGTCTGTATCAGTGGTTAGTGGTTGGTGGTTAGTGGTTGGAGAAATGTCTATACTTGAACTATTCTCTAACCCCTCACTTCTAACCCCTAACCTCTCTTTTATACGATTGGCTGCTCGTTGGAAGTCCTGCAAGCCGAATGGCTTGAGCAGATAATCTACTGCATTGACCTTAAAGCCTTCAACGGCATATTCGGCATAAGCGGTGGTAAAAACGATGAGCGGTGGTGTGACCAATGACTTGACAAAGTCCATACCGTTGAGGTCGGGCATGTTGATGTCGCAGAATATAGCATCAACAGTATCTTGTTCCAAGAACTGACGAGCCTCCAAAGCACTCTGGCATTGTGCTGCCAGTTCGAGGAAGGGAATCTTACTGATATAGGTGACGATTTGCTGAAGTGCCAGCGGCTCGTCGTCAATAGCCATGCATCTTATCATGTGAGTGGTATCGTTAGTTCAACAATATAGGTATCGGGCTTGTTTTGGATGCGCAGTTCGAAGTTGCTGTCGTAGAGCAGACGCAGACGTTGCTTGACATTCGCCAGACCGACACCACCTTTCTCCTGATTGGGTGTTTCAGCCTTGGAGTTGCTACAGGTAAAGTGGAGTATGTCGCCATCGAGAGTTACCTTGATATGTACGAACGACTGATGCTGGTAGCTAATGCCGTGCTTGAAAGCATTCTCGATGAAGCTGATTAACATGAGCGGCGGCACCGTCTTGTCAGGTGCCTCGTTGGGCAGGTCGACAAGAATCTCCACCTTGTTGGTATAGCGCAACTGCATAAGTGCAACATAATGGCGAATGAAGTCAAACTCACGAGCCAGAGGCACACCGCTCTTGTCGCCCTCATAGAGGATGAAGCGCATCATCTTCGACAATTCTAGGATTGTGTCCTTTGCCTTCTCCGGATCTATATCAACAAGGGCGTGGATATTGTTCAGTGTGTTCATGAAGAAGTGGGGGTTAATCTGATATTTCAGATACTCCAACTGCTGTTCCAGATTCTTCTTCTGTAAGGCATCCAGTTTCTTTTGGTCACTACGGTTCTTGAAGAAAAGCTTGATGCCAATGTTCATACCGAACATGAGGATGAGGCTAACCACAGCCACGATATTGTGTACACCGATAAATGCTGGTGGACGATGCTCTCCACGGCGGAATTCATGAGGTGGACGGTCGCGATGTGGCCTCATTGCGTAAGGGTCATGCTCTCTTCCTCGTGGTTCGTATCTGTCGTCCATCTTTCTTTCCATGGGTATGGGTCTGCGTTCCATGAATCTGGGACGTTGACTACATTGATAGGCGACAAAGATGGTTAGGATGGCTGCTATCATCGAGATGTAAAGCATGCGCTTACGACGGTAGATGAGCAAGGGTGCCAACAGGAAGTTATGAATGAGGAAGATAGCCAGATAGACGGCAAAGAGCTTCCAAACAAAGAATATCTCAGGCCAATTAAAGGACAGATAAGTATTGCTTACTGTCCGTATATACATAATGAGCACTGGAGCTGCAAAGAGCATGCCCCAGAGTGCAAAGTATATGACGTTCTCTTGTCGTGACTGTATCTTCATCCAATACATATAACGCTGAATTTGATGCTTTTATTGTTTTACCAACAACAAAGGTATACGAAAAAAGCTGGTTCGTGAAAAATATTCAGCGAACCAGCCCTTTTATTCAGCGAAAGAAGATGTCCTCCTTCTTACATTTTACAGTCCTAAGCCCTTCTTGACGTTCTTGGCGGCATCATCAATAGCGTCGTTAGCCTGCTTCTTGGCAGCGGCCTTAGTCTCTTCTGCCTTCTGTTTAGCGGCAGCATTAGCCTCATCAACCTTCTGCTTGGCAGCATCAACAGCTGCATCCTTTGCTGCTACGGCAGCATCCACAGCAGCATCCTTGGCATTGACAGCAGTCTCTGCAGCGGCATCCTTGGTAGCTTCAGCCTTGTTGCTGACAGTCTGAACAATATTATTGACTATTGCCTCAGGTTCTGTCTCTATGAAAGTGGCAACGGCTGCGGCAGCATCAGCATTCTTCTCAACAACAGCCTTTACCTCCTCAGCATTCTCCTTCAGATAGTTCTGTACGGTGGTAACATAGGTCTTGGCAGCGTCAGGATTGTTGACTACGAACTCGCCAACAATTTCTTTTACCTGCTCCAGTGTAGCTGACACCTTCTCAGCATCACCCGCAGCAACAAATGCTTTCAGGTTATCGATAATGGCATTAGCCTCTTCTTCACCATTGATTGCAACTTCCGTACTGTCTGTGGCCTCGGCCTGCTGAGTTTTGTTGCCACATGATGTAAAACCGATGGCAGCAACAGCCATCACTGCTAAAAGAATCTTTTTCATAACATCTATTTTTAGTTATACAATAAATAATATTAAGCCTTCTCGGGGACAAAGGTAAGCAATAATTCTGAAGAAACAAATTTTTCATACAAAAATTTGCAAATATGCCATATTAGTTGTATCTTTGCGACTCATAGGGAGAACAATAATATGGGAAAAATCATTATTGCAGGAATAGGCCCTGGTAGCAAAGAAGATATTACGCCTGCCGTGCTCGAAGCAGTACAGCAGGCTGATGCCATTGTGGGCTATAAATACTACTTCCAGTTCATAGAGGCATATGTCAAGGATGGTTGCGAGTGTATCGACACGGGCATGAAGAAAGAGCGTGAACGTGCTGAGCAAGCTTTCTTGTTAGCAGAACAAGGCAAGACGGTAGTGGTTATTTCCTCTGGCGATGCCGGTATCTATGGTATGGCTCCGCTTATCTATGAAATGCAGAGAGAGCGTTCATGTGCGACGGCTTTCCCGTCGCAAAGCATCGAGGTTCTCTCTCTCCCTGGTATCTCTGCTTTCCAAAAGGCAGCGTCGTTGCTGGGGGCTCCATTGGGTCATGACCTGTGTCTCATCTCACTTAGCGATTTGATGACCCCTTGGGAAGTGATAGAGCGTCGCATCAAGGCAGCTGCTGTGGGTGACTTCGTAACGGCCATCTATAATCCCAAGTCGCATGGCCGCTATTGGCAGCTCTATCGTTTGCAGGAAATATTCCTTCAGGAGCGTTCTGCAGATACGCCTGTGGGCTATGTCCATCAGGCTGGTCGGGAAGAGCAAGAAGTAAAGATGACCACCCTTGGTGCTTTCGACCCAGAGGATGTGGATATGTTTACAGTTATCCTCATTGGTAATTCACAGTCGTATCTCTATGAGGGCAAAATGATTACGCCTCGTGGTTATTATCGCAATAAGGAACAAGAAGGAGCGAAACCCGGACAAACGATAATGATGCAGTCTTTCAGCACCATTCTCTCTGAGATGCAGCGTCCTAATGTGCCCACATGGCGACTTTGGCCGTTGCTGCATGCCATACATACTACTGTGGATTTCAGCATGGAACAATGCCTTTGGATGGATGAATGCGCTACGGAGATTCTATACAACAAGGTGGTTGATGGGAGCCTGAAACACATTGTAACAGATGTAACAATGGCTGCCAGTGGTATTCGTAAGGGTGCTTTGGACAGACTCGGTATCCAAGTGCATTGTTATATAAATGACCCTAGAACGAAACAGATTGCTGACGAGAAAGGCATTACACGCAGTCAGGCTTGTATGCAACAGGCGGCAGAGGAATACCCTGAAGCACTTTATGTCGTTGGTAATGCACCTACTGCACTTTTTGAGATTTGCGATTTGGTTCGTAAGGGAAAGATGCATCCTGCAGGTATCATTGCTGCTCCTGTAGGCTTCGTTCACGTGTGTGAAAGTAAATATGCTGTCAAGACGCTGAAGCAAATCCCCAAGATGATTGTAGAGGGGCGTAAGGGCGGAAGCAATCTTGCTGCTACGCTCTGCAATGCCATACTCACTTTCGATGATGCCGAACAACTGAAACCTGGTCGCGATTTATGAAGTTCATCGTCATAGGAATTACTGATAATCCGAAGCCGTTCTTCCCACCAGAAGTATTGGAAATCATCAAGGGTGGCAAGATTTTCTCTGGCGGCAAGCGCCACCATGAGATTGTAGCACCGTTGTTGCCAGCAGATGCAGTGTGGATAGACATCACTGTGCCCTTGGATGCTGTCTTCGAACGCTACCGTATGCTTAGCGGTTCCCCTACTGAGACGACAATCATCATCTTTGCCAGCGGAGATCCGTTGTTCTTTGGTTTTGCTAACACCATCCGCAGAAAGATGCCGGAGGCAGAAGTCGTGGTCTATCCCACCTTCAATTCCCTGCAACTGTTGGCACACCGACTGGTAATTCCCTATCATGACATGCGCATCGTTTCACTGACTGGTCGCCCTTGGCCAGAGTTCGACAAGGCACTTATAGAAAGGACTGCGAAGATAGGTGTCCTTACTGACAAGGAGCATACACCTGCCGCCATTGCCCAACGCATGCTGGACTATGGTTATACCTATTATAATATAAGTGTTGGTGAGCATCTGGGCAATCCGCAATTAGAAAAGGTAACGACGCTTACCCTTGATGAGGCTACTCAACGTGATTTCTCCATGCCCAACTGTGTGATACTCTGCGGGGAAACCGCAGAACACGCGAGGCCCTTCGGCATTCCTGATAGTGCCTTTATGTTGCTGGACGGTCGTGAGAAGATGATTACTAAGATGCCTATCAGATTATTGACACTGCAAGCGCTGGACTTACCTCATCGCCATGTACTATGGGATATTGGCGCCTGCACGGGTAGCGTCTCCATTGAGGCGCGTCTGCAGTTCCCCCACCTACAGGTCGAGGCCTTTGAGATTCGCCCTGAGTGTGAAGCAATCATTCAGGAGAATGCTCGTCGCTTTGGTGCATCAGGCATCAACATCCACATCGGTGATTTCTGTTCTATATGCTGCAATAATATCGCAGTTCCTGATGCCGTCTTCATCGGAGGTCATGGGGGGTATTTGAAGGACATCATGGAGAAGGTCCTCACTGTGCTTGCTCCCGATGGCATTATCGTGATGAACAGCGTCATAGCTCCCAAGGTACTTACCGATAGTCAGAAACTTTGGAACGAGGCCTGCGAAGAACTACACCTCCAGCAGGAGCCACCACTCCATATACAACTTAATGACAACCACCCGATAACAATACTAAAATGCAAAAGATAGCAATTATACAAATCAGCGAGGCTGGTGCTGCCATCGCTGCCCGTCTGCAGGAGGCGCTTGGTGCCCAAAATGTGCGTCGCGATTCAATCGCGACCCAATGGCAAAAGTACGATGCCTTTATATTCATCGGTGCAATGGGCATCTGTGTGCGTACCATCGCCCCTTACATCAACGATAAACACAGTGATCCTGCCGTGGTCTGCATCGACTCATTAGGTCAGAATGTTATTTCTGTGCTCAGTGGACATGTAGGTGGAGCAAACAATCTGACACGAGAGATTGCAAGCATTATTGGCAGTCATGAAGTGATTACTACCCAAAGTGATTGTGCGGGTCTATGGGCCCTCGATACACTTGCAGATCGTTTCGGCTGGTGGGCGAGAGTGGATTGCTGGGAACCTCATCATGATGACATGACCGCCTTTATAACAGCATTTGTCAAGAAACAACCGACGGCCCTGTTACTCGAAATCCGTGATGAAGGCACTGACTATTTGGAGTCTACCATGCCGGATCATGTGACGCTTGTCGGCTCATTTGAGGAAGTGAAGTCTGCACGATTCAAACTGCTCATCTCTGTCTCCCCCTATGACTATTCTCACGACTCCATTGAAGGTGTTGATGTACTTAACTTTGTGCCGTCAGTACTCGATGTTGGCGTAGGACTGGCTCATCAGGCTGGCCCTGTGAACTATGTGATGGATCGAATAGAAGAATTAATGGGCTACGACGTGAATCCCATGAGGTCATTTTTCTTTATGCCCCGAAGTATCAATACAATAGATATCAAGAAAGATGAACCTGTCATGAAGGAATATGAACGGCAAGGCTATCGGGTGCAATACTATACGACGGAACAACTTGCTCAAGTAGATGTACCTACACCTAGCAAAACGGTAGCCAAGCATGTGGGGACACCCAGCGTCTGCGAGGCTGCTGCCCTGTTAGCTTCCAATCACGGTAAACTATTGTTGCCTAAGGTCAAAGGTAAGAACTTCACACTTGCCGTAGCAATCGACCGTAAGTACCTGCGCGAGGGACATATCGAAATCGTTGGTGCTGGCCCTGGCGACCCAGACCTGATAAGTGTGCGTGGTAGGAAAATGCTGGAGAAGGCCGACCTTATCCTCTATGCAGGTTCTCTGGTTCCTAAGGCTTTGACGGAGTGTCATAAGCCCGGTGCTGTGGTGCGAAGTTCGGCTGACATGAACCTTGAAGAGCAGTGTGCACTGATGAAGGAACACTACGATAAAGGACATTTCATCGTTCGTCTGCATACCGGTGACCCTTGCATTTTTGGTGCTATCCAGGAACAGATGGCATTCTTTGATAAGTATCAGATGTCGTACCATATCACCCCAGGAATCTCAAGTTTCCTTGCTGCAGCTGCTGAACTGCGTAGCCAATTCACCATTCCTGAGCGTACACAAACGATAATTTTGACGCGGGGCGAGGGGCGCACCCCTATGCCAGAAAAGGAACAACTGCACCTGCTTGCCAAAAGCCAAAGTACAATGTGCATCTTCCTATCTGCTGCTATCGTTGACGATGTGCAACGTGAACTCCTGCAGGAATACCCAGAGAATACCCCTGTTGCTGCCTGCTATCACCTCACATGGCCTGACCAGAAAATCTATCGTGGAGTGCTGAAAGATTTAGCGAAGATAGTCCACGACAACAACCTCACACTGACCACGATGCTAGTCGTTGGTGAGGCTATTGACAATCGCCAAGGGCTTTCCGAACTGTATAGCAAGTACTTCACCCACCTGTTCCGGCAGGGCGAAGCATAGGATTTGGAGTTTGGCTATTCGTTAAAAGATACCAAACGACTGCCGTCAGGCTGTTCCTCTATGTTGACGCGTACGGCATCTTCTGGCAACACGTCTTCTATTAACTCTGGCCACTCAATGAAACAGAGGGCACCAGAGTAGAAATAGTCCTCATAGCCCATGTCATACACCTCTTCCAACTTCTTGATACGATAGAAGTCGAAGTGGTAGAGTGGTTCTCCGTCGGGTTGCGTATACTCATTGATGATGGCGAAAGTAGGCGAGGTGATAACATCCTCTACGCCCAGCTCCTCACAGATAGCCTTTACAAAGGTGGTCTTTCCTGCACCCATCTTGCCATAAAAAGCAAAGACGCGGCGGTCACCAATATGTTTAATAAACTCGCGAGCAGTCTCGCGGATATGTTCTATGTCTTGAATCTTTATTTCCATATTATCGTTTTCTTCCCTTAAGTGTTACTATTGGTATAATCATCTCCTCCATCGAGATGCCTCCGTGCTGGAAAGTGTTGCGATAGTAGGAGACGTAGTAATTGTAGTTGTTGGGATAGGCGAAAAATGCATCACCTGTGGCAAACACGTAGCTCGTTGACAGGTTGGGAGCAGGCAAATGAGCCTTCTGGGGCTCCTTGATGACGAACAGATCTTTGGAGTCGTACGCCAGATTCTTGCCCAATTTATAGCGCAGGTTGGTATTCGTGTTGCGGTCACCAATAATCTTCACGGGATTGGTGGCACGAATACTACCGTGATCGGTAGTAATCAGGATGCGGTAGTCACTCTGTGCCAACTGACGGAAGAGGTCAGCCATTGCCGAGTGGCGGAACCACGACAGCGTGATGCTGCGGTATGCCGACTCGTTATTCGCTAACTCACGCACCATCTTTGACTCAGTACGGGCATGGCTGAGCATATCGATGAAGTTGAATACGACGACGTTAAGGTCGTTCTTCTCCAGTGTATTCAGTTGTTGCAACAACTTATCAGCCTCCTGTGAAGTATTAATCTTATGATACGAGAAGGTGTTACGCTTGCGATAGCGCTCCAGCTGCGTTTGGATGAGTGGCTCCTCATTGAGGTTCTTTCCTTCCTCCTCGTCCTCATCAACCCAAAGTTCTGGAAACATCTGAGCTATCTGCACTGGCATTAGTCCTGAGAAGATGGCATTGCGTGCATACTGCGTAGCAGTGGGCAAGATGCTGCAATAAACATCCTCGTCGATATCGAACAGGTCGCCTATCTCGCGCTCCAGCGTCTTCCATTGGTCGTAACGGAAATTATCAAGCACAATAAGGAAAACCTTCTCCCCTTCACTTAGTGCAGGGAATACTTTCGTTTTGAACAGTTCATTCGACAACATCGGGTGCTCGTCGCCTTTCATCCACTGCATATAGTTCTGTTTGATGTATTTCGCAAAGCCGCGGTTGGCCTCTTCTTTCTGCATCTCCAACATCTCAGTCATCTGCGAGTCTGTTGCACTGAGCTCTAGTTCCCAGCGGACCAGACGCTTATAGACTGCCGTCCAATCCTCCCACGTACGACAATCCATAATCTGCATAGACAACTGCTGGAACTGCTGTTGGTAGTTGCTCTGAACGGTTTCTGTGACGATCTCCTTGCGGTGGATATTCTTCTTCAACGTCAGCAGTATCTGGTTGGGGTTGACGGGTTTGATGAGATAGTCGGCAATCTGCTGTCCGATGGCCTGGTTCATGATGTCCTCCTCCTCACTCTTCGTCACCATGACGACAGGCACCTGCGGTGTTATCTCCTTGATGCGCTGCAGTGTCTCCAGACCACTAAGACCAGGCATCATCTCGTCGAGCAATACCAAGTCGAAGGTGCGCTTCTTGCACTCCTCAATGGCGTCGGTACCGTTGGTTACCGTCACCACCTCATAACCTTTCTTCTCTAAGAAGATAAGATGGGCGCGGAGTAGTTCCATCTCGTCGTCAGCCCAAAGTAATAAGCCGTTGTTCATATCTTAATTATCATTTTATCTCCAGAAATCGTCGTCAAACTCCATATAGCCGCCGTTCTGCTGCTGGGGAGCATCGTTGAACAGCGGGTCGTCTTCGTCGTTACCTGTTGGCTCTTCGCTATCAGTTGCAGGTTTCTCATCATCTTCGCTCTGTATGATGGTTTCTGGTTCGTCTAGCAGGTCTTTGTCGGAGACTTCCAGAGGCTCCAGCTCCTTCTCGAAGAATATCTCGTAGTCACGATAGCTGTAGTTGGTTCCAAGCAACGGCAGGTTCTTCTCGCTGATAATGATTGGTCGGCAGGGGCGTAACATGTCGGCCATTGCTTGATCGTTATACAACTGGCGAGCATATTGGCGGGTCTCGTCATAGTTGAGAAAACCGCTAATCATCATACGCACCAGTCCATTTGCATCCTGGTCTACGTTGATGTCGAAGTTACGTACAAGGAAGTTCGAGAAGTTATACTTCGCCATCTCGTAGAGCAATTGGTTATGGTTCACGGAGTCTGGCTGATATGCCAGCAAGAACACGAAGTTGGTCTCACGTTCTATGGTTAGCGTATCGTTGCGTGTGGAGTCGGAAGCCATGTCAATAGCACGCCGTGACCAGACGTCATCGATATCAAACTTACCACCATGCAGTGTCCTGCCTTGTTGTACACCGCGGATAATCATTCCCGCCATCTCGCTAACCTCACTCTCTGGGTACTTTTCTACGACTTGCTTCAAACGGTCAATGCAAGCGTCCGACTGTCCTTTGTTCAATAAGCTGAGACCCTCAATGAAGAGGAACTTAGGACGATGCTGTCCCAACGGGAAACGCTTCTCGGAGATTTCGCCATTGGCCTCCACCTCCTCGTGGCGGTCAGCCTTGAAAGCCTCATAGGTGGCAGCATAGATAGAATCTTCAATATGTACACCAAAGCGTTGGTTCTCTGCGAAGTAAGGGTCAGACAACAGTGTCGTCCAGTCGCTTTCAGGGAAGTCGCTCTGGAGCATCGCCAGACAGCGGTCTGCCTCGGCTGTGCGTCCTTGTCTGGAGTAAAGCAGGAAGAGATGGTACCACGCCTCGTCGTTATGCTCGTAGTCAGCATATTGGGTTGTCAGACGCCCTAACGCCTTCTCGCTGAGTCGCAGGTTGTCAAGTTTGTCCTTGAAGATAATGCCCGAATGGAACAGACCATCCTTGATGAGATTGTTGCTCTCGGCTATCTGCTCTTCTGTGAAAGGAATCTGTGCCAGATAGTATTCACGCTTGTGTGGGTCGAAGGCAGAACTGTCGGCAGGGGCTTCAGCCCCAGCAATGGAATCGCTGGGCACAGTGGCTGTCGGGCTTTCCATGTTTTCTGTGTTTTCTACGTTTTCTACCTGGTCTTGACTTTCTTGATTTTCCAAACTGTCTGGCTGTTCCGTGTTCTCCTGATTAAAGTCTACAACCGTCTTGTTGAGGCGTTGCCAATGGTCTTGGTTCTCGCGTCTACCCCACTGTCGTTGGAAGGACTGTTTACCTTGACTGACTGCCTGCGGGTTGTAGAAATACCACTGTCCAGACTTTCCACCACCTATGGGTTGTGGGGCGGCAGGTGTTGGTCTGGTGTTCCTGTTCCCGTTCTTGGCCTCTTCCTGTTGTTGGATTTTCTCGGCCTCAGCCTCCTCACGGGCTCGTTCTTCTTCTTTCTCCTTCTTGATGAGGTCTTCGATAATCTTGTCAATAATCTTGTTACGCTGGTCTTCCGACATGCGTGCCAGACGCTGCAGCGAGTCTTGCAGTTCTACGGCGCTAGTGTGTGGTGCCAGCTCGTCAAGCACTTTCGAGCGCTCGTCAAGTTGTTTGTAGTCCTTGCGGTCTTTGTCCAACAGGCCGATGGCCTCGCCATAGCAGCGTTGGGCATCGGCATATTTCTCTTTGTCCCAATAAACGTTACCTAATGTCAGTAGCAAGACTCCTTTCTCAATGCCACTACGTGTAGCTTTCTTGCAACCTTCCTCATAGGCTTCGATGGCGTGTAGCGTATCTCGTTGGGTAAGGTAGACGTTGCCAATGGCGTAGTACACTTGGTCGAGGAAATCTTTGTTGTTGTCCGAACGGGCCATGCGCTTCAGCTTATTGATCTTACCCTTCGCATCTGTGGCTGGCATCACCTCCGTCTGCGCAATACGGGCATTGAATTCCAGTTCGTAGGGCGGATTCAGACGTATCACATGCTTGAACGATTGGTAGGCCTCTGCTTTCTGTCCCAGCATTGCCTGTATCTGTCCCATCAGAAACCATTCGCGTGCTCTCTGCTTGCGACGTTTCTCGTGTTTGACGACCTTGCGCAGATAGGGCAGAGCCTCCTCATAGCGACCAGCACGAATGTTGTAGTTGGCTAGCGTGTAGTCCCAGTCTTTCTGTGCCCGATAGTGGATGCTATCGCGTAACTGTTTGTTAATGATGTCCTCTGCATCGTAGAGCCAGTCCAGTTCAGTATAGCTCTTGGCCTGCCACGCATGGGCGATGCCATTGATAGCAGGCTGAGTCTGATAGAGACGTGCCATATAAGAGAAGGTGGCTGCAGCCTCTTCAAACTGTCCTTGTTGGAACTGCGACTTACCCAACAACAGCCAGGCATGCCACAGGAAGGGGTTGTACTCGCGACGGTTCAGCCACTCAATATCCTTCTGCGTCTTGCGACGACCCTTGTTCCATTCTGGGCGTTTCTTAATACTATGCAGTTTGATGGCCTTCTCCGCTTTCTCTATGGCTCGGTCGTAGTTACCCTTTCCCAACTCCCGACTCTGCTTGTTGGAGACGGGGTAGAGAGGAATGAGTTCTGTACAGTTGTCTTTGTTGCCGTTCTCCTTCTCTATATTACCCTCTATGAAGGCCTGTGAACCATTATAGTAGGTGTTATAGCGGGCATTGAACGAGTGCCACCAACGGTTTTGTGCTGTATTGTTCTTGGTGGAGCAAGAGGTTAATACCAAAAGCACGAGCAACAAATGACATGCTTTCTTGCTTTTATCTACTATGTCTGCCAACTTACACTCACTTCTGCTAGTACACGACGAACAGTCACCCTCTTTGGTGACAATAGGCTCGTCTGTGCTACCAATAGAGGCGATAGCAGCGATGATGCCCAGCACCACAAGCGATATGACGACAATCAGCAGGAATTGCATGTTTTGTTATAACGACAGCAAAATTATCATTTATCAATTATCATTTAGGGCAAAGCCCGCCTTTATAAGGTCTTTCCAGAAGCTGGGGTACGACTTACTGACCACCTGCGGGTTGTTGATGCACAGATGGTCCAAACGGAAGGCTGCAGGGGCAAAGGCCAACGCCATGCGGTGGTCTTCGTAGGTGTCGATGGCTGCGTCTTGTTGAGGTTCGCAGCGTTCACCATCCCAGTAAAGCTCACTATCGTTCACGTCGTGTAGCACGAATCCCAGTTTGTGCATCTCCGTCTTCAGCGCTTCTATGCGGTCAGTCTCCTTGATTTTCAGCGTTGACAGACCACGGAAGTAGAAGCGAACGCCCAGCATGCAACAACACACCACAAAGGTTTGTGCCAAGTCGGGCGAATTGACGAAATCGTATTCCAAGCGAGGTACACAACGACCACTATGGCGCAGGGTTACTGTGGTGGGTACGCCTTCTTCAGTAGTATCAAAGGTGGTCTTCACGCCTAGTAGACTGAAGATATAGCGCACTGTACTGTCCCCCTGCTTCGAGCCGTCCATCAGTCCTTCAAGACGTACTTCGTCGTTAGCCTCTTTCGACAGCGCAATCATCTCATACCAGTAGGAGGCAGCACTCCAGTCGCTTTCAATATAGTAAGCATGTTCCTTGTAGGGTTGCGCCTGAACGCTAATGGTCTCGTAGTCACTCCAGTCGGCAATGGCTCCAAACTCTCGCATCATCCACAACGTCAGGTCAATATATGGACGCGAGATAATATCCCCCTTCAGGCGTAGTGTCAGTCCGTTGCTGAGCATGGGACCAATCATCAGGAGTGCCGAAACATACTGCGAACTGATGTTGCCTGGCACCTCCAACAGTCCACCTTCCAGCTTTCTGCCTTTGATGCGGAGTGGAGGGAAACCCTCCTCACCAATATATGTGATGTCAGCACCTAGATGTCGCAGGGCATCTACCAGTACACCGATTGGACGATGTTTCATGCGCTCTGTACCCGTGATGACATGCTCTTCGCCGTTGCGCGTGGACAGAAAGGCTGTCATGAAACGCATCGCCGTACCTGCCGCCTTGATATTAATCTCGTACGGATTGTTTTGCAGCGCCCGAATAATCACCTCTGTGTCGTCACAGTCTGATAAATTATTGGGTAACACATTGCTCCCTGACAATGCATGGATAATCATTGCACGGTTCGAGATGCTCTTCGATGCCGGCAGTTTGATGGTCTGGTTTAGTGCCTTTGGGGCTATGATGTTGTATTGCATATTTCGTGTACCTTACTTATAATAACTCACAAAAGTACGAATTATTTGGTAGATTACCAAGGAAATAACATTAATTATATATCTTTTCTGCAAAAAGTAGTTAGAAAATTTGCGTGTTTCAAAAAAACTCCGTACCTTTGCACCCGCTTAACAGCAAAACGATCGGGATTTAGCGCAGTTGGTAGCGCACACGTCTGGGGGGCGCGAGGTCGCTGGTTCGAGTCCAGTAATCCCGACCAAAAGAAAATCCAAGTCACTGGTTCACAGTAGCTTGGATTTCTTTTATTTCCTATATTTGTCGTTTCTTGACGCGATTTCCGTACTTAGTTCTCAGGGTCACCTCGGTAGTGATAAGGCTCCACATTGATGTCGTTATACTCCATTTCTGGTATTTCTATTGTGTCGTTGAGTTTCTTGCCGTAGTCACCGCGGGCTGCACCGTTGGATAATACCAATTCCTCGTAGTGAAGCGTACAGAATACTGTCTGGAATACGCCAATGCCTACACGACAGCCCTGCGGATACATGCTATTGAAAAGGTAGACAGTCTTGAAGCCAGGATGGCTATATACTTCCAGATTGTTGTATTTGAGGAAAGCCTTGAACACATCTCTTTTGGTCTTTGCGGTATCTGCTGCTGAGAAGGAGCGCGAGACGTTGTTGATGAACTCATCAATCTCGTCAGCCTTGATGCTGTCGTTCTCCTGCAGGCACTCATGGACGTTGTCAACAGTCTCTACAAGCATGATATCCCTTGAGGGTACAGTAATCAGCGCAAAGATATAAAATGCAAAGAGTACGATTAAGACAATAACCAATCTGCCAAGACAACTATTAAAGAACTCTTGTGTAAGACTTTTCTTCTTGTATTTGTCACTATTAATCTGATCCATAATTTATAGTGGTTAGATGTTAGGGATTAGTATTTAAAGTTTTGAATTATTGTGAATCAGGTTCATAAACTCCTGACGGGTTTTTGCTTGATTGAAGGCACCACTGAAGTCGCTGGTGGTAGTGACGCTGTTTTGTTTTTCCACGCCACGCATCTGCATGCACATGTGGCGTGCCTCTACGACAACCATCACACCCAGTGGATGGAGGGTCTGTTCGATGCACTCCTTGATTTGCAGCGTCATGCGCTCCTGCACTTGCAGACGATGACTGTAGATGTCGACTACGCGGGCTATCTTCGACAGTCCCGTGATGTAGCCGTTGGGGATATAGGCCACATGCACCTTGCCGTAGAAGGGCAGCATGTGGTGTTCGCAGAGTGAGAAGAAGTCAATGTCCTTGACGATGACCATCTGCGAGTAGTCTTCCTTGAAGAGGGCGTCGCGCAACACCTGATGGGCGTCCATCTCGTAGCCGCGTGTCAACACTTGCATGGCCTTAGCCACGCGCATGGGTGTTTTCTGGAGACCTTCGCGACTGGGATCTTCGCCTAACAGCGTCAGAATCTCCTTATAGTGCTCGGCCAACTCGTCGAGGCCCTCTCTGAATATTTCGTTTTCTGGATACACTCCTTAAACTCTTAAACTTTTAAACTTCTTAATATGCTACGGTAATCTTGCCCTTCACGATGGTTGCCTGGTCAAAGCCAAGATCGCGCAGACTGACTAGCATCTGGTGAGCTTCCTCATAAGTGCGGTAGTTACCGACGCGGCATATCCAGCGTGGTGAATAGAAATGTACGTACACGGGCACGTTAGGATAATGGCTCTTAATGGCGTTGCGTGTCTGTTCTGCCTGCTGACGGTCCTTGCGCGAATTGCCACCAGCAAAGGCCTGGACGCGATAACCTGTAATCTTGTGGCCGTTACGAATCATCTTCGGAACGGTATCGGGGATAACGGTGGTGTTTGTTGTGCTTGTCGGACTACTGGGAGTTGTCGTACTAGTTTTACTAGAGGTACTCGGCGTAGCGGGCTTGGGCGTAGTAGGTGATGTGGTGGCAGTTGTGCTGCTACTCTTTGTCGTCAGTATGGCGCTATTGACCAGCTTGTCAATGGAGTCACTCTGGTGAATGGTTACTGAGCCATGACCAGCAGCAGGCTGTTTCTGCAGGCGCTGGGTAAAAGTCTGTGCACCAGCACCCATCGGGATGCCGATACACAATACTAATATCTGGATAAAATGTTTCATTTACTTCTTCCAAGCGTCGATGATACCCTTGAAGTCAGCGCACTTCAGCGAAGCACCGCCGATGAGACCACCGTCGATGTCAGCCTTGGCGAAGAGCTCAGGAGCGTTAGAAGCCTTGCAAGAGCCACCATACAGGATGCTGGTGTCCTCGGCAACAGCCTGACCATACTTCTCAGCAACGATAGAGCGGATATAAGCGTGGATTTCCTCAGCCTGCTCAGCGGTAGCGGTCTTGCCAGTACCGATGGCCCAGATGGGCTCGTAGGCGATGATAATCTTGCGGAAGTCCTCCTCAGAGAGGTTGAATACGCTACCTTCGAGCTCAGCCTTTACAACCTCGTTCTGCTTGTTTGCCTCACGCTCTGCCAGCGACTCACCAATGCAGAAGATAACCTTCAGGTTGTTCTTCAGGGCCAGAAGCACCTTCTCCTTCAGAATCTCCGGAGTCTCCTTGTAGTACTCACGACGCTCTGAGTGACCGAGGATAACATACTGAGCACCAGTGCTCTTTACCATCTCAGCGCTCACCTCACCAGTGAAAGCACCCTTCTCCTTGTCTGCGCAGTTCTCAGCACCCAGACCGATGATGTTCTGGTCGAGTACCTGAGCTACAGAAGCCAGATGGATGAACGGTGTGCAGATGACAACGTCACAGTTGGGTTTGTCGGCTGCGAGAGCCTCATTCAGTTCCTTGGCCAGAGCCACTCCCTCTTGCAGGTTCAGGTTCATCTTCCAGTTGCCTGCTACGATTTTCTTTCTCATTTTCTGTTTTTTGTTTAAAAAGTTGATATATCTTGTTAGATTGTTCTTTTCTCTTCAGCCACTTCGTCCATGCCCACAGGCGGTCGGCAATGGTCAGCAGCAACAGTGGCAACAGGTACCACAGCACAACGACGAGTATCTTCTGTGCCATCGTTTCCTTATCTATCTTGCCCATCTCCAGCTTCTCCAGGCGGTCTGTCATCTCATATTCGTCGGGCAGAATATTGTGGCTCCACTTGCGAATGATGACGCCGTCCTTCAGCAACAGCATGCCTGGATTGCTACGGATAACGGTTTTCAGTACAATTTCGTCGGTCTGGCAGAACGGATATTCCGCACCCGTCATGTCGCGCCAACGCTCGATACCCTTTTTGCCGCTGGCCGTCAGCGCATAGAACGGGTAGTCATTGTCTTCAGCATACTCGTACATTTGGTTGATGAGGTCCAGTTGACTGTCGTCGGCCTGTTCCACATGGGGTGCTACGAGCAGGAAAAGGTATCCCTTCTGGTTGAGCAGCGAGTCGGTAATATCCTCGCCGTCTTCCACGCGCTGGATGAAGAACTCTGTGTAGGGCGACTCCTCACCGTTCATCATCTGTTGCCAACCAGTCCTGAGGTCTGCGCCGATTTGGTAAGGACGGAAGTCCAGATAGGGCAGATTGTAGAGCGACCATCCTGAAACGGCAATGATGAAGATGACTGAATAGTTGGTGGCTATCCACTGGCTCGACCTGGAGATGAAGCGCACAATGTCGTGGGGCCATTTCCACACGATGAGGGCCATTGCCAGCAGCACGATGTTCTTGACAAATGTCTGCCAGTTGGTGAGCACGATGGCATCGCCAAAGCAACCGCAGTCACTTACGGGGTCGGCCAGCGCCACCCACAGCGTCAAAGGTGTCACCACGAGCATCAGCAGCAGCGTCAGCGTCTTCGAAATGGTCTTGCGGATACCAAAGAACAGACAGATTCCCAGGAAGAATTCCAGGGCCGACAGCAGTACCGATGCCGCCAGCGTTGCAAAGTCGGGCGCCAGCGCCTGCAGGTGCAGAGCGGTCAGGTAGTCCTGCAGCTTATACTGCGTGCCCAGCGGGTCGACAGCCTTGACGAATCCTGAGAACACCAGGACCACCGCCAACACCATTCGCGCAATATTTACTACTACCTTCCTCACCTTTTACCTTAACTTCTTTAACTGCTCTGACTCCTTTAACTTCTCAACTTTATCGCTCCGAATACCGCGTAGTTGATAATGTCCATGTAGTTCGCGTCGATGCCCTCGCTGACCAGCGTCTCGCCCCCCAGATTCTCAATCTCCTTGATGCGTTCTATCTTGGTCAATATAAAATCGGTATACGAGCTGACCCGCATGCCTCGCCACGCCTCGTCATAGTCGTGGTTCTTGCGCTTCATCAGCTCCAGCGCCTCCTGGGCATATTTGTCGTATAGCACCATAGCAGCGTCGTTGTCCATGTCGACGGTGTCGCTGAAACCGTGGTAAAGTTGTATCAGTCCCACAATACCATAATTAATCAGGGCAATGAACTCTGGACGAATACCCTCGCCCACCAGCGACTCTTTCTTGATTTCCAGCGAACGGATACGCTTGGCTTTGATGAACAACTGGTCGGTCAACGATTGTGGACGCAGGATGCGCCACGAAGCCCCATAATCATGGAGCTTCTTCTCAAACAGCGTGCGACATTCTGTCAGCGTCTGTTTGAACTCTTCATTTGTCTTTGCTTCGTTATTAGCCATAATTCGGTGCAAAGGTAAACAATTCTAATGAATTGACCAAATTATTGCAGGTCTTTCTGTTTCTTGTGGATATAGCGTATCTGAGCGCCTTGTACGTCGGCAGCCATCTCCAGCGAGTCCAGATAGCCCGGTGTTGAGTCCACTTCACTTCCTCGTGCCTGCAGGATACTGTCAGTACGGGCCAACTCCTGTTGTGCCTCTGTCAGTTTCCCCTTCAGAAACTCCGAACGCACCTTCATCCTGAACCGTTCCACCTCCTGCTGTCGCCCATGACCGCAAGCCGTCAGCCCAGCCACTACTACCAATATGCCGATATACTTCTTCATTTGCGGGTGCAAAGGTACGAATAAGTGAGAACAATACAAAACAAAAAGGCCATTTTTTGTTTTTATTGTCGAACGAAAGTACTTTCGACGAAGTCAAAGTACCAATAACCGAACGAAAAACCAAATTTATTTAGGATTTTCTCACTTTTTGTCACATATAGTTTGTCTGATGTTGCATTGGGAGAAAAAGTGTAGTCTGACAATTATTGTCAGGAATACTTTTGCTACCTTTGCAGCATGAAACTAACTAACAAGAAAAAAATGAAACAATTTTACTTCATCTTAACCATTCTGGCTGCTGCCGCCGTTAACATTCAGGCGCAACAGGACCAGAGCCTGATAATCAACGAACTGATGCAGTCGAACATAGAGTGCATCATGGACGACATCAAGGAGTTTCCCGACTCCTGGGTAGAGTTGTATAACCCCACAGATGCCGCCGTCAACCTGAAGGACTACAAAATCAGCAACAAGAACAAGGTTGCCAAGGCCTGGCAGTTGCCCAATCAGGAAGTGCCAGCCAAGGGCTATGTCCTCATCTACTGCGACAAGGAAGAGAAAGGCCTGCACACCAGTTTCCGTCTGGAGTCTGGCAAGGACGGCAACCTCTACCTGTTCAAGGGGGACAACATTGTTGACAAGCTGGAGAAGATGGCCAAGATGCCAGCTCCCGATGTGGCCTATGGTCGCAAGACCGATGGTGCTGACGAGTGGGGTTATCAGCTGACGGCAACCCCTGGCAAGGCCAACTGCGGTAACATTTGCGACGGCAAGCACATCCTCGGCGCCCCAGTCTTTGGCAAGCAGGGTTTCGCAACTGCTGGCGATGCCGCCTTCCAACTGACGCTGAGTCTGCCTGAAGGTGCTCCTGAGGGTGCCGTCATCCGCTATACCAAGGATGGTAGCGAACCCAAGGCCACCAGCACGAAGTACACAAGCGCCATCAGCATCACCAAGACAACGGCCATTCGTGCCAAGGTGTTCTGCGACGGTTGGCTTTCGCCCATGAGCACGGCCCAGACATACATCTTCCACCCCAGGGAGATGACTACCCCCATCTTCTCTATCCAGACTGACGACAAGTATCTGAACGATGCAACGATTGGTCTTTTCGCCAACAACAACAGCAAGGAAGACAAAAAGACCCACGACTGGCGCCGCCCTATGAACATTGAGTTCTTCCCGGCAGAAGGCGAAGAGAGCGCCTTCAACCAGTTGGGTGAGTTCCGCATCCAGGGTGGTCAGTCGCGCGGCAATGCCCTGAAGTCGCTGGCACTCTATGCCAACAAGCGCTTTGATCCCGACCACAAGCAGTTCGTCTATGAGTTCTTCCCCGACCAGAAACCTGGCGTGACGAAGTTTAAGTCATTCTCCCTGCGCGATGGTGGTAACGACTTTGGCGACCTCTACTTCCGCGACGCCATCATCCAACGCACCATGGCCAGCCACACAGACCTGGACTGGCAGGCCTGTCGTACTGCCGTGCTCTATCTGAACGGCGAGTACATGGGTATGCTCAACATCCGCGAGCGCTCGAACGCAGACAACGTGTACAGCAACTATAACGGTCTGGAAGATGTCGACATGGTGGAGATTAGCCATGAACAAGTGAATGGTGTAGACCAGTTCATTGAGGAAGTGAAGGAAGGCACCAGCGACTTCTACGATGCCTTCAAGACGTTCTACAGCGAAAAGGGCCACACCAAGGCTGAATACGAGGAGTGGATAGACGTTAATGAGTATCTGAGCGTCATGGCGATGAACCTCTTCTACGGCAACATCGACTTTCCCGGCAACAACCTTGTCTTTTGGCGTCCCAACGATGACGATACAGAGTCTGGCCTTCCTAAGAAATTCCGCGTTATCGTCAAAGATACCGACTTTGGACTGGGACTTTATGGCAGAGCAAACAGCTACAACACCATCGACCTGCTCTATAATCCCAGCAATCATAGCGGTGACAACTGGGCATTCACCGAACCGGCAACACGTCTCATCAAGAACATGTTGGAGAACGAGGAACTGAAGAACATGTTCATCGACAAGTGCTGCATCTTCATGGGTGACTTCATGAACGGCAAGGGTACCAGCGAGATGATAGACCTCATCAAGGACGAGGCCATGGAGGAATTTGTTGCCCACCGCGACAAGTACAATCCCGGTTGGGGCTGGTGGCCAGCAGACAATCGTGGCGATATTACCAACAAGTTCAACAACGCCAAGAACTGGGCCAATGGTCGTCCAGAACAGTTCTATAAGCACATTGGTAACAAGTGGAGCCTCGGCACGCCCATAGCGTTGACCATCAATAAGAGCAACAAGAGTGATGTGCAGATTGTCTTTAACGACATCAAACTGTCTGGTAACGTGTTCGACGGCAAATACTTCAAGAACCGCACCATCACGCTCAGCGCTACCGCCAACGAAGAGGGCAAGACGGTCACCGGCTGGAAGGTCACTGGCGCCATCAGCAAGGAAGTTCAGGGCAGCGAGTTAACCCTGCAGATGCCCAATGGCTCTGTCAACATCAACCCCATCGTCGGCTTTGGCTCAGGCATCGAGGATATTGAACTGTCATCTGTCAACGCTCAGCGCTCAACAATCTACGACCTGCAGGGTCGCCAGATAACAACTCCTCAGGCTGGCAGAGTGTACATTCAGAATGGCAAAAAAATCATCTGGCGCTAATAGCCAGATGATAAAACGATAAGGATTACCCCAAAATACAAGGTCAGGAGATTACCCAACGCTCGGTAGCGTTTGGGTAATTTTTTGTTCCCTATGACAAATGCGCACCTCGATGCCGAACTTCTCGTGGATGTGCTCAGCCAGATGCTGTGCACTATAGACAGAACGGTGCTGACCACCGGTACAGCCAAAGCAGAACATCAACGAGGTAAAGCCACGCTGGATATAGCGGCGCACATGGGCATCGGCTAGCTTATAAACGCTGTCCAGGAAGGTCAGTATCTCACCATCGTCTTCCAGGAAACGGATAACAGGCTCGTCTAGACCTGTCAACTGCTTGTACGGCTCATAACGGCCAGGGTTGTGGGTTGAACGACAGTCAAACACATAGCCGCCACCATTGCCCGACTCATCCTCAGGGATTCCCTTGGTATAAGAGAAGCTGAAGACGCGCACCACCAGCGGTCCCTGGGCATCGTACTTGGAGAACGTGGCAGGACCATCCTGCGGGTGGGGTTTATAGGGGTTCAGGTCTGTCGTCTTATATCCGTCGGCACGACTGACTGTGGCCTCCACATACTGGAACTGAGGCAGCTCCGTCAGGCGGCGCAGCACACCGACCAAATAGGGATAGGGGAAGTCGCGCTCGTCGAGCAACTCTCGGATATTCTGGATGGCAGGGGGGATGGACTCTATAAAGTGGGCCTTGCGCTCGAAGTAGCCACGGAAACCATAGGCACCCAGTACCTGCAACAGGCGGAACAGCACAAACAAGCTGAGACGCTCAACAAAGCGGTGGGGCGTCGGCACCTCGGTCAACTGCTTCAGGGCATTGTAGTACTCATAGACCAACTCACGACGCAGCTTGTGAGGATACTTTGCCGAGGCCTGCCACAGGAACGACGCCAGGTCGTAGTAGTACGGGCCACGGCGACCACCCTGGAAGTCAATGAAGTAGGGCTGTTGGCTGTGGGCTGCAGGCTGTTGGCTATCAACCAACATGATATTCCGCGCCTGGAAGTCACGATAGAGGAAGCATTGCTCGTCGCCAGCCTCGGTCAAGTCCTTCGCCAACAAACGGAAGTCGGCCTCCAGCTTCATCTCATGGAAGTCAAGCTCTGTAGCTTTCAGGAAACAGTATTTAAAGTAGTTGAGATCAAAGAGTACAGAGTTGGTATCAAACTCCGGCTGCGGATAGCAGTTGGTGAAATCAAGCTCACGGGCACCACGCAACTGCATGTTCGGCAACTCACGGATGGTACGGCGCAACAATTCCTGCTCCTTCAGCGTGTAACGGCCACCAGCCTCACGACCACCACGAATGGCATCGAATAGCGACATGGAGCCCAGGTCGGTCTGAATGTAGCGTAGCTCGTCGTCGCTGACCGCAAGAATCGTGGGGACAGGCAACTTACAATCCGTAAAATGATTAGCCAGATAGACAAAGGCGTGGTTTTCGTCACGACTGGTACCTACACAGCCTATCACGCTCTTGCCCTCCGAAGAGGTCAAACGATAGTACTCACGATTGCTGCCACCAGCCGTCAGCTGCTGTACATTCTGGGGCTCTACCCCACTCCATTTCTTGTAAAGTTCAACTAATTTCTGCATATTGTTGGCAAAGGTACGAATAAGCGAGGAAAATACCAAATTAATTTGAGTATTTTCGAGCGAGAGTACCTATACATGCGATTCATACACCTCACCTTCGGGTCGTTCCTGACGTTCCTTTCACCCGTTCCGACGTCATTTTGCGGTCGTTCCGATGATACTTTACACCCCTAAAGTATCATCGGAACGGGTCGTAGATGACGTCGGAAGCACCCGAAGATGACGTTGGAACGGATGCAAGATGACATTGCTACCATCCAGCGATAGCCCCTTATCATTTCTTGCTATTATCCAGTTTCCAAAAATTTAAATTTTCGACTGTCTGACAGTCACTGCTCGGCAAAGAGGAGGGGCATTTCGATGACCTCTATCTCGCTGATGAGCTGATAGGGTATGGAGGAATCTTGGCGGCGATAGTGGCTGATGTCGTAGACGTCGCTGTAGGGCTGCAAGGTATAGACCATCTTGTCCACTGGCTGCTCGAAGCTGTTGGTCTTCTTGTTGTAGTGACTGTACTCTACGCTATAGGTGCCGTAGTTAAGAGTGTAGTCGTAGCGGAAAGCAATAGCCCAACGGTTGTTCATCTTGTCCCATTGTGAGGTTACCTTGCTGGTCAGCGTGCCGTCGGCGGCATAGGTGTAGTCATGCTTGCGATAGGGAGTCAGCTGGAAGTCCTTGCCTTCACCGCTTTTCTGATAGACATACATGGTGGTGATGTCATCTTCGGTATAGTCGGCATTGTAGGCAAAAACGCTCTCAGGCATATTGACGACTGTCTCATATCCGTTCTTAACGGTTTCAGAGGTGAGAACTTGTGCCTTGGCGCTCATGGTGGATACGCACATCAGGGTTGCAATTACTAAATGTTTCATAATCGTAAATGTTTAAAAGTTGTTTTTTACTCCTTAGACGCAACCTTGTGTTGGTTTACTACAGTCTTGCGTTGTTTTTTTTACTTCTTTTGTCTGTTAGACGTAAAAAACGGGCAGAAAAGTTGCAACACCTTGTGGGGAATTCTTGGAATTTTCAATAGTTGTCCAATATCTGTTGGAGTTTCTCGCGCTGTCGCTCCTTCTTCGACTTGCGCTTGGGGAAGATTTTCTTGACGGCAATGGCTATCAAGGACAAAGGGTTGACGCCAATGGTCATAGCGCCGCCCGCCTGCTCCTTGCGTTGCTGATCAAGAAAATGGCTGTGATAGGCCAGCCGCATATCCTGGCGCAGCTTGGGCGTCATGACAACCACTCCTATCTTATTAGAGCGTAAAGAAACCAGTTTGTCTGGAGAGACACGCTCTATGCGGGGCGGCATGGGGCGCAGCACAGAACTGTCGCGCTGTTCAGGCTTTATGGGTTCGTTGCGCAACCATTCCTCATAGTCTGATGCCGGACTCTTGATGGAGTCTGGCACGCTGACCTCTTTCTTATCATTAGAAACCTGTGCCTTGGCCATCACGGCCAAGACAGACAGGCATATTATCAAAATGAAGAATCTAATCATTTACGGTTGAATAGGATTGATGCCGCAAAGATAAGGATTCTTTATTAAAGAGTGTATGAAAAATAGTTTATAAAATCTTAGTAATTAATAAATTAAGATTTTCTTAAACTTTGTTTTGTTAACAATTATTGCAAGGTAAGTCCCATCAGTCCAACAACAACATCATTGGATTGTGGAATAATGTCGAGCGCTATAACCTTCTTCTCAGGGTCTAACGACATGCACAACATCTGGGCAGCGCCACCAGGAATCATCAAGTCGCTAGTACCCTTGATACCCATCACCTTGCTAAGATTGCGACTGACAATACCCGTATCAAAGCTAACCCTATAGGGGCGCGGCTGTGGCGCATGGAAAGAATAGTCATTGACAAAATAGTCTTGTTCAACGGGGCACCAGTTGTCGGGGTTTACCAACCGCAAAGTATCTGCCGTGCCATCCTCATAACGTGCAACCAGCAAACCGTTGACCATGCGGCTCTCATGGGTAGAGGTAGTACCAGCCAGCAACAGCCATATCTTCCAGGCACGATCCTTGAGTGGTATGCTAACCTTATCAGGATAGCGGTCAGACAGGGATGCACAAACGATATTCGGTCCCTCGGCTGGTGTATGGAATGGTACACCCATGACCAAATACTCGCCATTGACTATCTGCTTGCGGAAGAAGGTGTCGACAACCTCGGGATGGAGATGACTGACAGAATCGTTATAGCTCTTTGTCAGATCCACCTTCTGGAACTTCAATTCAAACGTTGGTTCGTCGGTTCCCTCTGCCGTTGGCGGAGTCTCTTCATAAGAGCTATAGACATAAACCTCTGGCAACTTCAAGGGAGCATCGACAGTTATGACCTGATGAACGTCGTCGGTACCCAGAATGTCACGATACTCACCTTTTCCCAGATTCACGCGCAACACCACTTGCTGGGCCTCAGGGAAACGCTGGGTGATATCATAGATGAGCAGGTTGCCCTGTCGACGGTAGCGGTAACTTATATAAGGAGTACTGATAGAGGCGCTGTCCCACGACTCTGGGAATCCTGGATGGATGATACAACGACGACTGAAGGCGTCAGGACGAATGCCGAAGAGGCCTTCAGTCAATGTGCGGGCTGCAATACTGATATGGTCGGCCACATCACGTCCCTGCTCGCCATTGACAGCATCATACTTACTGGTCTGCCCGAAGTTGGCAGGTGACGAACCGTCATACAGTTGGTCGATGATGGTGGCCTTCAGCAGTCGGAAACCCTCCTCGTTGCGGCAAGCCTTAAAACAAGCCAGCGCGGCACGCATGACAGCAGCAGGATAGACATTATTCATATCCCAAGTATAGGGCATCCAGTTGCTGGTAGCCAACGTAGAAAGCTGAGGGGTCACAGGGATATGGGGAATGGCTCGGTCCATATACTTCGTAGCCAGATAGGCTTGTTCAGGAGTACAGGCATCATAGTCAATAGGTGCATAGACAGACCACAGGGCAGGCGTGTCGTGCAGGCGGCGCAAGCCCTTCTGGTCTTTAGACTCAGCCCAGCAGCCTTTGTCAGCCATCCACAATTGTTCAAGCATTGCGAGGGCCTCGTCGGCCTTGGCAAAGAAGGTTGCACCATTATGCTGAAGCAAGGCAGCCACGCGAGCGACCATCGTGTTGAGCCAATAACACTTGGCGAGGGCTGGTGTTGACAACGGCAACTTGTCATCGGTCTGGACGTATTCTACAAGGGAGGGCCACAGGCGCTGCATATCGTCGTGATTGGCATCATAACGAAAACGCCAGAGATAATCCTCTACTGATTCATTCCGGACTTTATCCTGTACGACCGACAAAGCACTACCCAATGGATTAATATGCTTGTCGGGGGTATTGATGGTGATGGTAGCGGCCACTTCCTGCATATCACTCTCCAGCCGGTCAAAGAGGGCCTCACCTTGACGGACTGTCAAAAAAGCAAACGACAGTCCAGAACAACTGAGGTAGAGGTCTTCAGAAAAATTGACAGAGGCTTGCTGGTGGGGAAGGTCCAACTTGACAGGACCATCGAAGTTGGCCACACGCAGGCGCCAAACCACGCGATTCTCCTGCTGACCGACCACGGCCTTGATGCGCACAACAGCCTTCTTACCCCAAGCGGGATGCTTGACCTCGTAACTGCGCATGCCGTCCTGATAGCGCGACAGACAGTAGTCGGCCTTATCCAAGTCAACACCGTTGATGCGGAAAGAAAGTGGCTGGTACTCCTTGTTCTGCAGGACCACAAAGAAGGGACGGTCGCTAGTCTGTAGCACGTAGTCGGCAGTAGCGCCATAGAGGGTACGCGTCAATCGATTATCACCATTGACACAGACGAAAGCACGTCCATTTGGGCGATAATTGTAGCCATTTGTCGTACTCCAACTGCAGGCTAGCAGCAACAACAGAACCAGTATTTTGTTCATACTTGATGCAAAGATACGAAGAAGCAAGGAAAATGCCAAAGGTTTTAGCATCTTTTTTACCATTGGAACACAAAAAAGAAGTTGCCAACACAAAAGGAACCGACTGTCATCTCGACAATCGGTTTCAAAACAAACTACTTAAAAACTAATCTACTAAAACAAATCAAAAAAATATCTCTTCTACAGTCTCTATAGCATCTATAGAACTATAGTGTCTTTCTTTCCACCCTGCAAAGGTAGGAACTTTTCCATGACCCTGCAAATAAATTTGGCACAAAATGCACTACTTTTTGACATAAATCAAGCGGATGCCAATCACAGAAGACTGACACCCGCTGTTTTGATATGTATAGTTTACAAAATCAACTACTTACATCATGCCACCCATGCCTGGAGCACCACCCATTGGCATAGCGGGTTCCTTCTCAGGCTTGTCGCAGATGAGGCACTCTGTTGTCAGGAACATGCCAGCGATAGAAGCGGCATTCTCCAGAGCTACACGAGCCACCTTGGCAGGGTCGATGACACCAGCCTCGCGGAGGTCCTCGTACTTGTCGAGGCGAGCATTGTAACCGAAGTCACCCTTGCCCTCGCGAACCTTCTGAACAACAACGGCACCCTCCTCGCCAGCATTGCTGACAATCTGACGCAGAGGTTCCTCAATGGCACGGCAGATGATGTTGATACCAGTCTGCTCGTCGGCATTGTCGCCCTTCAGACTCTTCAAAGCCTCCTGAGCGCGGATGTAGGTCGTACCACCACCAGCAACAACACCTTCCTCGATAGCAGCACGAGTAGCGCAGAGCGCATCGTCAACGCGATCCTTCTTCTCCTTCATCTCAACCTCGCTGTTAGCACCAACGTAGAGCACTGCTACGCCACCAGCCAACTTGGCCAGACGCTCCTGCAGCTTCTCCTTGTCGTAAGAAGAGGTGGTGAGCTCGATTTCCTTCTTGATCTGAGCGATACGATCCTGAATGGCCTGCTTGTCGCCAGCACCATTGACAATCGTGGTGTTGTCCTTAGAAACAGTCACCTTGTCACAGGTACCCAGCATCTCGAGGGTAGCCTGCTCCAGTTTCAGACCCTTCTCCTCGCTGATAACAACGCCACCAGTCAGGGTAGCAATATCCTCGAGCATAGCCTTACGACGGTCGCCAAAGCCAGGAGCCTTGACAGCACAAATCTTCAGACCGCCACGCAGACGGTTGACAACCAGTGTGGTCAGAGCCTCAGAGTCAACATCCTCAGCGATGACCAGCAAGGGGCGTCCGCTCTCAGCAGCAGGCTGCAGGATGGGCAGGAAGTCCTTGATGTTAGAAATCTTCTTATCGTAGATGAGGATGTAAGGATTCTCCATTACACACTCCATCTTCTCAGAGTCAGTTACGAAGTAGCCAGACAGGTAACCACGATCGAACTGCATTCCCTCGACAACACCAATGTGAGTGTCGCGGCTCTTGCTCTCCTCGATGGTGATAACGCCATCCTTAGAAACCTTGCGGAAAGCCTCAGCCAGCAGCTTACCAATCTCCTCGTCGTTGTTGGCAGAAACGGTAGCCACCTGCTCAATCTTGTCGTAGTTGTCGTCCACACGCTCAGCGTTCTTCTGGATGAAATCAACAACGCTCTTGACAGCCTTGTCGATACCACGCTTCAGGTCCATAGGATTGGCACCAGCGGTGACATTCTTCAGACCCTCAGTAACGATAGCCTGAGTCAGGATGGTAGCTGTTGTGGTACCATCACCAGCATCGTCGCCCGTCTTAGAAGCTACGCTCTTCACGAGCTGAGCACCTGTGTTCTCGAACTTGTCCTCCAACTCGATTTCCTTAGCAACGGTAACACCGTCCTTGGTAATCTGGGGAGCACCAAACTTCTTCTCAATGACAACGTTACGACCCTTAGGACCGAGCGTAACCTTTACTGCATTTGCCAACTGGTCGACGCCCTGCTTCATAGCATCGCGAGCGTCAATATTGAATTTAATATCCTTTGCCATAGTTTTAATTCATAATTAATAATTCATAATGCATAATTATTTCTCGAGGACTGCGAGGACGTCAGACTGACGCATCATGAGGAACTTCTCGCCCTCAAACTCGAGTTCTGTACCAGAGTACTTGCCATACAGCACTTCGTCTCCAGCCTTCAGCACCATTTCTTCGTCCTTGGTACCCTGACCAACGGCCTTGATGGTTCCATGCAGGGGTTTCTCTTTTGCGGTGTCAGGAATGATAATACCGCCAATCTTCTCTTCTGCCGGTGCAGGTACTACCAGCACGCGATCACCTAATGGTTTGATGTTCATAATACTTCTTATTTTAAATGTTAGACTTTAATTTGTTCTGTCTGCCTTACAGCCAATATCGTGCCAACCACGCTACGACTGACAGATTGGCAGTTTTAAATAAAAGTACGGAAAATGTTTTGGTGGTTTAAAATCTTTTTCGTAACTTTGCACAAAGTATTGACTTTAAAATAGCATAACCGTAAAATGAAAGACTTTCTAAAGAATGTTTTGGCCACTATCACGGGTATTATCGTGCTGGGTATTATCATGGCCATTATCAGTGTGATTTCGATGGTAGGACTGGTGGCATCAAGTGCTGGCAGTACGAAAGTGGCAGAGAACTCCGTATTCACGCTGATGCTCTCCGGGCAGCTGGAAGAGCGTACGGAAGACAACCCCCTGAGCATGTTGACAGGACAGGTAAGCGAGAATCTGGGATTGGACGACATGATCAGTGCCATCAAAAAAGCTAAGGATAACAAAGACATCAAGGGCATCTATATTGAGGCAGGCATGTTCTCGAGTGACACCCCTGCATCAAGCCATGCTATTCGCGAGGCTCTGCTCGACTTCAAGAAGAGCGGCAAGTGGATTGTGGCTTACGGAGATACGTACACGCAGAATACCTATTATATATGTAGCGTAGCAGACAAGATTTACCTGAACCCCCAGGGTATGGTCGACTGGCACGGTCTGGCCTCAACGCCATACTTCGTCAAGGACCTGTTGGCTAAGTTCGGCGTGAAGTATCAGCTCTGCAAGGTGGGCAAATACAAGAGTGCCCCGGAGATGATGACTGCCGACAAGATGAGTGAACCTAACCGCGAGCAGGTGACGGCTTATATGACAGGTATCTGGAAGGTGATGCTGGACGACGTATCGAAGAGCCGTAAGATTTCGGTCGATTCGCTGAACGCTTATGCAGACCGCTTTGTGGCATTGGCAGAACAGAACGAGCTGGTCAAGATGAAGCTGGTGGACAAACTGATTTATACCGACGAAGTGAAAGGGGAAATCAGGAAACTGCTGAAGCTGGACGAGGACGACGAGATTCCACAGTTGACACTAGGCGATATGAAGAACGTGAAAGGCCAGAAGGAAGAGGGCGAACAGATTGCCGTCTACTATGCATACGGTGAGATTGTTGACTCTGAGACTGGCAGTCTGATGGACGACGGACACAACATTGTGGCCAATACCGTCTGCAAGGACTTAGAGGATCTGATGAACGACGACAATGTCAAGGCCGTCGTGTTGCGCGTCAATTCACCTGGTGGTTCGGCCTACGCATCCGAACAGATTTGGCGCAGCGTCTCACAGTTGAAAGCCAAGAAGCCCGTCGTTGTCTCTATGGGCGGTTATGCTGCCTCGGGTGGCTACTACATCAGCTGTGCTGCTAACTACATCTACAGCGAACCGACTACCATTACTGGCAGTATCGGCATCTTCGGCATGTTCCCCGACTTCAGCGGACTGCTAACTGAGAAGCTGGGTGTGAAGTTTGACGAGGTGAAGACCAACAAACATGCTGCCTTCGGCACGGTAGCACGTCCGTTCAATGCTGAAGAACTGGCTCTGCTCGACCAGTATATCGGTCGTGGCTACGAACTGTTCCGCAAGCGCGTAGCAGACGGTCGTAAACAGCCCGTCGCCGCTATTGAAGAGATTGCTCAGGGACGTGTGTGGCTGGGTAACGATGCATTGGGTATCAAGTTGGTGGATGCCATTGGCTCATTGGACGATGCCATCAAGAAAGCTGCTGAGTTGGCTAAGGTTAAGGAGTATCACGCTACCAACTATCCAGAACCTGCCGACTGGTTTGAGAGTCTGCTCAACCAAGGCACCAAGGGCAGCTATCTTGACAGCGAGATGCGTCAGGCACTGGGTGAATACTACGAACCACTGCGACTGGTGAAGACCATCAATCGCCAGAGTGCTATCCAGGCTCGCCTGCCATATTATCTAAATATTAATTGACTGAGAATTGAACGCTGATAAGACATACAGAACCGTAGAGGGCGACTTCATCAAGACCAACAAGTGGCTATTGCCGCTCAGCTGGCTTTATGGAGCCGTCGTCAAGACACGTAACACCCTGTTTGAAATGGGGGTATTGAAGTCGCGTGCCTTCCAAATTCCCATCATCAGCGTGGGTAATATCACGGTAGGAGGTACAGGTAAAACGCCGCATGTAGAATATCTGGTACGACTGTTGAAGGACCAATTCCACGTAGCAGTGCTCAGCCGAGGCTATAAGCGTAAGAGCAAAGGATTCATCAAGGCCGACAATCAGACCACAATGCCAGAGATTGGTGATGAGCCTTACCAGATGAAACAGAAGTTCACGGGTGTCACCATCGCTGTCGACAAGAATCGCTGTCACGGTATTGACATATTGACAGAACAGGATAACAAACTGGATGTCATCCTGCTCGACGATGCCTTCCAGCACCGTTACGTGAAGCCAGGCATCAACATTCTGCTGGTCGATTACCACAGGCTCATCATCTACGATAAGCTGTTGCCTGCCGGCAGACTGCGCGAGCCATTAAATGGCAAGGATCGTGCCGACATTGTCATCGTGACCAAGTGCCCCAAAGACCTTAAGCCTATGGAGTTCCGCGTCGTCACGAAGGCTATGAGCCTCTACCCTTACCAGCGTCTGTATTTCACCACGCTGGAGTATGCAGAGCTGCAACCTTTGTTCCAGACGAGTGCAGCCAATATCCCCACACTTGACAGCTTGCACGACACACATGTCATGTTGTTGACAGGTATTGCCTCGCCTGAACAGCTGGAACACGACCTCGCACCACTCTCACCTCACCTCACGCCGCTCACCTTTGCCGACCATCACCAGTTTAAGGCAAAGGACATTGAGCTCATCAACAACACGTTTGCTACCATGCAGTCGCCCAAAATCATCATCACGACAGAGAAAGATGCCACCCGACTGAACACAGTTGACGGATTGAGCGACGAAGTGAAAAAGAATATGTACGTCCTGCCTGTACGCATTAGCTTCATGCAGGATCAAGATAACATGTTTAACCAACAGATCACAGACTATGTACGAAAAAATTCAAGAAACAGCATCCTGGTTAAAGGCAAGGATGAAAACAAGTCCAACAACAGCCATCATTCTGGGGACAGGCCTCGGACAATTAGCTTCAGAGATAACCGATAAACTGGAGTTCCCCTACAGCGAAATTCCCAACTTCCCTGTATCTACCGTCGAAGGACACTCGGGCAAGCTCATTTTCGGTAAACTGGGCGGCATAGACATCATGGCTATGCAGGGTCGCTTCCACTATTATGAGGGCTACTCTATGAAGGAAGTGACGTTCCCGGTTCGCGTCATGTACGAACTGGGCATCAAGACCCTCTTCGTCTCGAATGCTGCAGGCGGCATGAACCCAGCTTTCAAGATTGGCGATCTGATGGTTATCACTGACCATATTAATTTCTTCCCGGAGCATCCGCTGCGTGGCAAGAACTTCCCCACAGGTCCACGTTTCCCGGATATGCACGAAGCATACGACCACGAACTCATCAATCTGGCAACACAGATTGCCAAGGAGAAGAAGATTCGTCTGGTTTACGGCGTGTACATCGGTGTGACAGGTCCTACCTTCGAGACACCTGCCGAGTATCGTATGTATCGTAAGTTAGGTGGCGACACTGTAGGTATGTCCACCGTTCCTGAGGTTATCGTAGCTCACCACTGCGGCATCAAGACCTTCGGTATCAGCGTGGTAACAGACCTTGGTGGATTCGACAATCCTGTTGAGGTTAGTCATGAAGAGGTACAGGAGGCTGCCGACAAGGCTCAGCCACTGATGACTGAAATCATGCGCGAAATGATTAAGCGCACGGCTTAGTTTAAAGTTTAAAGTTTATAGTTTATAGTGGAAATAGCATCATTAGGAGAATTCGGGCTGATAGACCGTCTGACAACAGACATCAAGCCCCAAAACGAATCAACAAAGTACGGCGTAGGCGATGACTGCGCCGTACTTCACTACCCAGACAGCGAAGTTCTCGTCACCACCGACATGTTGATGGAGGGCGTCCACTTCGACCTGACATATATCGACCTTCAGCACTTAGGCTGGAAATCTGCAATGGTCAACATCAGCGATATCTTCGCTATGAACGGCACCCCACGCCAGATGACGGTATCGTTAGCACTAAGCAAGCGCTTCACCGTCGAGGATGTAGAACGGTTCTATAGCGGACTGCGCCTGGCGTGCGAAAAATGGGGCGTCGATGTGGTTGGAGGCGACACGACCTCGTCATATACAGGTCTGGCCATCAGCATCACCTGTATTGGTGAGGCTCGCAAGGAGGATATCGTCTATCGCAACGGTGCCAAGGAAACCGACCTCATTTGTGTCAGCGGCGACCTCGGCGCTGCCTATATGGGTTTGCAACTTTTAGAGCGCGAAAAGTCCGTCTATTACCAAATGGTGGAAGAAGCCAAGAAGAATGGTAAGAGCGTGCCCGACTTTCAGCCCGACTTTGCCGGTAAGGAATACTTGCTACAGCGACAGCTGAAGACGGAAGCCCGTGGCGATATTATCCAGCGTCTCCGCGAGGCTGGCATCCGTCCTACCGCCATGATGGACATCAGCGACGGACTAAGCAGCGAACTGATGCACATCTGCAAACAAAGCCAGGTGGGCTGTCGCATCTTCGAAAAACAGATTCCTATCGACTACCAGACGGCAGTGATGGCTGAAGAGATGAACATGAACGTCACGACATGTGCACTCAATGGCGGCGAGGACTACGAACTACTGTTCACCGTTCCCATCGGTGATCATGAGAAGATACAGGACTTGGAAGATATCAAGCTGATAGGTCACATTACCAATAAGAGTCTCGGACAGGTGCTTGTCACTCGCGACGACCAGGAATTTGAGCTGAAAGCGCAGGGGTGGAACCCTTTGAATGGGTAACCCAAGGGGTTAATCCTATTCAAAGCGAGAGCAATGCCAAGCTCGCTTGAGCATTGCCGAGTCGCGAAAGTGGATGAACCGAAGGTTCAATCCCATTGCAGAAGTAAGATGTAAGAGGGCTGATGTAAGAGATAAAGAAGGAAAATAAAGGAAAATTCTTAAAAACTGTAAAATAATTGGCTAAAAGTTTGGCGGATTGTTTTTTTTGTTGTACCTTTGCACCCGCAAACGAAAGGATGCAGTGTTCTAACAAACATTTTGGTGCCTTAGCTCAGTTGGTAGAGCATCGGACTGAAAATCCGTGTGTCCCCGGTTCGATTC
>JAEEGI010003316.1_pt1 | contig 38400 bp, 57 predicted proteins | sample 8958751 | NCBI WGS metagenome assembly JAEEGI01 (sample SAMN16246545, study PRJNA631951) | gut metagenome | biome: gut microbiome; feature: rumen; material: KS-attached | host: Bos | place: Iran: Karaj | collected 2018-10 | reverse complement strand
GAGAAACGCTCCCTGACGCTCGATCAGATGAAACGCCTGGTGAAACTGCCATACAAGGATAGCCCGTACCCAAACACCAATCGCTACAACTTTGCCCTGGATATGTTCATACTGAGCTTTGCCCTGGTAGGCATGAACGCGGTGGATCTGTATAACTGTACGGACTGCAAGGACGGGCGCATCACATACGAGCGTACCAAGACTAAGAACAGACGTGCCGACCGTGCCAGAATATCCATCAAGATCCAGCCAGAGATCCAGGCACTCATTGACAAGTACAGGGATCCTTCTGGGCAAAGGGTGTTCAAGATCTATCGGATGTATTCAAGCATGAGTACCTTGCACCATGCCCTCAGTGCTGGCCTCAGTAAGATAGCCGAGGATCTGGGTATTGAAGAGCTGGATTTCTACGCTGCCAGGCATACGTGGGCTACCCTTGCTCAGAACAACGCTGGCATAGACAAGTGGACGGTACACACCGCCCTGAACCACGTGGATGATAACACGCGCATCACTGACACCTACATCAAGAAAAGCTGGGAGCCTATTGACAAGGCCAACAGAAAGGTGCTTAACCTGGTGAAAATTGATAGGCAGTGCTGAGAGATTTTGCCTAAGCAAAAAATTCCGTTTTGCCTAAGCAAAATTCACAAGTAACTGAAAACAAGCGTGTTGCAAGGCTCATTTTGCCTAAGCAAATTTTTTATTTTGCCTAAGCAAAACGATTTTTCGTCAAAATCCGCAAAATTGGCCTGTTTTTGCGGATAGTTTTGCTTCAATTTTGCTTACCATTTTGCTTAATTTTTGCCTAAGCAAAATTATTTTTGCCTAAGCAAAATTTGTAACTCGCTGATAATCAGTAGGGGTTTATTTTCATTTTGCCTAAGCAAAATTCAATTTGAGTTAAATGGGGGTATATATATTATATATTATAATAATATTATTATAAATTTTATAGTAAAGGAGAATGTATGTGAAATAGAGGGTTTAAGGGGGAAAGAACAAAAAAACTTGCCCACCCTATTTAGGTGAGCAAGCATTAAGTTTTCTGAGACGTTCAACGTATTCAGGAAAATCACCAAACACCTCCAAGGCACGATTTATGACCCTGATCTCATTGTCACGATCCTTTGCCTTTCTGTAAAGAACCATCAACCTTTTGTAAGCGTGGTGAGCTGGGTAGCCCATTGAAATGTTCTTTTCATAAACATTGATGGCCTGTTTTATTTTTCCGCTTTTCTCCAAGTCAATGCCTTTGTTATTCAGCCTGGCAGTGGAGTTAAGCAGTATTTCCCTGGCTTTTCGCTCTTTTCTTGCTTCTTTCAACTTATCCAACGTGCCAACAGGAACACGTACTTTTGTTGCACCTTCAAACTGTAGATCGAGCAGTTTGCTGTATGTTTCAAAATCCGTTTCAATCCTGTATTTCAGAAGTTGTTTGATCGATACCCATTCTTCCATTCTCCTTGTTTTGTTTCTTGAACATTCTGCCTGATCCAGTTAGTAACCATTCAGCACTCACACCGTATTCCTTCACCATTGGATAGAGCCAGGACACTTGAAACCAGCCCCTATCGAGATCCTTTCTCTGAGCTATGAAGTTACGCCTGTCTATATCGTATCTGGTGCAAAAGGTATTTACACCTTTCAGATCGCCTTTTGCTATGATAGCATCCAAGGCACTGTAGAAACGCTCCATGACGTTCTTTGTAGTCTGTGTGTTCATACCTGATCCCTGAGAAAGTCAATGTCAGCAATTAACTCAGTAAATCCATCCTGGGGCTTATCCAGGATTTTTGCCTCAGTCTGTGCGCAAGCAATAGCTTTCTTCACATCCAGGATCCTCTCAGGATCCACATTGCCGTTAGTGATCCTCTCTTTGTAGAGGTCAATCACCATTCTGTAATACTTATCCATAACTATTTATTAAATTGTTCAATGATTGCTATTAGTTTATCCATTTGCTCCTGGCTCTTTGTGAGCTGCTGCTGTGCCTCCCTGGTGAGTTCACGCTGTGCTGCCAACTCATCAAGAAAGCGATTCACAGGAGCGTTATCAAAGTGGTTTCCGTTACCTACCTGATTGTTCACTATTGCAGTGCCTCCAGGATCTGAAATCTCTTTGTCAGCATCGACCATATTACCCACTCCAGTTAATATCCAGTTCGCATTAAGCCCAAATATGGCCGCAAAGTTATTAACGAATGTAGCTGTTAAGTATTTAGGGTAGCCATTGAACGCTTTTGAAATAGTGTTCTTTGTATGCCCCATCCTGTCAGCAATATCCTGCTGTGTAAATACGATTGCTCTGCTTTTTAGGTAGGCAAAGCACTGTTTAAGTCTGCTTTTCGTTTCTGGTTGTACCGATCTGTTATTTTCTTCCATATCCACAAGTGTTGCTAAAAATTGTTAATAATACCCACAAATACCCACAATCTTTTGGTGGTAACAACAAAAGTTGCTATATTTGCACCCGATTAAGTAACTTTGTGGCCGCAAATATACGAAAATATGTTTGCAAAACACATGGGAACAGTATTAAAAAATGTAAAACCTATTAAAGTGTAATTCGTATGATTAAAGACATTGAAACGGCAAAACAGGATTTTGCAAAGCTCAGGACTGAGTTTGTCAGCCTGAACACATTTATGGCATCAGCCGATTATGACAAGCTGGCCGATGGTGAGCAGAGCCTTATTGACAAGCAGGTGGATGGTATGTATAACTACCTGGATGCTCTGGGAAAGCGGATAGCAGACAAGGGGATCTACGGTCAGCGCACACCGTTTGAGGCCGTTGACCTCGGACTACCCTCTGGCCGCAAGTGGGCTAACATGAACTTTGGAGCGGATGCGCCTGAGCAGACTGGCCTCTATTTCTCTTTCGATGAGGCAAACGCCTCTGATCTGGGTGACGGTTGGAAAATGCCAACCAAAGAGGATTTCAGGGAGTTGTATGACAACACTACTTCTGAATGGACTACGCTTAACGGTGTATATGGCCGTCTCTTTACCTCTAAGCTGAATGGCAATAGTATTTTCTTCCCTGCCGCTGGCTACTACAGTGGTACTACGCTCTACGGTCGCGGCTCCTACGGCTACTATTGGTCAGCTTCGCGTTACTCTGGTTCCCTTGGGTACCGCTTGCTCTTCTATAGTGGGTATGTCTATCCGCAGTACTTCAGCAGTCGGAGGTTTGGGTTCTCGGTTCGTGCTGTTCAGTAACTTGTCAAAAAGACCATACCGTTCTTTCGGCCTGAGCCACTGCCCTCCACAAGAGGGCAAGGCCAGGATGAATGAACGAATGAAACGAAACATAACATTCTGAAAATATGGAAGCAAAAACGAAATTCAAGGAAATCTATGACAACCTGCCTGCCAGGGCTGGGAAAGCACCTAAGACGGTGTTTGTTGAGCGGATGATGGAAATTACCAAGTCAAGCAAAAACACCGTGTATGGATGGCTTTATGGAACCTACAAGCCTGACGCTCTCGCTCAGGATGCTATCTCTAAGGAGCTGGGCATACCAGCAAATGAGTTATTCGCTACTATCTGATCAAATGCAACACCGATGGGAAAAGTTCTGGAAAACAACGGCTACAAAATGAAGGTTCGGAATGACCGTGGCGATATGCTGCTTATCGCCCAGCGCGTCTATACTGAGCAAGGCGTTTCCATGAGAGGCAAGCCTTTCTACAAGGGGATGGTGTGGTACGTTTTCGGTTGGTTCGGAGGCCGTAGGATCTCCATCAACGGCATTGCTGATAGGATGCAGAGCAAAAAGGAGGTGCTTGATGCTATCAAGTCACACCCGTCATTCTCAATGGCAGCAAGTGAATTAGGATTGTCTGACAACTAAAAAGGTACAACTATGTTAGGAAACATCATTCAAATGGGCATTGCCCTTATCATGGGGATCATCTGCCTGGTCATGGCTATTTTCTTCAAGGCACACTGGCACTATTTCACTGCCATCATGTGTTTTGTCATGGCCTATTTCTTCTACGTGGATAATTACTACCACACAAGTATTAAGGACGCAATCAAAAACAGGAGGGGCAAGTAATATGACGGTGACAATGGATCTCTTTGAACTGAAAAACCTCTGTATGGAAATGTCAGAGCTGGGCGTGGCAAACTATATCAAGACACAGGCTCCAGCCAAGGATCTCATATCACAGAGGGAGGCTTACAGGCTCTTTCAGGAACAAAGGGTTAAGGAGTGGCGGTCACGTGGGCTTGTAACACCTATCAGGATGGGAGAGACCAGCCGATCGAAACTGCAATATTCCAGATCCGAGCTGCTTGCTATCGAGAAGTCCGAGAAACTCAGTTTTATAATCAACAAATAGTTATTCTATGAGCAACATTATCCTACAGTCGCTACACCTGGTGAATTTCAAGGGTGTGCGTGAGCTTGAAGCCAGCTTTGAGCCTGGCACAAGCCTGGTATGTGGAGAGAACGGAACGGGTAAGACAACCGTATTCGATGCTTTCACGTGGCTGCTTTTCGGAAAGGACAGTACCAACCGATCTGACAGCAATTTCAACATCAAGACCCTGGATGAGCAAGGAAAGCCCATCCTGAGACTTGAACACTCAGTTACAGCCATCCTGCTTGTAGATGGAAAGGAGCTTAAACTAAAGCGTATGTACCGTGAGAAGTGGGAAAAGCCGTCTGGCACTACTACTGAGACGCTGAAAAACCACGAAACGCTTTTCTATGTGAATGACGTTAAGCTGCCAACCAAGCGTGAGTACGATGCCCGTATCAGCGGAATAATCAGCGAAAACGTGTTCAGGATGATCACCAACCCGTTCTATTTTACGAGCCTGAAAGCAGAGGATCAGAAAGCCATGCTGCTTGAAATGGCTGGTGACGTAACGGATGCCGATGTAGCGCGTCTGGATCCTGCCTTTGACGATTTCCTGACCGCCCTTGCTGGTACTGACATCTGGGAAAAGGCTAAGGAGGTCAAGGCCAAGAAGTCCGCTTGCAATGAGGAATTGAGGGTGATCCCCTCAAAGATCGAGACCGCTGAGAAGTTGAAGCCAGAGGCAGAGGATTGGGATGCCCTGGATGCCGCCCTTGCTGAGAAGCGCAAGGAACTGGCCGACATTGACGCTCTCATGCGTAATGACAAATCGGCTCAGAACGCCCAGGTGTATGAGCAGAGGAACCGCCTACAGGCACAGATCAACGGAAAGAAGCTGGAACGCTCAAACCGTGTCAGTACGCTCCACCTCAATGCCGATGCCGTCTATAACGAGAACGTGCGCAAGTCTGAGAATGTTGCCGCCCAGCAACGCCAGGAAAAGCAACGTGCCATCAATGAGGCAAGGCAGAACCAGGCCAACCGTGAGGGTGTCGTGCGCTCTGAGGCTGGAAAGGCTTACACAGAAGCCAAGGCCAGGGTACAGGAAATAGAGACCGCCATCACAGGCAAACGTGCTGCCATCAAGGGATTGGAGGCTACCAAGTCCAACCTGGAAAGCGACATCATGGATGCCCAGAGCAATGTTAGCGATACGGAAAGCAATATCTCAGAAAAGACCTCTGAGATTGAAAGCCTACGTGCCGAATACCGTAGCCTCTATGCAAGCCAGGTGTCCTTTGATCCCGATGCCTTTATATGCCCAACGTGCAAGCGTCCTTTGGAGGCTGACGATGTTGATGCCAAACGTGCCGAGCTGGAAGCCAATTTCAACGCCCAGAAAGCCGAGAAGATCAAGGCCAACACTGACAAGGGAAAGGCACTGAAAGCCAAGTTGGAGGCATTACAGGCCACTCTCACACGCCAAAAGAAAACCCTGGCCGATAAGGACTGCTCTTTGATCGAGACAACCCAGGCCATCGAAAAGGCAGAGGCAGAGCTGAAAGCCCTGGAGGTTGAGCTGGTATCTGCCAAGGCCAATGTTCCATCCGTACCCGACTATGCCGCTGCCCTGGCCGCTGATCAGGAATACCAACAGCACACCAAGGCTATTGAGGTGCTGACAAAGGACATGGAGGCTATTGTGGCAGAGCCAGTGGAAAAGCCTGACTATGCCAAGATAGAAATGGCCGACCAGGTTGTTATCGGGCTGACCAATGACATCAACGAACTGCAAAACCAGCTTGATGCCATCCAGGAGCCATCCCAGGCAGAGCTATTCAACACCCCAGCCGACTATGAAGGTCAGAAAAAGGCCATCAATGACGAGATCGATGCCCTCAACCAACGCATAGGAAAGAAAGCCGTCATTGAACGTGCGCAAAAGGAGATTGACGAGCTGGAAACCCAGCGTACCAACCTGAATCAGGAGGTGGCAGACCTGGAACAATGGGAATACCAGGCACTACAGTTCCAGAAGGCCAAGGATGCCGAGTTGCTTAAACGCATTAACAACCTCTTCCAGGTGGTATCATTCTCTTTCGTGGCCTCTCAGTTGAACGGTGGCGAGAAGCTGACCTGTGTATGCACCGTGAACGGCACACCCTATCCTGACGTGAACAACGCTGGAAAGATCAACGCTGGCCTGGATATTATCAATGCCATCTGCAAGGCCAAGGGCGTGAACGCTCCCATCTTCGTTGACAATGCCGAGAGCGTGAACGATGTGCTGCCAACGTCAAGCCAGAAGATCCTGCTTACAGTTACCAAAGATCCATCAATAACAATCAAGCATTAAGTATTATGTCAGAACAGAAAGCAAATGTGACAGCAACCGCAAAAGGCGGTGCTGTTGCCCCAGCTCCTAAGAAGGTTGACGTGCTGAAAGGCATTTTGAACGCCCCTTCCGTGATGGAGCAATTCAAGAACGCCCTGGCCAAGAACGCCCCTACCTTCGTGGCCTCAGTGATCGACCTCTACAACTCAGACAGTAGCCTCCAACTGTGTGAGCCTAAAGCCGTGGTGATGGAGGCTCTGAAAGCTGCCGTGTTGCATCTTCCGATCAACAAGGCTCTGGGCTATGCCTACATCATCCCGTTCAACAACTCAAAGAAGATCCAGGATGAGCATGGTCAAGAGCGGTGGGTGAAGGTGATGGAGCCTACATTTCAGTTGGGCTACAAGGGCTATATCCAGTTGGCTATGCGCACAGGCCAATACCGTACACTCAATGCCGATGTAGTCTATGATGGTGAGGTGCGCAAGGTGAGCAAGCTGACGGGTGAGATCGCCTTTGACGGTGAAAAGACCTCTGACAAGGTGATCGGATATTTCTGCTACTTTGAACTGTTGAACGGCTTTAGTAAGACCCTCTATGTTACCGTGGAGCAAATGGCCAAACACGCCAAGCGTTACTCCAAGGGGCTGAAAAAGGAAACGACTGTTGAGCAACTTCTGGCACTGGCCGCTATGCCAGTCCAGGATGATAGCAAGACAGTTGGCTGGCTGGGTAACTTTCATGCAATGGGTGTCAAGACCGTTGTACGCAATCTGTTGAGCAAGTACGGCTACCTGAGCGTGGAAATGCAGAACGCCTTTGCCGATGATCTGAGGGGTGAGGACTATTCCGATGCCCAGGAGGTCAGGGATCAGCCCCAGGTGTTGATGCTTGACGGTTCCAATGCCCAGGTGATCGGTGACGGACAGAGCCAGACGGCTGCAATCCCTCAGACACCACAATCAGGCAGTGGTATTCCTGATCCAGAGTATTAACCCGTAAAGCTCACATAAGATGGAATTGGTAGTATTAGGCAGTTCAAGCAAGGGTAATTGCTATATCCTCGACAATGGAAATGAGGCTTTGATCCTGGAAGCTGGCGTAGGGCTGAAATCAGTTAAGGAGGCTCTGGGGTTCAATGTGCGTAAGGTTGTCGGCTGTTGTGTAACGCATCAGCATAACGATCACTCAGGCCACATCAAGCACTTTGTGGGGCAGTTCCACACGTTAGCCTTGCAATGTGTATGGGAGGCCAAGGGGATCCGTGATAGCCGTGCCGTGTCAATAGCGGCTGGCCGCTCCTACCAGATGGGCAACTTTCTCATTATGCCTTTCAACGTTGAGCATGACGTGCCATGTGTAGGCTACCTGATACACCATCCATCTATGGGGCTTGTCCTGTTTGCCACCGACACTTGCACCCTCGACTATACGATACCTGGCCTGAACCATGTGCTGATTGAGTGCAACTATTCCGTGGAAGCCCTCAGACAGGCTATAGAGGATGGGCGTACCGATCAGAGCCAGGTGGCACGTCTGGCAAAGTCTCATTTGGAGTTTGCATCAACAAAGGCGTTTCTGAGCCGTAATGACCTCTCAAAAGTGGCAGAGGTGGTACTTATCCACCTATCGGGCAATAACGCTGACAGAGGCCGCTTTGTGAGCGAAATAGAGGCATTGACGGGAAAGCCCACATACGTTGCAAGCCCAGGAATGAGGATTGAGCTGATAAAACCCTGATCTATGAGTAGCGCAAAGGTGAGAATTGAGAAAACGGCTGGCCTCTTTGACCTGAAAAGCCTCTATGAGTGGTTCAAGCAAGCACTTGATGGAATATACCAGGTGGAGGTTAAGAAGGTTCGCAAGCCGAGATCCAACGATCAGAACGGTTGGCTGTGGGGATGTATCTACCCTATGCTGCTTGATGCCCTCAATGATGCTGGCTGGGAGTTCGTGGACGTGGAACAGGTACATGAGTTCTTTAAGGCTCAAATGACCGCTGACAAGGTGGTGAACAGAGAGACAGGCGAGATAGTGGAGTTCCCTACATCAACCGCAAGGATGAGTACGGTTGCTTTCTCCACCTATTGCGAAAGGCTCAGGGAATATGCCAGGGAATACCTGAATGTAGAGATACCCGATCCTGACAAATATTGGAGGTTGAGAGAATGAGCTACATTGACCAAAAAGAGAAATGGCTAAAGGAACACCCCAATGCAACACCAAGTGAGATTTGGGAGGCTGGCTATTGGACTTGCACCGATAACTGGTGCAACCGCAAGAGAGATTAACGGATCCAAGGATCCAATGTGTAACAAATAAACCAAGTGAATTTATGAAGGAAATCATGCTGGCTGACACGCCAATGGAACAAAGGGAGCAGATTCTAAGAGATTCATGCGACCAGATTGTAGAGAAGTTCTACACTCGCAAATTTGGGAGTGCAGAAATGGCCTCTAAGAGGGCTGAGTGCTGTGAGGTTGCTATGCAACGTAACGCCCTGGCTCAGGAACTTAAAGAGATCACGGCTGACCTGAAAGGCAAGATCAAGCCCCTGGATGAGCGACACGCTGCCATCCTGGATGAAATCAAGTCAGGCGGTGAGCAGATCAAGGGTGACACGTTCAAGTTCATTGATGAGGATGAAAAGAAAGTCGGATTCTATGACGTGAACGGCTACCTGGTAGAGGAAAGGGATATGACACCCGAAGAGAGGCAGAGAACCGTTTTCCAGGCCATCAGGCACAACGGCACTGAGGGCTAACAATTTTATTCATTAACATTTAATTCAGTACAAAAATGGAAGAAACAAAAGAAAGATCCGTGTGTGTGAACATTCAGAACTACAATGGCACTAAGCCAGTAGAGGTGATCATCCGTAAGGGAGAGGCTGCAAAGGCTGTTGAAGAGCTGCCTACCAAGGCTCCCATCAAGACCAACATCGAGGGCGTGATCACAAGCCCTATTGACTGGTTGGAGAAACGTGTGGATCTGATCGACCAGAAGAAAGCCCACGTTGAGGTGAGCCGTGAGAACATGACCATCCTTTTGGTAGTCGCTGAGGATGATGAGTATGCCATTGGCAAGATCAAGGGCAAGGTGGAGTTTACTGAGATCTTCACCAAGACCAAGATTAACAATGACCGTGATGCCTGGGTTCCTGACCGTCTGGGGCAGTTCCTACGTCTCAACCGTGGCCTCTTTACCGACAAAGAGGAATGTATGAAGCTGGTTTCTGCCTTAAAGAACTTTACGGCCAAGGCCAAGAGCGAGATCCAGAAGCAGAAGGATCCTAACGGTAGCCGTGCCGAGGTGTTCAAGCAGGAGGTTGAAAGCAATCTGCCACATGATTTCACCCTTAACCTGGCCATCTTCAAGGGAACGCCAAAGGTTCCCATCGTGGTAGAGTTTGATCACTACCTGGCAGACGGTGACTGTTACCTCCAACTCGTTTCACCTGGTGCTAACGAGGCCGTGGAAGAGTTCAGAGACAGTTGCATTGATGATGTGCTTGACCGCATCAAGGCTATTGCACCTGACATTGCAATCCTGGAGATCTAACGAATTACTGGCCGTTGGTGGATGGGCTGTAACACCCATCCACCAACATATAAACCTGATATATATGGCAAAGAAAAAAGTTAAACCAATGCCTTTCGACACCTCAGACTGGCTACGTTGTCCTGAGCTGAAAGTGCTTTCCCCTGACCTTAAAGGGCTATGGATGGATTTGCTTTGCTATATGTGGGAGAGTGTGGAGCGTGGCGTTATGGTGAAGCCAAACGGATCCATCTATACCCAGGAGGAAATTGTTAGGATGCTGGGAAACGATGCAGAGGGTTCTGACACATGGCTTGACCGCCTGATCATTGGAGGCGTGTGTGGAGTTCGTGAGGATGGTGCTATATATAGCAGACGTATGGTAAAGGATGCAGAAATAAGCCAAAAGAGGCGCGAGGCTGGCATGAAAGGTGGCAGCACTACCAAGACCAAGGTGTTTGAGAGAAAACCGCCTGAAAGCCCTGTAAAGCCACCAAAGGAGCCTCCTACCTTGTTTCCTATGGAGCCAGAGCCACAATCACCTCCACCTCTTACACCTGAGCAAAAGGCAAAGGCCGAAAAAGCCAAGAAATACAAGTATGCCGATACTGTTACCCTTACACGTGATGAGTATGCCAGACTGTGTGAGAAATTTGGCGAGGATGGAGCCAAACGGATGATCGAGATACTTGATAACTACAAAGGCAGCAAGGGAAAGAAATATGCAAGTGACTACAAGGCCATCCTGAATTGGGTGGTTGAAAGGTATAACGAAGAAATAATGAAGTATGGAACTGAACGGCAAACCATTTCAAATGACAACGGAAGAGGCTCTGAAAATAATAGCGGAGCATCAACAGGAGCAAACCAAGCTGACAAAGGAAAGAATGGATCAGGAGAGGCGCAAGCATCGAAGGACTATTCTGAAAGGTTTTAGGTATGACTTGAAAGATCCTGAGCAATGGCAACTGCACTCACAACTTGTAAAGTCTATTGCCGACAACTATATGCTGAGGGAGTTTTCCACTTTCCAGGTAGATGAACACAATAGGAATGTAATACGGTTCCTTCTGTATTATTTCAACGGTAGTGAGCTGGCAGAACAGGTATTCCCGAATGAGAACTACAAGATCTGGAAAAACATCTTACTCATTGGGGAGCCTGGCACTGGTAAGACAATGCTCATGCAGATCTTTAGCGACTATCTCAGGGCTACAGGCAATGAGAACTACTTTCGTAATATCAGCATGACCCAGCTAATGAACTACTACAAGATCAACGGCCACATAGACCGCTACACGTTCAATGAACTGGCTGATCCGAAAGCCTATGAGGGTTCCCCATTCAACGTGTGCCTGAATGACATTGGCCTGGCCACTGAGAAACAAAAGAGTTTCGGCACTCAGTTGGAAATGATCATTGACGAGTTCCTTTTTGCAAGGTACGAGATCTATCAACAGTACAATAAACGCTACCACTTCACAAGTAATATGACCGTTAAGGAGTTCAAGAGCCGCTTTGAGGCACGTCTGGCAGACCGTTTCAAGTCTTTCAACGTGATAGAGTTGCACGGTGGCAGCAGACGCAAGTAAACCAGGTAAATTATGCAACAGATTTCAGATTGGAACATATTGCGTGACCAGGCGCATGAAATGGCCAAGCGTCACGGATTTTGGGATGAATCACCCAGCGATAACCATTTCCTTTGTTTGATCGTCTCTGAACTTATGGAGGCAGTAGAGGCAGACAGAAAGGATAGGCATGGAAACCTAAAAGAAATGGTTGAGATTGTAGATAACCAGGAAAAATCAGAATATGGGATCACTGATCACTGGCTGGATTTCTGGTTTAAGACCTACTTTGAGGAAAAAGTAAAAGACAGCGTAGGTGATGAGTTGGCAGATGCCGTTATCAGGATCCTGGATCTCGCTGGCCGACACAATATCAACATGGAGGGTATTATTACCACTCAGGACATTGTTTCAAGAAAAAAGAGCTTTACAGAGAATATCTACAGTATTGTGAAAGATCTGGTAAACTACAGGTATAGCCTGGATGAACAGCTCAACTATGCAAGGTTGGAGATCTGTAGGCTGGCTCAGATACTTGAAATAGACATCGTTAAGCACATCAACCTCAAAATGATGTATAACAAAATGAGAATCAAGTTACACGGTAAAAAGTATTAGTTATGGCACAGATAGCAGAAAAGAAAAAGCAGATCCTTACCTTTAGCAGGGTGTTCCCATCCTCTCATTCAAAGGCAGGGCAACCGACAGGGTTTGAGGATAAGCGCAAGGCTGGCTCTAAGATCCACACGATTAGAGCCGACAAAAAAGGTGTGTGGAAGAAAGCAGAGCAAGCCATCAACTCAGGCAGAAAGTACCTGAGCGAAAGGGTATGGACTGGCAGACCTTACAACTCTGAGCAAATGGAGTTTGGCCGACAGGAGAGGATCGGGCTGCAATCAATCACCATGACCTACTCTGCCGATGATACACTGCCCCAGGCATGGGTGGATGGTAAGCAGGTTCCCGTGGAGCAACTGGCAAAGAACGATGGGCTGAGTGTTGAGGATTTCGTGGAGTGGTTCTTTGGCACTAAGCTCTACTCAGGCAATGTGTTTGAGGGTGTGATCATTCACTTAACAGATTTCAGATACTAAGACAATAGTTATTCTATGGAAACAAATGTAACAAAGAGAACGGATCTCTTCTGGATTGATCCGAGAAACATTGACATCGTGGACGGTTTCAATGTTCGCAGAGAGTTTGACCTGGATGAGCTGAAAGAGCAGATCAAGGCAAACGGAGTGCTTAACCCTGTGACGGTCATTCCCTACAAGGTGGATGGAGTGGAGCGTTACAAGCTGGTGGATGGAGAAAGGCGTTACCGTGCCACCATGCTTGCAATCAGTGAGGGTGCTGACATTCCCTACATCAAGGCTCTCAAAGCCCCACGTGATGCCTCAGAGGAACAGCTTTATGTAGAGCAGATGATGAGGAATGAGGGCAAGAAATTCACTGAGTACGAATGTGCCATCATGTTCCAGAGGTTCAAGGAAAAGTACGGCTACAGCCAGGTACAGATAGCCGACATATTCAAGAAAAGCCCAGCCTTTATCAGCAAGTGCCTCTCGCTCCTGGATCTGCCCAGCGAGCTACAGGAAAAGATTGTCTCTGGCCAGTTGTCGGTGAAGGCTGCAAGGGAGATCGCTGGCAGCTATGACACAGAACAGGAACAGGTGAAAGCGGCCAGGAGTGCCGTCAAGTCAGCCCAGAACGAGGGCAGATCTACCGCCACCAATAAGGAGGTGCTGAACGCCCTGAAAACCTCAAAGGAGGCCAAGGCGGTTGCTGAGGCATTGCGTACCCTCTGGGCGTACATGGATGGTGAGAGCAATGTGGATATAAGCCTTATGGCACGTCTGCTTGATCGCCATGAGAGCCTGGCAAAGGCAGCGCGTGAATACAAGTCACAAGTGAAATCTACCAAGTAAACGCCATGAGGATCATAGGATATTTGCACGATACGACACCATGCCCGTATAAGCCTGGCGTGATCATCCTGAGCAAGGAATGTAGGGCGTGTGAGTTCTATGCTGGCGAATGTATAACACAACATATCAGGTGCAACCATGAAGATTGAGAATTTGGAAAGAGCCTCTCAGATCAACAGACAGCTTGAAGAGTTGAACAAAATGAAAACTATGCTTTTGGATCAACATTCAATGATTGTCGTATATGAGAGTACATCGTTAAATTCAAGCCACGAAAGTACATGGGATAATGAGCTGTGTAATGCTTTTAGAGAGAGTATAGCAAAGCGTATTTGTGAGCTTGAAAAGGAGGTTGAGACACTGTAGCGGAACAAAAACGTGACATTTCAAATTTGTATAACACTTTAATTATCAATGAGTTATGAAAGTAGCAAAAACAATTAAGAACAAACCGATCGAGAAAAGAGAGGCAAGGGAAAACGCCATGATGGAGCGTCAAAAGAGGCTGGATCTGGCAGGGATCGATGAGAGAAAGATCCATTTCCCTGAGTATTGGAAGAAACACAGGGGCAACCTTGACGTGGAGATCCTGAAAGAGTTGCAACAGACAGCCGAGGCAGAGCCAGTGATGGAAGATGCCTATGGCAAGTATAAGCCTGGCACGTTCCTACACCGTAGCTTCATCGTGACGGTGACAATGGAAAACGACCTCTGGGCGGTTCACATTTTCGGAAAGGATATGATCAACCAGCCCGTTATCCAGGAGGTGAGGGATAAGTATATTCCCGACTATTGCATGATGATACAGTTCTATCCATCCAGGGCTGAGAGAGAGGCGTTACAGGGTGTCGTACTCTATGAAATGCCAGGATCCACCGAGGTTGATTCACCTGAGAGCGAGGCAGAATAGTATGTACTACATCGGTATAGACACAGGCGTAAATACAGGGATCGCTGTTTGGGATAACAAGCAGCGTTCCCTCCTGGAGGTTGATTGCATGAAGATCCACAAGGCTATGGAGGTGGTGGATTCATACTGTGGCAGAGCGTCCTTTGAGGGTACAAAGGTAATTGTGCGCGTAGAGGATGCCAGGCAACGCACCTGGTACGGCTACAACACACCGCAAAAGGATCGTGCAAAGTTGCAAGGTGCTGGCTCAGTCAAGCGTGATGCAACGATCTGGGAAGATTACCTTACAGACCTGAAAGCGGAACACCCTGACATGGTGGAGTTCCAGATGGTAGCACCAAAGAACAATGCCACAAAGATCCCTTCTGGCAGTTTTGGGGCAATGACAGGGTGGAAAAAACGCACGAATGAGCATGGTAGGGATGCCGCAATGCTTGTTTTTGGGTTCTGATAGTGAAAAAAATGGTTAAATGTGTTCAATAAACACAGGAATTTTGTATCTTTGCATCGAATATTCACTAAGTAAATGGCTATATGGCAACAATGATAACTATTTTGGGGGCTATCTGTGTATTGTTGGTAGCCTGGTTCCTGGGGCTGAATGAGGATGTTGGCCGCTGGGTTCTTAATCATTTCTTTCCCACCACGTACCCGTTGAGGGGCGATCAGGTGGATATATACATAAACGGGCAATGGAACAGAAGGGCAACGGTCACGGCCTGTTGCTATGACTACCTGGCCATCTATGATGCCATCCGCTGCCCCATCGACTACAGGGGCGGCTTCTATGCCATTGGCGAGGATGCCAATGAGAACGTTATCGTTTACGTGGATGAGGTGAGGCACTGGCGTTTGGTGAGCCGTGCAGAGCTGATCCGTAAGGTGTGCAAGGTTCCAAGTGAATTTGCAACCTTCGTGCCGTATGACGATAACAGGCCGATCACAGAGATTCTAAAAGGGGTGAAGGATGCCCCAAAGTCTGAGATAAGCGTGGAGGGTATGCTATGAAAGCAGGGAATATCATCTATCGTAAGCCGAGCGAGTGCCACCAGCATCCTCACAATCCAAGAAAGATCTCCAAAGAGGATTTCAAGCGTCTGTGTGACAGCATCAGGCTCAACGGCTTCTGGGAACACAGGCCGCTGGCACTGGAAGAGGTTGACGGCAAGCTGTTGATCCTATGCGGCAACCAGAGGAACAAGGCTGCAATAAAGTTGAAGCTGCCCCAGGTTCCCACCATCCTCTACACTGAGCTGACAGACGATGACAGAAAGGAGCTGATTGCCCGTGACAACATCAACAATGGCGAGACAGACTACAGCATCCTGGCAGTAGATCCGTTCTGGGAAAACACCGACTTTGATTTCATGGGGCTGGAAATGCCCTCATACGATGATGAGAGCGGCCAGGATGATAAGAAGCCCACCAAGGCCAAGGGAAAGCCCTCAGAGGGCAAGAAAGCGGCCTCTGACGATGATTCAGGTGATGATGATGAGATCGAGGATGAGACCTTTCAGGCCAAGATGTTCAAGGATGTGCTTTATGACAGTGACAACATTTTTGACATACCCAACCTTTTACTGAGTGAACAGGCTGGCCGTGTTGAAATGCCACTGAACGCATGGGGCGCAAACTCACGTCTCAGGAAAGATGTGGCCACCTACCATTTCTACGTTGACGATTACCGTTTTGAGGCTCTTTTCAAGAATCCCGTCAAGTTGGTGTTGAGCGGTTGCAAGGCCATCGTGGAGCCTAATTGCTCATGCCACGATCAAACGCCTATCGCGTGGGGAATCCAGCTTATCTACAAGAAACGCTTTCTTGCAAGGTACTTTCAGGAATGTGGGATCAAGGTGTATGCGGATCTGAACGTGTCGCGCAAGTTCATCGAGTACAACAAAATGGGAATACCGAAGGGCTACAACGCTTTCTTCACACGTGGGCTTGACGGGTGGATGGAGAGCCTGAAAAGCGATCTGAGGGTAGCCCAGGAAATAAGTGGCCTGGAAAGGCCGAATCTGGTAGTATATGGCGGTGGCGATGAGATCCAGGACTTTTGCCGAAAGCACGGCATTGTCTATGTCACTGATTTCATCAACGCCAAGAAAAAATGAATATAAACTTAAAAAATTGAAACAATGGGCAGAAACTCAGGCGGTGTGGTTCATGTAGGAGGCAGTGGTGGAGGTTCCAACAGTGCCAAGGTGAAGGTGGCCGTACAGACCAGCAGGCCGCTTTCGTCTATCAAAGACAAGTCCACCTACAACGAGATCTTTAGGGGTGTCTCACGTTTTGAGGCAGTAATGGGTATCAGGGAGCGGAGCGTGAGGCTGGCCGACCTTACAAGTATGAACGCCCTGGGCGTGACGTACATAGGTGCTGGCGGCAAAAGCACGGGTATTCTCCTTAACTCCAAGTTCTTTGACCGCAAGAAAAAGGCGATCATTGCGGACGTGCGAAAGAATCACTATGACACGGGATTCAAGAATCGCACCAACGCACCCCTACAGCACACGATCACACATGAGCTGGCACACGCTACATGGAACGCCTCAATGAGCAGCACCAAGGCACGTGCCGCTGGAAAGGAGATCACGGCTTTGTTCAAGAAATGGAAAGCAGACAAGAACAAAAAAGGCTATGGCCGCTATGGAGCCACCAACGTCTCTGAGTTCTGGGCTGAGACCGTCACCAAGGCGATCCACGGCAAGGCCGACAAATACACTAAAAAAGTGAAGAAAATCGCTCAGAAATACCAACTTTAGTGTATCTTTGCATCGAAATTAGTTATTCACCATCATAAAAAATCAGAAAGTAGTATGAAAAAGATCGAGTTATCACAGATTGAGAAAGATGCCATCAAGCAGCACCTCAATGGGGGGATCGGCTTTGACGCACCCCTGGAAATAGTGGAGGCAATGAACAGCGTTATCGACAAGGCAGATGCTCTACAGGCTGAGATAGATCCAGAAATGGAAGGCCAGTTTGCCGAGCCTAACTGTGACCTGATAAGCTGGTTTATGAAGCAGTACGAGGCTCAGGAGGCTCAGGAGCAAGGCTAAGGCTTTACCAGGTGAATGAGGATCAGAGAGCAAAACGCCTCTGATTTCTCTTTGCCCGACAAGTGTGTTTGACAAACACAATCAACGAAAAATCTACGGATGGGCAGATTTGAGAAAGGCAACAAAATGGGCAACCGTTTTTCGGCTGACAACCAACCTCAGAAAAGGGGTAGGAAGCCCAAGGTGTATAAGTACCTCAAAGATACCATCGGTGAAAAGGTAGGGCATGAGTTGGAAGAGCAGGACTTTCAGGACATCATGCAAGCCCTTCTGGAATTGCCGCCTGACAAGCTACAGGCTTTGGTAAGGAGCAAGGAAAAGGACGAAAACGGGAAATGGAAGCCAAACCCCAACACCCCTGCCTGGATTCAGATACTTGTTAGCCACATAAACAGTTGCATCCGCTACGGAAAGGTGGATGCGCTTGACTTTGTTCTTGACCGTGTTTTCGGAAAGCCCAGAGAGACGATCGAGGGTAGCATTGATGCCCAGGTGAGCAAGCTGCCAGCCGACTTGTCAATGCTGACAACCGAGGAACTACTGCAATACAACGCCCTCCAGGAAAAGATCGAGAAGGGAAAGAAGGGAGGGTAGGCTATGGCGAGATTCAGGAACATAAACATTCCCAGGTCACTTGAAATCAAGGTTGAGCTTTTCAAGCGTGGGTGCTTTGACTTCATTACGGATGCCGATGGAAAGAGGCATGAGAAGCAAGCCGAGGCACTAAAGATCCTTACGGATGATGAACACGCTGAATTTCTCTACGGTGGAGCCGCTGGTGGTGCTAAGTCATGGACTGGTGCTGCCTGGCTTTTGTTTATGAGCCTATCGTTTCCTGGCACGAAATGGTTTATAGGACGTGCAGAGCTGAAACGAATCACCCAGAGTACCTACGTCACCTTCAAGAAAGTTTGCACTCAGTACATGGTTCCAGATGAGCTTTGGAACTACAACGGCCAACTGAATTACATCGAGTTCTACAACGGTTCCAGGATTGACTTTCTGGATCTGCAATACAAGCCAGGCGATCCCCTCTATGAGCGTTACGGATCCATCGAGTTCACGGGCGGCTGGATAGAAGAGGGCGGTGAGGTGAACTTTGGGGCATACGACACGCTGAAAACACGTGTAGGCCGTCACCTTAACAGGGAGTACGGGCTGAAACGAAAGCTGTTTATCACGTGCAACCCAAAGAAAAACTGGATGTACGATACATTCTACAAGCCGTGGAAGCGTGGCGATCTGACCGACTACATGGCTTATCTGCCGTGCCTGGTACAGGAGAACCCCTACATAGATCCTGACTACATAGAGGGCTTGAAAACGACCTCAGACAAGGTTAAGTTTGAACGCCTATTCAAGGGTAATTGGGAATATGACGATAACCCCCTGGCACTGTGTTCACACGATGCCATTTGTGCTATATTCGGCAACATCATTTCCATCAAGACGGGCATACACTACCTGACAGCCGACATTGCGCGGTTCGGAGCCGACTATGCCAGGATCGGTGTCTGGGATGGGTGGACGCTCATTGACTACAAGTGTTTCCCCGTCTCTAAGACTACCGACATCCAGGCGTATATCATACGATGCCAGAAGAAATACAGGATCCCTAATTACCGTGCAATAGCGGATGAGGATGGCGTGGGCGGTGGCGTAGTGGATAATTGCGAGATCCAGGGCTTCGTGAACAACTCTGTGCCTTTCGCTGGTGAGAACTACCAGAACCTACAGGCACAATGCGGCTACAAGCTGGCAGAGCATATCAACGCTAACGAGGTTGGCGTGGCCGCTAAACTTGTAAGCATGGCAGAGCAAGAGGAAATCACAAACGAGCTGGAACAGCTACAGACCTGGAAGCCTGACAATGACGGTAAGCTGATGCTAAAGCCAAAGGCAGAGATCAAGCTGGATATTGGCCGTTCCCCAGACTGGAGGGATATGTTTCTCATGCGATCCTGGTTTGACTACAACGAATACAACATACCAGATGATATAGAGAGAAGATTAGGAATTGCGGTTTAACAAGTATAAAATGAATTATGAGTTTATTAGACACCATCAAAAATGAGGTGAAAGCTGCCATTGGGTATCAGCAGACTTTCACTGAGCTTATGGGATCCAAGGATGTTTCCAGGGCTTTGAGTATGATGCACGATTGCTCCCAGGAGGCTGCAAACAACCTGAGAGAGTATGAGGTGGAAACCCACAAGATCAATGAACGCCAGGATCGTGCCGTTTATGACAAAAAGGGCAATTTCCTCAGATGGAGCAAGCGGTGGAAGATCCCCATTCCCTACCAACCATTCATCAATGAGATAGCACTGGTATTCCTCTATGGCCGACCCGTTAAGTGGAGCCAGCTTTCAGAGGGTACGGATAACGCCTACCAGAACTATGTGAAGTTGATGGAAGAAATACGCTTCAATGCCCATGTACGCGAGTGCAAACGTGCCGCTGGTGCTGAGGGCAAGGCGGCTATGCTCTACCACGTTTACAGGGATATGGAGGGAAAGCCGAGGCTTTTGCTGAACGTCCTGAGCAAGAAAAACAACGATGATATTTACATCATCAAGGATCAGTACAAGCGGCTGACCGCCTTTGCCTGGGGCTACCACCTGACAGAATCGGGTAACAGGACGCTCTACCACGTGGATGTTTACACACGCGAGACCATCTACCGTGCCAAACGTGCAAGCATGGGATGGGAGGTCATTGTAACGCCCAACCCGATAGGAAAGATCCCCGTATTGCTCTTTGAGCAAGAGGTGGAGCATGACGGTGTGCAACCCATGATCGAGCGATCCGAGGCACTGACCTCTACGGATGCCGATGTGAACGACCGCTTTGCCAACCCTGCTATGGTGGCAACCGCTGAGATCCTTAACAGTCTGCCAAAGGCTGAGGAAGAGGCCAAGCTATACATCCTGAAAAACGGTGGCAAGGTTGAGTACCTTACCTGGGATCAGGCAAGCCAGAGCAAGGCCAATGAGTATGAACGCCTGGATAAGCATATACTAAGTAAATCCTTCACGCCAAACATTGACTTTGACAACATGAAGAGCCTGGGCAACCTTTCTGCCAAGGCGATCCGAAAGGTGATGCTGCTGGCCGTTATCAAGGCCGAGAAGCGCAAGGAAACACACGATGGCTACATGAACCGTCACGCCTCCCTTATGCTGGCTATCATGGGCAACGTGCTTGACTATGCCCACAAGTCTGAATACGATTCCCTACAGTTAGGCCATGAGTTCCAGGAGCCGTTTGGTGACGATGTGAGCGAGACCCTGGCCGATGTGCTGAAACAATACGGTGCTGGTGGCATGAGTACACAGACGATGCTTGAACTTTCCTACCTGATCAAGGATGCCAAGAAAGAGGCAGAGCTGATCAAGCAAGAGCAACAGGAAAAGATGGAGCAACAGTTAGCGCAACAGAAGGAACTTAACAAAATGGATATGTTCGGCCAAGCCGAATAGGACACAATGGCAAAGATCAAGAAACTACACATGACAAAGGGGCTTTACTACTTTATGTGCCCTGCTTGTAAGACCTGGCACGAAATCGGTACGGATCCAGCGGATGAGTTCCCCGTGTGGCAGTTCAACGGAAACCTGGAAAGGCCGACAATAAGGCCGTCTATAGCCGTTGAAGGCTCTCACATAGGACAGCGTACCTATTGCCACTCCTACGTTACTGACGGGCGTATAAAGTACCTGGATGATTGCACACATGAGCTGAAAGGCCAGGAAATAGATTTACCAGATATAACTAAAGAGTTTGAATTATGAAAGCAAGAAAAGTGAAATGGGTGGAGTTCAACCAGGCTGGCTATATGATGGCCAGTGAGAACGATCCTGCTACCAACCCAAAGGACTTTGAAAAGACCTATGAGGGTGAAGTGATTGAGACCTACAAGCCGTTATTCGGATCCCCAAGGTTCGTAGTGGCACTGCCTGACGGTGAGATCCGTGAGGTGAAAATGACAGCCTGTAGGGTGACTGAGTTTGACAGACCGAAGAAGTAAGCCAGGACTGCAACGATGCCAAAGAAAAAGAAGTACCTGAGCGGAAAGGATCTACAGCAAGCCCTTTTCATCCGTACTGAGGGATATGCTGCCAACGTGCGCACCATCTACCAGAACGCCTTTACACAGATCATTGACATTGTGAAAGGCACTTACCTGGTGGATGGTAAGCCTTTCTCATTCTCTGAGTACGGCTACACAGACGAAGTGCAACCCATCCTGAGACGTATGTATAGCCTGACCTACCAAACCATCCGTGGAGGCATACAAAAGGAATGGATGTTTGCCGCTGAGAACAACGATGAGCTGGTGAAGTCTATCTTTGGCGAACATTCGATAAGCGACCCTCATTTTGCCAGGTACTTTCTCAGGAACAGGGAGGCTATGGATGCTTTCTTTGCCAGGAAAAAGGAGGGGCTTAACCTCTCTCAGAACGTTTGGAAGTACACAGGGCAGTTCAAGGGAGAGCTGGAAAACACGCTTGACCTGGCAATAGGCGAGGGAACCCCAGCCAATCAGTTAGCTGCCAGGGTGAAGGAATACCTGAACGATCCTGACAGATGGTATAGGCGATTCCGTATCAAGATCGGTGAGGATGAGGACGGGAACCCCATCTATGGGCGCAAGTGGAAGCGTAGGATCTTCAATCAAGAGGATGGAATATACCAATGGATTGACGATGATCCGAGAAACTACCATCCTGGCCGTGGCGTGTACCGTTCAAGCGCAAGGAACGCCCAGAGGCTTGCACGTACAGAGACCAACATTGCCTACCGTGCCTCAGACTATGAGCGGTGGGCGCAACTGGACTTTGTTGTAGGCATAGAGATCAAGGTGTCTAAGAACCATCCTGATCCAGATATATGTGACGATCTACAGGGAAAGTACCCAAAGGATTTCAAGTGGACTGGCTGGCATCCCAACTGTAGGTGCTACATGATCCCCGTGCTGGCCACTGAGGATGAGGCGTTTGACATTGCCGACAAACTGGCCTCTGAGGATGATCCTGGCTCAGTTCACTCAGAAAACACCGTTGACGATGTGCCAGAGGGATTCAAGAAATGGATTCAGGATCCAAAGACGCAGGAGCGGATGGAAAAGGCAAGGGAGCGCGGCACGCTGCCCTACTGGGTGAGGGATAACGAGAAGTACGTGGCCGGCGGTGCAGTCCTGAAAAGCGCAAGCACCAAAGAGGACACCAAATCGACCGAACAGGGGGCGAGGGAGGAGCTGATGGGTGAGCGCAAAAGGGAGTATCATCGGCTTTCAGCAGACACTAACTATAGGGGTGTGGAGTTTGACGAAAGTACGCTGGGGCTGAAAGCCACTCATAAAGACCACAAGACACATGAGAACGATGACAAGCGGTATTTTGCCGAACAGCTGACGGGTGACCAACTGGAAGCAGAGTTCCAACGCCTTGCATTCGAGCAAGGGCATAGCGTCATATTCAGGCCAGAGGCAGAAAACATTGTTGACCTTGACATGATTCTTGACGGTGTGATAATGGATCTTTTGTCTGTCACGGAAAACTCCACGACATTCAGTAACCAGTTAGGGCGCAAGAACAGACAACTGAGGAAATTCAATTCATTGCATAGCGAAACGCACAACTCTGTATGCCTTTACTTCCATGATCCATCGTACTACTCATACGAAAAGGTTGAGGATGGATTGAACAAACTGAGGGGATATGGAGCGGACGTAATCATCAAGCACGTATTTATATTGCTTAACAACGGTTCGGATATAATCAGGCTGAGTTTCCCATAAAAAACGAGAGGCCGCGTGGGTCTCCCGTGTCGTAAGGCATCGAGCCGTCACCGACCCCATACCGATTCACAGTGCAAAGGTAAACAATTATTCAATAACCTCCAAACATTTCACAATAAAAATGCCAAAAGTCACACTAAATTATTGCACAATCGTTGATGTGATGCAAGTGGAGCCGAAATCTGGTGACAACCAGCGTAAGAACAGAAGGGTGGTTTTGCATGTTGATGAAGAAGACCTCTTTGATATGTTAGACCATATCAATCCAAAAAACATCGTGAAGTATCTTGATATGCGCGGCATCGCGCACAGGGAGCCTGCCAATATCGTTGTGAAGGTGAAGCCAGACGCGAGCGGGCTCAAGCTGCGACACTCACTGAGGCGTGTGGCCACAGAATTGAGAAACGTAAGGAAAGGGTGTCTGCAAGGAGAAAATGAGACAGCAAAAACAAAAGGGATTCCTTAAATAGAATCCCTTTTATCGTGCGCCCCGTAAGTGTTTCAACGAACGGCACTTGGTTCACAGCGGCAAAAGCCCCCGACTTGCGTTAAGAACCCTGGTGGATTTGAAATCTCCGATGCAAAGGTAGGCATTTATTTTGAAAGTTCCAAATAAATATGCGGAAAAATGCACAAGCAAACGTTTTTGCACGGGAAAAATGGCAGTAGCGGGCAAAAAAACGCGGCGGCTGGCTCCTCATGGCGAGGTACACCAGCCGCCTTTCCGTGACAAGTTCCGATTCCAACGGTGCAAAGGTAGGCAATTACCGTGGAACGGCCAAACAATGCTGGCGAAAAGTCGGGGGAGAGGCAGAAAAGCCCCTCCCCCTCATCCTCACTCTGGCAGAGGATCGTCAAGTGCCGATCAGTCTTTTGGTGTGGAAAGTCCGTGGTGTTGCATTTTGCACCCTACTCCCCTGCCTTCGTGAGCGAATCCCTGAAACGCATCACCTGGTGGATGAACATGCGGCCTGCCGCCGTCCACTCCATCGTGAGATTGATGTTCATACGCCCGTCCTTACGTGTATAGAGGTGTTCGCGTGTCCGCGTGTAGCCTTTCTCCACGTACTGCTGATAGAGGAACCAGTGGCCGCTCTTGTTGTACTGTATGCCGTACTGGTGCAACAGTCGGTTGAGACGCTGTGCGCTCATGCCCAGCTCCTTCGCTATCTGGGTGGTGGTGAAGGTGGTCTCGCTGCTCAGTACATTGTTGGCATACGTCACAAGCGGGTTCTGACGCTCGATCTCCCGCTCCTGCTTCCCGATGATCTCCTGCTGCTTGTGCGACACGCGCAACAGGCGGCGGTTCTCGCTCTGGTAGCACCTGTTCTGATCCTCCAGCCGTGCCGCACGCTCGCGCTCCTCCTTCAGGGCGGTGAGCACCTTGATGGCATTGCCAGGGTCGGCCAGCACGCTCTCGATCGTCTGGGGCGTGGCGGTCAGGCCATAGCGCATCAGTTCCTTGATACGGTCATTGCACCAAATGGCAAACTCAGGACTGAGCCAACGCGCAAACTCCAAAGCAACGTCTTCGTGCATCCAAGTGCCTTGTTCAAATTGTTGGCTATTGCCCTTAGTAACAACAACTAATTGTGATGGGAGAATTCTCCTAACACTCGAAAGAGCATCAAGGAACTCCTGTGTCTGCTTGTTTTTCAGCCAGTCCTTTGCAGTTTTTCCGAACGGCTTTGCCATTTCTGTAGCATTAACCATTGTCACCTTTCCCATGTTGAATGAGATAGGGCTACCGTTGTAATTGAAAACCTGGTTCATAGTAGGATGTCATTACGTTTGGTGTGAATGTAGGCATATCCAAGGATAGCGGAGAGGTCATTGATGGCCGTTCCAAGGTTGTCCGAAATGTGGTTGACATCGCGGAGAAAGGTGTCAAGGTCATCAATGAATTGGTACTGTGAAATTTCGTCAATCATCGATGAACATTCGTAGAACATATCGATGGTTTGTTCCAGCTTCTTGCACTGGCTGCTTTGCATAGCCGTGTTCATAGCCACACCTCCCCTCTTTTAGTAAAGATGTAGATTCGCCCGTAGAACTCGGCCAAGTCCGTAGCCATGCAGCACGTGTCGGTGGCCATCTGAACCATCTTATTGCCCCACACTTCTTCTTCCTTCACGAATGGGAAGACAGACAACTGATCAAGGATGTCTGAGACCTCGGCCAGCATATCGGCCGCTTTCTCCAGCATTTCACAATGGCTCGTTTGGTGAGCCTGACCTGTTTGGCAGCTACTGTTATTCACTGGCAAACCTTGTTCCTTTGGTTTGAGCATACCTTATAACAAGTTTGCATAAAAGAACGGCTTTCGCCTGTCCCGTTGCTCTACACCAAAGGAGGCAGTGGTGGCATTAACCATCCACACGGGGGTACGAAAGCCGTATATTGCGCTACCGCTGAAATCCTGTGGGCGCCAGGCATAAAAACAGCCTGTCAGCGGCGTTGGCAGGCATTATCAACCCACCTCCTTTTTGATTATAGAGCGTTGCAAAAGTAGTCAAAATCCGTGAACCGTGCAAGCATTTTGCCGAAAAAATGACGTTCACCGAGTAAAAATGTGTTTATATGAACACAGCTTTTCGCCTGTTTTGCGGATTTTTTGGAGAAAAGTTTGGCAGAACGGTGCAGAAAGAATGGGGCGGCTTATTGTTTGCCCTTAATATATTAATGTACGCGGAAACGGGTTCCGATGGCCCATAATAAAAATATCCCGCCAGCAGACCTTACGGGATGCGTGACGGGAACTCTTACTTGCAATGGGCTACTTTTCCCATTCAATCTTATAGATATAACCTGGCTCTGGGTTGATAAGGCAGTGATAGTACAACTTGTGATCCTTGTCAAAAGGCACGCTGCCTATCGTCTCATAGCCACCGTCAATCTCTGTGCCGATCTTCTTCCGCTGTAATTTGGCAGGGGTGTTATAGTCCTGTGGCTTGTATGCGAGCAACACCCTGAACGTGATCACGTCAATAGGGGCTTCCAGCTTGCTCGTGAGATATGGCTTGGCCGTGTTGTCGTGATCGTCATTGTCCGTCTTGACATTCACCACCGCACACTCGTTGTATTTGAGAGGCTGGGGGAACCTTATCGTGGCTTCATCCCACTGGTTCTTGTCTGGATTGTATTTCACATCCGTTATTGTCTGTGAACGTGAAGACAGCGGCGGCGGGGTTGAGCCAGTCCACTTGAAGTTATATGGTATCTCGGTAAGGAAAAGCCGCTTACTCTGAATCATCCTGAAAACCTCAAATGTGGATTTCACTCCATCGCTCGACTGGAACGAGAAAAACGATGCAATGCGTTTGTAGTCCTCATCGGAATTGTCCCTTACCATTTTGTTGATGCCTCGCATAATGCCATATAGCAAAATCAACAGGCCACCGCAAAACACGCCCAACGCGACAATACATGCCAGTCTGCTGTTTATGAAAAGTAGCACCAAACTGGCAATGGAACATAATGAGGCAATGAAACTGTATGTTGCCCCAGCATACGTCTTCAGGAAGTTATAGACTTTCATTCCTTAGCACTTACGAGATATTGCGTCTATGCGTCCGATCCCATAATAATTTTGTCTTAATGTTATACAATCAGTTTGAATAGGAGTTGCAAAGTTAGCTCTTCCTCGCCAATTCTCCAAACTTTTTGAAGGAAAAATGACGGTTGGGGCGCAAAAATGTGTTCATATAAACACAGTTATTTTGAAAATCATATAGGTTTTTGCCGAAAACCATGCACATTTCGTGTGAAAACCACATAAGAAAAAATGTTAATCGTATGGGCTTCCTATGGCTTCCACTATCATCCTCACCTGTGCAGGTGTGAAGGATCGGCATTTCCTGTTGTAGCCCGTTGCGGCCATGCGTTTCTCCAGCCCTGGATAGAGTGCCATCCACCGCCTCAGTTTCTTCCAGGCTGACTCTGGCGCAATGCCTGGGCAATAGAGCTGTGCCAGCTCCGTGCGTCCGTACTCTCTTATCTTGAAATCGTCCATACGATGAATTTTTGTGCAAAGTTACGCATTATCCGGCAGACGGTAACGGCCATTTGCCGCCGATGACTGCACGGAACAGGGTGCAACCGTACATAATCGGAAAACCGCCGCTCCGATGGCGTACCTTTGCACCCGATAACTGATTGTCTAACTAAAAATCCGTAATGTTATGATTCGTTTCAAAAAGTACCAGAATACCAATCCCTGTTCTTCCTGCTACGGCAAGTGGTTCGGGCGTGCCGTTCACGAACTGGTGGAGTTTGAGGACTTTGTGGAGCACATGGCCAAGCATCACTGTGTGTTCTCTGAGGGAACCATCCGAGGGGTTCTCATTGAGATGGAGGTATGCCTGCGCGAGCTGCTGCTGGAGGGCAAGGCCGTGCGCTTCGATGAACTGGGCATCTTCCGCATCGGCCTGAAGACCCGTGGCAGGAACCGTGAGGCCGACTTCACGGCCAACGATGTTGAGGGCGTGAGGCTGAACCTCCACCTGGGCAGGCGTTTCCGTGCCGCCGACCTCTTCAATGACGCTAAGATCCGCGAGGCCGAGAAGTATGCCGTGGGTGTTGTCTTCGATGATGAAGGCGGCAATGGCGGTGGCGGTTCCGATGATCCCATTGAGGAAAGGCCGTAGCGGATTGTTCCGTTTACTTAGTGAATCCGTTTTTAAGGGGTGAGGGCGTAGAGATTACGCCCTCACCCCTTCCTTATGGTGCGTGTGCCTTTGCTACCAGTTCAGCCCTGCGTATGGTGGCTTTCCTGTTGGTGTATTCGTTCCTATTGCCAAACACCCTCCACAGGTGTTCCTTCGTCACTCCCACGATGTCCTTTGGCAGCCGCTCGTAGATGGCGGCTATGCTGCTGAAATACCAGTTGCGCCTGCCCTCGTATGGCTCTGCCAGCTCAACGTGAACAACGTTTGCCTTTCTGCTGACCATCAGCGACCTCCTTTCTGGTATTCCTCATCACTCAGGCAGTGCCAGCGTCCATCGTAATCCTCACAGAGCCAGTCGCTCTTTTCTGCTGTCTCGCTGTCGCTTCCCTTTATCTGGTATTCCAGCCACTCAAATCCGTTTTTGTCATCAAGTTTCTTGCAACCTGAAACGCAAGGCAATCGCATGATGTCCGTTACGTTATCGCCTATCTGAATCTTCTGCTTGTATCTCATAGTCATAAATCATTTCAGAAATTAAATGATAACTGTTTGTTCTTTTGATGATCTGTGATCCATTGTTTCACGCCATCCATAACGCTGATCGGCCTGATGCTGCTAAGTTGCATATTGCCCTTTTGCACCTCTTTTGCCGTGGCCTCGATCAAAGGGCAGTCGGTAGAGCTTTTGTAGCACATTGATGTTTGACAACACCACCAATAGCCTCTTACCTCATCCCAGCGTAGCTTTGAACACCTGGCCTGTAGTCTGTATTTTGGCTTCTTATTTCGCATACCCGATTTGTTTTTTGGCCTCTGAAAGCCTTGCTTCGATGTTCTGGATGACATTTTCGATGGTTCTGCCTGAGTATTCCCTGGCTATATCATTCAGCTCCCTAAGCCATACTTCCAGCCTCACTTGTTCTGCTACTGTCATAGTTATAAATCCTTTCTCGTTATTACAAGTTCCTGTCCTGAATCATTATAGAGCCTGAAAGCCTGTCTAAAGAGCTTCTGGCATCGTCTCGGAGGGTTTGCCCAGGTGTGGTGTGTCTCATCCCACTGTATGCAGATCCCTTTAGTTGATGGGCTTGAAATCGGGCTGTCCGTGTTCCCTGTTACCAGGAAAGGACACACGCCACAGCTTGTAGGCTCATCGTACAGCTTCTTTCCGTTGATAATGACCATTTCACCCCTCCTTTCTCTCAAAGTCGCTACAGGGCTTATCCAACGGGTTAGCGTGGTAGTAGATCACCTGATCGGCAAAGCGTGGATGCTTGACCTTCTTACGCTTCTTAAAGCACACATCTGAAAGCCTGTAAGCATTGATAGAGGTGGCTCCCTTTCCCCAATGCTGGCAGTTCCTACACCTCAGATCATTCTCAGGCAAAGTACATCTGCTAACCATTGCCCACCTCCTTTCTATGCTCTTCATCACTCAATACGTGCCAATCGCCATTTGGATCCTGGCATAGCCAATCACCCTTTTCTGCGATCTCGCTGTCACATCCCCTTGTCTGGTATTCCAACCATTCAAAGCCGTTTTTATCATCAAGTTTTTTGCAACCCGAAATGCAAGGCAATCGCATGATGTCAGTAACATTGTCACTTATCTGGATGGATCTTATGAATTTCATATAACCTCCTTTCTGACAAACTGAATATCCGTACCATCGTGCCGCTCATCGGAGGCACAGAGATACTTTCCGCAAGGTGATCCAGGCTTTCCCCATTCACATTCAAAGGCACAACCAGTACAATCATCACAGCCTTTCGGTGCTGCCTTGCAAATGTAGGTGTTCCCTTTGTGCTGGATCTCAGTGCCTATCTTTATGTCAGAAATCTCATGGCTCACAAGATCCCTGAGCATTTCCCTGATCTCTTTGCCTACCCTGGATCCGCTTGTATTGGCAAACCTCACAAAGCCCTCTGTCTGGATGTATATGTCACCCTGATCATCGTAGGCAAGGATCAGCTTACCGTCTCTGTCATAGTCACTCTGTAGAGTGATCTGCTTGTAGTGGCCATTGTCAACCTGGCCAGGCATCATCTTTTCTCTCATACTTTATTTGATTTTGTTTGTTTGCGTGTTTCTGCTCTGTGTGGGGCATCATAAGCGTTGTGGCATTTCTGGCACAATGCTCTCAGGTTAGATGGATCACAATTCTCTGGGGTGTGATCAAGGTGTGCTATTGTCAGCACCACTCTTATCATCTTTCCCTGCGCATTCTTCCTGATAGGTGTGATTCTCCACCCCACAGAACTCACAGCGATTGTTTGCCCTGGAAAGGATGTCGTTTCTTATGTCTTTCCAGTTGGAGGGGTAACGTCCCTTGTTTTCTGCTTTGATTGGCATAAAATCTGAAAAATTAGTTGTTGATGTTGCATTTATGTGTTCTATAAACACGGATGCTAATTTACTTGTTATTTCTGAAATACCAAACAATTTAGTCAAATAATTAACAAAATAGATAGAGTTGATAGTTTTGGATAACAAACTTTAACTAATTTACGCGGTAAATTTTACCTGTGTTCATTAAACACATTCAAAAAATAATGCGTATCTTTGTGGCGATTTCTTACAAATTAAACGGAAAATAGTATGAACAAGAAACTCTTTGACAAGGTTAAAAGTCTGTGTAAGGACACTGGACTTTCGGAGAAGTACCTTAAAGCGATAACCGAAAAGCTCGGTGGCAGCGTTGAGGATGATTCTACCGATGAGGCAGCGATTGAGACGGCTGCAAACTTGGTGGCTGACGTGGCAAAGGAAAGCCAGGCAGAGGCAACCAAGTGGGCGCAAAAACAGAAGGATCCTAAGTTTACGACTACTGATCCCGATGATGATTCTGACCCTGACGATGATCCAGACGATGATCCGAAGAAAAGGCACAAGGGTGGCAATTCTGAGGTTCTGGCCTATCTGAAAAAGATGGAAAAGAAGATTGACGATCAGGCAACGGAATTGGCAACTATGAAGGCTGAGAGGGCAAAGGGTGAGCGCACAGCCACCATCCAGAGCCTCATGGCCGCTCATAAGATTCCCCAGCACCTACAGGCGAGGTTGGCAAAGTCAATCTCTGACGATGAGGATGCTGAGACGGTGATCAAGAGTTATAAGCAGGAGCTTATCACCAATGGACTTGCAACCGAAGATCCAGAGGGTAGCAAGGCAGCAAGCGAAAAGCAGATCGATGAGGCCGCTGATAACTTGCTGGAATCAATAACAGTTAAAGATTAAGTAAAATGAAACGCAAGAAAGCATCATTTACAGGATCGAGGCCGATTTTCACTGGTTCGCCAAGCATCGTGCCTGGCGGCTTCAACCTGGATGTGGCTAACCAATCGTTCAAGGTCGGTGACACCATCCCCCAGGGAACCGTGGCAAAGTTTGATGAGCAGACCAGGCTGGTTCAGATCCTAAAGACCGCTGAGGTGGTCGATGTTGACACTGACGATAACAAGATTGTTTCGCTTCGTGTCGCTGAGTTCTTTGAGCCTTGCTTTGTTGTCGGTGACAAGGTGGCCAAGGCCGATGCCATTTCTGGCACGTTTGCCGATGCCGCTGCTATCGTCAAGATAGACAGGACAAAGACTACTTATGTCGTAACCCTGGATAAGGCCGTTACTGGCCTGGCTCAGGGTGATACCCTGGAAGAGGTCGTTTCAAAAGCCTCTGATGAGATTGTCGCTGGTATCATGGTAACTCATGGTGACAGTGATCACGTCTATGTTGTCACCCCTGGGCTTGACATTGCCGCTGGTGACAAGGTGATGAACTATCCTCTTGCTAACGGTGCGCTGATCGCTAATGCAATCGCCGTCACCTCCTATGACAAGCTGACTGGAAAGCTGGTACTCGCATCCGATCCCACAAGTGCCGCTGTTGGTGACAAGGTGGCAGTGGTGTTTGCCGATGCAACCGATGAGACCAAGGCCGCTACCTCACAGGGCATTGCCGCTGAGAGGTTCACGGGTGGCTCGCTGACCATTAAGGACGTTGATGTTGATGAGTTTGAGACCGCCATTGACGTTACCGCTGACACGATGCAATACGCCCTCCTGGAGAGGCGTGTGCCTCCCATCCCTTCAAGCCAGAAGGATGCAACGGGAATGTTCCTGAAAGGCAATCCTCACATCAAGCTCTCCAAGTCATTCTAACAACTAAAAGACGCTTTAAGAAATGCTATCAATTTTCACAACCAAATTCAAGGGCTTGCACAAGAATGGTGCGCCCCTTGATCTCCTGGCTACCTGGAGAAAGACTTTCGATAAAGCCTCTGAGCGTGAGACTACGCTTTTCCAGAAGATGTACTGTGATGAGTGGTTTGATTGGGAAACACCGCAAATGAGCCTCACGGCTGAGGCTGTTGTGGGAAAGTACCGTCTGCGCTTCATGGCTACCCTTCTGGGTGACGAATCCCCCACACCTCTGAGGCGTTCAGATGGCTTTGACATTTGGACTAAGGAGATTCCACGTGTCGGCCACAAGTTCCCAATGACTGCAAGGGATCTCCGTAAGCTCACTGAGATCTACGAGAATCCGAGGCTGAAAGAGGCTGACAAGGTAAGGCAGATCGAAAAGACCCTGAAACACGATGTTCAGGATGCCTACCTGGGATGTAAGGACGTGATGGACTTCATTACGCTTACGATCATGTCTAACTGGGGTGTTTGCCAGTTCACTCCTGACGTGAACAACCCTGGTGGCCGTAGGTATGAGGTGGACTACCTCATGGGCGAGAGCAACAAGCTCATGTCCGCTTTCAACTGGACTTCTGCCAACACCAAGGCTGGCAAGCTCATTCCCATCCTGGTACTTGCAATGATCTGTGCTGACTTGCGCACACGCGGCATTGTGCCTGGTGAAATCCTGATGAGCCAGGATCTCTATTTCTGGCTGAGGATGGATCCCACCACACGCCTCCTGGCACACGGCACTGACAAGCAGGCTCAGGTGGTTACTGAGAGTGAGCTGAGTGCCTTGCTGACTGAGAACCAGATCCCGAAGATTACGGTGATTACACGTAAGTTCGCCATTGACCGTGACGGTGCGCGTAACACGCTGGAGCCGTGGAACCACAACTTTATTGCCATCAAGCCAGAGGGCAAGATCGGTACGATTCAGCCAGCTATCGAGGATAGCGAGCTGATCCCTGAGAAGGATGTGGACTACATTGACGCTGGCAACGGAATCCGCATTGCCAAGTGGTGTACGGGTGAAAGCACTAACCAGGTGGCTGCTGAGTTCACTCAGGGTTCAGGCCGCTTGCTGCCTCTGATCACTGAGATTGATGCCATCATCTGCTTGCAGGTGCGCGGCATTGTCGAAAAGACCGTACCAGCCGATGCACAGGGCAACGAGCGTTTCTACTGGACTAAGTTCGAGTATGAGAACGGCACAGCCCCATCCGTTGATAACGGTGACACGCTGGAAGAGGGCTAAAGACTGATTGCTATGTTCAAGATCAAGTTGAAAGCCCTGAAAGCCTTTAGGAGTGTTACGGATCACAAGACCGTACACGCTATAGGTGACGTTCTGGAAACCCAGGACGTACAGCGCGTGAACAATCTGGTTAGCCGTGGCCTTGCTGCGGTTGTTTCCATTGAGGCCGATAAGGAGGCCAACGCTGATCAGGGAGCTGGCAATGGTGGCGATTCTGACACCAAGGGCGCAAACCCTGACAAGGTGGCTTTCCGTGGCGTAGAGTATGACCCCCAGGAGTTGAAGGCTGCAATGGTGGCCGCTGAGATCCCCGTGGCTCCCAATGCTGGTGCAAAGGGCATAGCCAACAGGCTCACACAGCTCACAGAGGATCAGGAAAACGCCCTGGCTGAGAAACTAACCAAAACGGAATGATCAATTATGAAAACAATCTGCCAGGCACTCATTGACGCAGTGCATTATCCAATATCAATCGGGTACGTTGAGAATGTACTTATCGAGCGTGGTTTTGACGAATCAGCCCCATACTCTAAGGATGTGGCTGGGAGCAAGGGCTACAAGGGTGCCCTGGCAGATTGTCTCTACTCTCTTATTCAGGCCGTCAACTTTTCTGAATCTGACAAGTCGGTAGGCAACCTGACTGACGATCAGAGGCGGCTGGTTCTAAAGCGCGTGAACGCTCTCTATGGTGAAATCGGTGAGCCTTTGGTGGATGAAGGGAAACCAGAGGTTGAATGTCTCTATCTGTAGGCTATGGCAGTTCTTAACATGAAACCTCACTTACTCTGGGTGTGCCAAAGCTCAGGGAAAAGCGTGGATGAGAACGGCAACACCATCTTTGGAACGGATGAGTGGAGCGAGTTGTCAAGGTGTGATGTCGTACCTGCTGGCCAGGCCGACACTAAGGACTTTGGCGATGGCGAGGTAAAGACCTATGCCTACACCGTCTATCTGCCTGTGACGTGCAGAGACCTCTCTTTGGGTGAGCGCGTCAAGTTGCAGCCTTTCGGTGGTGCGCTCAACGAAACCGTTTACCTGGTAAAGGGCTTTCACAGATACCAGCATCAATGCAAGGCGTGGATCTGACACATGGGTATCAAGTGCAACATATCATCCATGATCCAATTCCATGATGTCATGGGAAAGGCGGCAAAGATCGTAAGCGAGGAATACTTACGCGCCCTTGCTTACCTGGGTGAGAAAAGCATTGTACGGATCAGAGACCGCTCCAAAGAAGAAAGCTGGATAGACCACACGGGCAACCTGAGAAGTTCCATCGGCTATGCTATCTACCAACACGGTAAAAAGCAGATCGCATCAACCTTTGAGGTGGTGCTGAATGGAAATGACGGTGCAAAGGAGGGGCAAAAGTATGTAGATCGCCTGGCAAGCCAGTACGCTCAGACATACGCCCTGGTTGTGGTGGCTGGAATGAACTACGCTGAATATGTTGAGGCTATTGAAGGAAAGGACGTGCTGGCATCCACTGAGCTATGGGCTAAGGCAAAGGTGAGCGAGTACATGAGCAAGGCCAAAGAGAGAGCCGAAAAGCGAATAAACATACTCCTAAAATGAGACAGACAAGTGACGATATTCTGACACGCATTTACCGCTACATCATGGGTACTGAGTTAGCCACAACGATAAGCGGTGAAGTGATCAAGGGAAAGGACAGACAGGTCAATTCCCAGAACGAGGATATTGTAATCAAGATCCTTGCGAATCGCCCTGCTCAGAGACAGGAGGCATACGTGAACGTGAACATCTACGTGCCTGACAAGGAATCGGACGGGCATTATGAAAAGAACGATCTACGGTGCAATGAGCTTGAAAGGCTATCAATGGACTTGCTGGAAGTTTTCTGGGTCGGTGAATCCAGGATCACTTGCGAAGAGCAAACGACTATGGCCGTGGCCAATGGGCGTGAACACGTCATAAATAACAAATTATTATTCACAATCGAAAACAGTAATAAGAAATGGCAGACGCAGTAAAAATTCTCGGCTGGGGCAGATGCTCAGTCGGAGATCACGATGACATTATTGAGAACAGCACCTCATTGTCAGTTGAAGAGGGTCAGGAGCAAGAGGCCAACATTGAGGGCGGTTCCGCTGAGGGTCGCAAGAAAGCCCCTGACAAGTACATCCTCAAGTACAAAAGGCGCGTGGGTAGTTCCTCTGAGGTTCAGGTGGGCTTCACAGAGAACGTTGAAGAGGTCACGGTTACGCCTGAGAATGACGGAGCCGTAGGCGTTACCCTGAAAAACGTCTCTAAGCACGTGGCCGTTGGCTTCGATTCTACCGATGGTTTGACAGCCACCTACACCTACAAGACCAAGGGTCAGACAGGACAGGACGGCAACCTCACTGACGTTCAGTTGAACTAAACTTTTTTCTTCTGATAATGCCGTTCCAGCGCGGTTAATCGCTGGTGGATCTCCCAGGTAGCTCAGTTGGTTAGAGCCTGCTTCATACGACAGAGGTCACGGGTTCGATTCCCGTCCTGGGAACAGAAAGTTATTTTAGATATGAACGAAATCGAGTACATCCTTTCAGATGTTATCATTGGAAGGCCACACGGCTTTACTGTAGGCAGAAAGCATTTCTACCTATACCCTGTGACACTGGCCAAGATGTATCTGCTTAAAAGGCAGATCGACAATCTGGATATAAACAATACGATCCTGAAAGCCAATCCTTACCTGGAGGCTATCAGGGTGGCTAAGGAGCATAGGGATGTATGTTGCAATATTCTCGCATACCATACGGCTCCTAACACATACAAGGATCTTTTCGACAACAGGGCAATATCCATCCGCAAGAATTTCTTTGCAAAGGAGCTTACGGATGAAGAGTTGGCCACACAGATCATTATGGTGCTTACCGCTGACAAGACAGAAGAGCTTTTGCAGTATCTCGGACTTGATAAGGAGCGCGAGAAACTGAGAAAGGTGATGGCCGTCAAGGAAAAGCACGAAAAGAATATGCTTTCGTTCAACGGTAAGAGCCTTTTCGGTACGTTCATCTGCCAGCTAAAGGAATTGGGCTATACCGACAATGAAATACTCTATGAGAAGGGCTACACGTATCTGAGGCTGATCCTGGCTGACAAGGTGGCTACCGTACACCTCTCTGATGAGGAAAGGCAGGACATACCCACAACGTTAGGCGGCACTATGCTTGACGGCAACGATCCAAAGTCGCGTGAAGCCCTGAAAGCGAGGTTGATGCAAAGAGGTGTAAAAGTGTAAATTGTAAGGACTATGGCATTGAAATGGGATATAACAGGCGATAACTACCAATTCCTCAAAACCCTACAGGAATCTGAGGATGGTGTCAGGCATACGTCACAAGTGATCGAGAGGGAGGGAGGCAGCATAGAGACCACCTTCAAGCGCATCCAGCAAGCAGCGGCACTTTCCGTTGCTGGCTTTTCCGCTCAGGCTTTCATAAGACAGGCCGCATCCATCCGTGGTGAGTTCCAGAAGTTAGAGGTGGCTTTCAGCACCATGCTTGAAAGTGAGGAAAAGGCCAACGCCCTTATGCAACAGCTTACCAAGACAGCCGCCATTACACCCTTTGACCTGAAAGGCGTGGCCGATGGAGCCAAGCAGCTCATGGCCTACGGTGTGGCAGCGGATGAGGTGAATGACGTGCTTATTCACCTGGGAGACATTGCCGCTGGCCTCTCACTGCCTTTGGGTGATCTGGTTTACCTCTATGGAACCACAATGACCCAGGGTAGGATGTTCACCCAGGATCTCAGGCAGTTCATGGGGCGTGGTATTCCACTGGCCGATGAGCTTGCAAAGCAGTTCGGTGTGGCCAAGGAAAAGGTGGGTGAGCTTGTAACCGCTGGCAAGGTGGGAGCCGATGAGTTCAAAAAGGCCATCATGTCACTTTCCTCTGAGGGCGGCAAGTTCGGTGGATTGATGGAAAAGCAATCCAAGACCATCCAAGGCCAGATCAGCAACATTGAGGATGCCATTGATGTAATGTTCAACGATATAGGCAAGCAGTCTGAGGGTGCGATCAACGCATCCCTGGATCTCGTTTCTACCCTGGTTGAGCATTGGGAGGAAGTTGGTACTGCCATCCTTGCGGCAGCGGAGGCTTACGGAATCTACAAGGCAACGCTTATGACCATGACGGCCTTCAACAGCGCGGCAACAAATATAGGCTATGACGCTGAGATCGCATCTTTGTCGAAGCTATTGCCCATGAAGGAGGCAGAGGCTAACGCTGACCTCCAAATAGCCGTTGCTGAGGGCAGACTTTCAGCAAGCAAGGCTGAGACGATCGCATCAATGAGGATGGAGCTTAACGAGCGTTTGAAGGTGCTGGCAGTAAAGGAGGCAGCGGCCAAGGCTGACTACAAGGCAGCATTGGAGCAACACCTGATAGCACAGCGCAATATGGCCGTGGCTCAGAGCCAGGTAAAGATAGCCCTGGAAACTGGAACGGCAGAAGAGATCGCGGCTGCAAAGAGAGGTGCTGCCACCGCCAAACAGGAGCTACAGACAGCCGCCATTGCTAAGAACACAGCCCATAAGGAGCTTAACACGGTAAGCACACAAAAGAACGCCCTGGCTAACGGTTTGGATGCAGCGGCAACCGCTGGCAACACAGCGGCCACGGGAATACTCACGCAGGCCAAGTTAGCCCTGAAACGTGCCATTGATGCCGTCAACGCATCTTTCCTTGCAAGCCCGATATTCTGGATAGCAGCGGCCATTGCTGGTGTCACATTTGCCATCTATAAACTTGTAACCGCTGAGACAGCGGAAGAGGCGGCACGAAGGAAAGCCAATGAGCAGCTCGATGAGGT
>JAEEGI010003313.1_pt1 | contig 38431 bp, 33 predicted proteins | sample 8958751 | NCBI WGS metagenome assembly JAEEGI01 (sample SAMN16246545, study PRJNA631951) | gut metagenome | biome: gut microbiome; feature: rumen; material: KS-attached | host: Bos | place: Iran: Karaj | collected 2018-10 | reverse complement strand
CCAAACTTTACTCACCCGTCCGCCACTCGTCAGCTAAGGAATTGCTTCCTCACTGTTACCGTTCGACTTGCATGTATTAAGCCTGCCGCCAGCGTTCAATCTGAGCCATGATCAAACTCTTCATTCTTAGTTCTCATGACTCCCTTTCGTTGACTTGCTTTATTTTTTGCTGTCACCGTCAGAGAATCTTCTTTTTCTCTTGAATCTCTCTTACGGTGCCCACACAGATTGTCTTATTTGTTTTTTTAAAGAACTGTGAGTTACGTCACTCAACGGATGCATATGTTAAACACTTCACTTTCCTTTTGCAAGTGCTTTTTTTAATTTTTTTTGTTACTGTCTACTCTATGAACAATACTGCTCGCTTTATCAAGATCAAGAGATATATCCCTGTCATAAGAGAAGACATCGTCAACATTGCTTGCTGCAATACTTTTAACTTTAGCTGCTGAAGACGAGTAGCCTATTGTTTTTTTCAGAAACTCATCTTCCTTCTCAAATTTTTTTGATTCCGCTTTTCTTTTTCGTTTATCCTCTGATGCTTTAATTTCTTCATCAGTTCTATAAAAGCCGAATATTCTCCAGAACTTTAACCACAGGTATTTTCTTAAGAAATTAATTGAGGCAAGAATCATTATGAAGATGACAGAGAACAACCCAGTATAAAGTCTCAAATCATCATTGCTTAAATCACTCAAGTATGACTCAAAACCTTTTTCTTCTAAAAATTTCATGATTTCAGGCTGGAAAAGAAATCTTGAAACAACAATGGCATTACCAATCAATGTAACTATTATGCCTAATTTAGTCAACTTTGGTACGAACAGCAGTAAAATTCCGCATCCAAAGAGAAAAAAACCAGCTTCTACAAACCCGACATTAACAACATGTGTCAAAGTAACAGCATTGGAATTCTCAGCAAAAAGAACATTGAAAACTATAAATAAATTGAGATATTTGAAATATTTCTTCATTTTTTTACCAAATCGTAAAGGCTTACACGGAATCATAAATCTATCACAGATCCATAAACGATTCTTTTTGCAAACCAAGAACTTAAAAAACGTAACATTTATTACGATACAGGAAATCTACTTACTATTACTCATTGTATCATCAATCTGAGATATATCAGTACAATCCAATATACATTGAATTGTTCTCTCGTACTCTAAAAATATCAGAATTTTATAACACCATACCAATAACAACAAACTATCCTCACAGACAGCTGATAATATATTTTCTTATAGACGCCAGGATACCCGAACATTGCATACCAGATCAGTTCCCTAAATCTGATCTGGAACGAAGCTCTCACACCTGTTCAACCTGTCAGACTTTCTACCCGTTATATGCTCGGTTTAATAGCTGAAGGAATCAAAACAAAAGGACCTGATAAAAGAGATCCAGAATTATGAAACCATGTAGGGTAAGATGTTTAAAAAACAAACAATATTTTTTACAATAGATTGGATATTTATGCCAGGGTCCTGCAAATAGTTTGATAAAAGTCATAAAGTCTAATCAAAGAATTTTATGCTTTTCTAAGGCACGGATATAATGGGACAACAGTGTGTGTGCATTTCGTGCCAAACTATCTGAATCAACAAAATAAAAACAGTAATAATAAGAAGAAGGAAATTTGCTATGGCTGAAAGAATTTTAGTTATAGGAAAAGGAGCTACTCAGCAGTTATCACCAGATATAATGAATCATTTTCAGGAAGTAAAGCTGATTATAAGCGGTGATCAGAGCAGTATGCCTATCCAGGTTGTATCTCAATTGCTTATGTTGCAGCAGCAATGTTCACTTAAAATAGATTTTTTACAGTTACAAGCTGGAAATGATGAAGAATACCATCGCATATTAGCGTTCCAGTTAGGTGTTTTTCTTATGGATCCTGAAAATGAAGTTGCTTTGCTCTCCAATGATCCTTCCATTGACTGTGTTATTGAATATGGTAAAAATCTTGGTTTCAAGATCCAAAGAATGGAAGGAAACGGCTCTGTATCGATGGCATCAATGAAACCTCAGCCAAAGATGCAGCAGGCAATGCCTCAACCTCAACCACAGCCTATGCCACAGGCAGCACCTCAACCGGCAGCTGCTCCTCAACAAGCAGCAGCTCCTCAGCCTAAGAGTACAAACAAGAAGCTTATATCCACTCTTATTGGCGGATCTGTTGGACTTATGGGCGGCGGAAACTAATCTAGTTTTAAAAAAAGCGAAACAATATAAAAAGGTGGCTCTGCCACCTTTTTATATGTAAATTTAGATGAATATACAGTTTTAGTTTTCAATATGTATAATTGCAAAGCGATTTTTTATAAATATACGGAAATCAATGGTACTAATAAAAATTTTGTAAACTGATTAAAAAATACACAAAAAAAACGATAAATACCAACAAACAATAAAAAAGACTGATTCACCTGATAAAAGGTACGCTTTGATTCAAACCTGAGCTTCTAAATAACGTATAATCTAACACGGTTCTATACTCCCCAGAGGTTTATTATGCTATCACTTAGGAATGTTACCGTCGGATATGACAGACACCCTATTATCCATCACATAAATTTATCAGTGAAGCAAGGAGAAATGATAGCAATCATAGGACCAAACGGAGGCGGTAAATCAACCCTGCTGAAATCAATTCTAAATCAACTGATCCCTATGGAAGGAGTTATAGAGAATACTTTCAAAAAAACAGGTTATATACCTCAGCTGTTTAATGTAAACCACTCTTTCCCAGTTTCTGTAGGTTTTTTTGTTAGTTCAGCTCTTATAAGAGAAACAGGACTGTTCAGAACAATCAGCAAAAAACGTATTGAAGAATCACTGTCAGCGGTTAAACTTGACGGTTTTAAAAATAAATATATTTCAACTCTCTCAGGAGGTCAGTTTCAAAGAGCTCAGTTCGCTAGAATCTACCTTCAAAAACCTGATTTATTGCTCCTAGATGAACCTTTTAGTGCAATAGATCAAAAAACGGCTCTAGAACTTATGGATCTACTAAAAGAGTGGAATAAGGAAGGAAAGACGATTATAACAGTAATGCATGATCTAAATATGGTAAGAGAACACTTTCCTTCCACAATTGCTTTGGCTAAAGAAATCATAGCTTATGGAAATACAGAAGAAGTTTTAACAGAAGACGTACTATTGAAGACTTTTTCTTTAAATATGGCTATAAATCCCAATGCCGAAATATGCCATCGAAACTAACAAATGACAGGAATAGCAAACAATTCTAGGTGTTAAAATAACTTACTGCATTTATAATCTCATTTAAATCAATACGATAAATGCTCGACCAGAATGTTTAAGCGTAAATTGATAGAAACAGTGGTTTACTTCACTCAAATAAAGAACTACCTCAGTAGTTGAAAATGAAAGCTTAGGTTGACAACATTCAGTATGTCAGAGAAATCACCACTGAAAAGATTATACAAACTGCAAGAAAGAAAATTTAGCATATTCTAAGTGGCGCTAAAAAGATATGATGTTGACAGTTCGAAAAATGAAAAGATTTTGTACTAACAGATAATTAAAGGATATCAAGTTAATTTCAATGAGTATCAATCGAGGATCGGATAACAGATAAAAGTTAAGTAAGTTTAAATTATTCCAAAATTGGATCCGCGAAAAAAGGTACTGCAAAATTATTTACAAAATATAGGTTCGAAAAATTTTTTAACATTGCTTATGTATGATATTTTTATACAACCGTTTATTGATTACGGTTTTATGTTTAAATCCCTGCTAGGATGTATTCTCATATCACTATGTTCTCCAATGCTAGGACTATTCTTAATTCTCAAAAAAATGAGTCTAACAGGTGACGCTATATCACATGCTATTCTGCCAGGCGTTGCAATAGGATATGCAGTAGCAGGGTTGTCTGCTACCATAATGACCTTAGGCGGTTTCATAGCAGGAAGTCTTGTCATTGTCTTAAGCGGTTTTGTATCAAGATACACAAAGAAGGGAGAAGATAGTTCACTTGCAGTGTTTTATCTAATGTCTCTGGCACTGGGTATTCTTATAATATCCGTAAATGGAAGCAATATTGATCTCTTAAATATTCTCTTTGGATCGCTGCTGACTACTAATGATGAAAGTCTGGCTCTTCTATCTTCGATTAGTTTAATCACATTAGTAACAATGATTGTAATAAGAAGACCCTTTATTATAGATTGTATTGATCCCGAATTTCTTATTCATAACAAAATAAACGGCCACTTCTATCACACGATATTCATGATCCTGGTTGTTCTTAATCTCATTGCAGGTTTTCAAACCATAGGAACACTTATGGCAGTTGGCTTGCTTATTCTTCCGGCAGCAACAATTAGGTTGTGGCTTAATAATATTCTGTACAGTTGTCTTTTAAGTCCACTTATCGTCATAACAGCCTGCTACAGCGGTATAATAGCGTCATTTTATTTCAACTACCCTACAACACCTATCATAATACTAGCATTGGGTTTTTTATACTTGATATCAGTTTTTATAGGAACAAACGGAGGAATATTATGGAAATACATTCGCTTAAAACACCTAGATTCATAACATCAGTTTTGCTAACAGTAGCATTTTTTACTGCATCAGCAGAAATACAAGCACATGAAATCAATATAGTAGCAACAAACACAATTTTGGCCGACATCACAGCACAAATAATAGGTAACCATGCATCGATCTATTCTCTCGCCGGATATGACGAAGAAGTTCATTCCTTCAATCCAAAGCCATCTGATCTAAAAAAATTAAAGGAAGCAGATCTTATCATCACAAATGGTAAAAATCTTGAAGGCTGGATAAACAGGATTGACGATCAGACAAAAGTGATCGAATCTTCAAAAGGAATTAAAGTAATTACTAAAAACGGAGAAATAGATCCTCACGGATGGAACAGCCCGTATAACACACAAGTATACGTTAACAACATTACTTATGCGGCATGTGCTAAAATTCCTGCCCACTGTAACGAATTTAAAGATAACGCAGAACAATACAACAAAAAATTCGAAGAAATCATAACAATTTACAGAAAAAAATTTGATGAACTGCCAAAGGAAAAGAAAAAAGCAATAACTGCCCACGATGCATTCGGTTATCTTGCAAGGGATTTTCAGATTGAATTCATACCTATAAAAGGTGTAAATGAGGAAACAGAAATTTCAGCTCAAATTCTTGCGAATATAATCAAGCAGATCAAAGAAAGCGGAATAAAAGTAATATTCATAGAAAATATATCAAACACGCATTTTGCTGAACAGCTTGTTGAAGAAACTTCAGCAACTATAGGTGGAGAGCTTATTTCAGATTCACTATCAAAGGAAAAATCCATCGATACATACTACAAAATGATCGATTATAACTTAAAAACCATTTATGAAGCTCTAAATTAAAAATTAAAAATTAAAGATAAAAGCTAATGTAAATAAACTGAGACCTAATCATCTAGTTTTAAAGACAGTTTGTCGATAATTTTTTGATAAAAATCCGTAGAAAACAGATTTTCAGAAGCTTCCTTTATTATATTAAGTGCGTTAAGAGAAGTTTTACCTGTTGAACAGATGACTATCTTGTCACCGCACTTTACCCCCATCGTGAGAATCTGCATAAAATCCTTTGCATTAACCAGATTTTTATCATCTTCTTTTCTTATCCAGACAGGACATTTAAACATTCTGGCAATTTTTGTAAAAACTACCGCAGGTCTAGCATGCAGTCCATGCTCATTTAGAATCTCGATAACGATCTCATGCCATTCATCGTTCTTATTGTCAAGATTATTTAATTTTGTAATTCTTTCTCGATCTTCATCTGTTATTTTCAACGGGAGCATTTCAAGATTTTTTAGCAGCGTTTCACGTGAAACATTGCAAAGCAAATCATTATCAAAACTTGCAACTATGGAAAGGGTATTTATTAAGGTGGAGTAAAGCATATCCTTTCCGGCAATGACAGAAAAAACAATTATTCTGGAATCTGATGTTTCTACAATAGCAGGAATTAGCACACTTGAGTATCTGTTGTTCAGAAAACATACATTACAACAAACATTAGTTGAAATAAATAATTGATTAGCTATGCTTTGGGTTTCATGAAATGAATCAGAGTAAAAATTCTTAATTTTATTAATACCTTCGGATAAATCACCTGATTTGAATATTCTTATTTTATTATCAACAAAGGTAATATAATTCTTAACTAAATATTCTCCTCGTATCCAGCAACAAATATCTTCTATACTTCTTTCTTTATTCAGAAAAGAATCACTGCCACAATTAAAAATTATTTCAGAAATTCTTCTTAAATGACGAAAATGAAAAGGAGTAATAGAAACAAAGAATAAAACTATATGAACATTCTGTGAATTTAAAGGTTCGAAATTATCAGAAAAATAGAATATTTTAAAGTCTTTTTTTACAGCAAATTTGCTATATTTACGATTAAGCAAAAGAATTGCAATACCGTCTCCAAGATAAAGGCAATCAAAAACTTCAGAATAATCCTTTATATCAATTTCGTTGATAAGGCAACATCTTCTGAGCTGCTCATACACCGTTTCATATGTCTGACAATTGTTAAGACTTCCACTGATTTTAAATATTTTATTTTTATCCAATTCAAACATGGAAGTCCCCCAAACATTACTCTACAGTCACACTCTTGGCCAAATTTCGAGGCTGATCTACATCAGTACCTTTTAAAACAGCCACATGATATGCCAGCAACTGCAGAGGCACAGTGTAAACTACAGGTGAAATAACATCATCCATCTGCGGCATTGTTACTATATGACAATTTTTATCATTTTCAAAACCCGCTAACCGATCTGCAAAAATGTAGATTTCACCATTACGGGCACGGACAGATTCAATATTGGATTTCAGTTTTTCCAACAGGTCATTCGTAGGAGCTACTATAATAACAGGCATATTTTCATCAATAAGCGCTATTGGACCATGCTTAAGTTCCCCTGCTGCATACGCTTCTGCATGAATATAACTTATTTCCTTCAGTTTAAGAGCCCCCTCCATTGCTATAGGCCATTGAATTCCGCGTCCAAGAAACAGACAACTGCTTTTTTTCTGAAAACGTACAGCCAATTCAGATATCTTTCTATCCATACTCAAAAGTTCTTTAATTTTTTCTGGAAGAGAAAAAATACTGCTTATAAACATCTTTTCGGTTTTCTCATCAATAGTTTTTTTGCATATTCCTATGGAACCGACCAGCAGAAGCAATGCCACAAGTTGTGTAACAAAAGCCTTAGTTGAAGCTACCCCAATTTCAGCACCTGCTCTGGTCATAAAACATAGATCAGATTCTCTTACCAGAGATGAACCTGAAACATTACAGATAGCAAGAGACGCCATATAACCCTGTTTTTTTGACAATCTGAGAGCCTCTAAAGTATCGGCTGTCTCTCCGGACTGGGACAGAGTAACAAGAAGTGTATTAGGATGTGTAACAGATTTTCTATACCTGTACTCTGAAGCTATTTCAACGTTACATGATATTCCAGCATATTCCTCCATCCAGTATCTTGATACAAGACCTGCATGATAAGAAGTTCCACAGGCAACAATCTGAATATGCTCAACTTTTTCAAAAAGTTCTCTTGCATTGACTCCGAAGGCTTCAGGAATAAAATGTGATTTAGTTATCCTCGATTCTATAGTTTTTACAATAGCTTCAGGCTGCTCATATATTTCCTTGAGCATAAAATGAGTAAAGCCTTTTTTATCTGCGGCATCATTTTCTACATCTGATATAACAGATTTTCTCTCAGCAGACTTGCCGTCAATATCGTATATATCAACCTTTCGGCGTGTAATGCAGGCAATATCACCCTCTTCCAGAAATATAAATTTATTAGTTACAGGAAGCAGAGCTAACTGGTCAGAGGCAACAAAATTTTCTCCGATACCAATACCTATAACCAAAGGAGAACCGCATCTGGCAACAACCATTAAATCCGGATCATTCGAATCGATAACAGCGGTACCATACGCTCCCCTAAGTTCCTTAACAGTCTTTTGAACTGCTTCCAGAAGGCTGACTGAAGAACGTCGGTTATAATTTATCAAATGAGCCATTGCCTCTGTATCTGTATCAGAAACAAAATGATATCCCAAACTTGTAAGTTTATCTTTCAACTCCTGGTAATTCTCTATTATTCCGTTGTGAACTATTGCTATAGTTCCTGAAACATGTGGATGAGCATTTACTTCAGAAGGTTTTCCATGTGTAGCCCACCGGGTATGTGCTATACCTACAGATCCAGGCAACGGATTTTTATTTATTTTATCCGCAAGCTCAGATACCTTTCCTACACTTCTAATTCGCTTAAGTTCACCATTTTGAATTACTGCCACACCTGCAGAATCATAACCTCTGTACTCGAGTCTTCTTAAGCCTTCGAGTAAAATTTCAACAACATCACGTTGCGCTACAGCTCCAACTATTCCGCACATATCAAATATATCCTGTTACTTGTTCTTCTTCTGTGGTCTGATCCAGCCGGCAATATGACGCTGAGGAACTCTGGTAATAACCAAATCCTTTTCTCCGACTTTCTTTGTTATGGTAGATCCTGCACCTATGGTTGCACCGTCGCCAATCTCGACTGGAGCCACCAACTGAGTATCAGATCCTATAAAAACGTCATTACCTATTACAGTTTTATGCTTGTTGGCTCCATCATAATTACAGGTTATTGTACCTGCTCCAAAATTAACATTAGAACCTACCTGACTGTCGCCTATATATGTTAAATGTCCGGCCTTGGTCCCATGAGCTATAGTAGATTTTTTAACTTCTACAAAATTACCTACATGAACTTCGTCTTCTAATTCACAGTTCGGTCGCAGATGAGCAAAAGGTCCTATAGTATTTGTTCTGCCTAATTTGGATGATTCCAAAACACTGTAAGGACTGATAACTGAGTTATCTGCTATTTCACAATTACTTATAACGCAGCCTGCTCCGATTTTAACATTATTGCCAATCTTAACGTTACCTTCGAAAATGACATTAATATCAATAACCACATCCGTCCCGCAGGTTAAATTACCTCGCAGATCGAATCGATTAGGATCAATTATGGTAACCCCCTGCTCCATCAGTTTTTCCGCCTGTCTCAGCTGGTATAATCTTTCGAGATTGGCCTGCTGCTTATGATTATTTATACCATACATATCACTCTCTTCCTTGGTGGTATAAGTGGAAACATCTACACCATCCTTAAGAGCAATAGCAAAAATATCAACCAGATAGAATTCCTTCTGATTATTTTTGTTCTCTATCTGATTTATGTAACGTTTGAATATATCAGCCGATCCATAACATATACCGGTGTTAATCTCCCTTATCTTAGTTTCCTCAGGAGAAGCATCCTTCTGTTCAACTATTTTTTCAAATTTTCCATCTCCAGAACGAACAATTCTTCCCAATCCGAAAGGATCCTGAACCTCTGCCGTTAAAACTGTCAGTCCTTTACCTGAATTAGTTTCTATAACTTTGCGAAGTGTTTCCTCACAAACAAAAGGAGTGTCACCATAAAGCACAAGAATATCATCACTGCTGTCTATATTTGGAAGAGCCTGCATAACCGCATGGGCCGTTCCAAGTTGCTCACTCTGACATACAAAAGATAAATCATCTCCCGTAATTCTTTTTTTAATCTGTTCTCCTCCATATCCGTAAATAACAGATATTTTGGATGGTTCAAGTTTTCTTGCAGTATCAATAATGAATTCAATCATAGGTTTTCCTGCTATTTCATGCAGAACCTTAGGTTTATTAGATTTCATTCTTGTACCTTTTCCGGCAGCAAGAATAATAACTTGTAATGTCATAAATAATCCTGTGATAAAATATTCATTAAATTGTCAGAAAAATACCAACTAAAATTTAGCACTATCAGCAATGAAAAAAGATTTATGTTTTTTTTCAGTATATCTGTAAAGGATAAAATGCTACAGGTAACAACTAAATATTAGCATGTTTTGACATCCTCCTCTGCCTAAAGCAGGGGATTCCTACCAGTTCCCGCAGCAAGCTGCAGGCTACTCTCGGCGGGTTCTTGCTGCTGACCGACAAAACGGTTCACTTCACAAGCTCTACGGCTATGCCCTAGCCTGATTTGCTGTCATAGAGAAAGCCGAAGTCTATCTCTGTTAGCAAGAAAGATTAGAGCTAATCTATGCCTTATATCAATTCCCTAAAGGACGTGGTTTTACGGCACGATCAGATAAATCATCGTAAATTCTAATCACAATACATACATCAATTATAACAAAGATGATTTAAGCAGAACTGTCTCTTCTATGAAAATTAGATAATAATCATCAAAAAAAAAGGCACATTATCAAATGATAACGTACCTTTCTGATTTGAAGTGAAGTAAAAATTATCGTCTGCCTTTTGTAAGTTCTACTACTTTCAACTGAGCTAAAGCCTTGGAAAGTTCAATAATAGCTGACGCATAATCAACATCATCCGCCTTGGACTCAATGCGCTCCCTGGCAGCTTTGACAGCTTCCTCAGCTTTAACTGTATCAATCTCCTCTGCTCGAATAGCTGTATCAGCAAGAACAGTAACGCGGGTAGGCTGAATTTCTAAAATTCCTCCAGACAGATACATTACCTCGTCCTTTCCTTCCAGCGTAGTAAAAGCAACACGTCCTGGTTTTATCATTGTCAGCAGAGGTGTATGACCATGTCTGATACCCAGCTGACCCTCTACACCTGTTATATGCATAGTCCTAACATAACCGGAGAAAAGTTCCTTTTCGGCACTAACGATATCAAGCTTAAACTGCATGAATTCTTCAGCCATAAGTTTTACTCCAAATTATTTAGAAAGTGTTTTAGCTTTTTCAACAACTTCTTCGATGGAACCAACCATATAAAACGCCTGTTCAGGAAGATCATCGTACATTCCGTCAATAATTCCTCTAAATCCTCTTATTGTTTCTTTAAGAGGAACATATTTTCCTGGCTTACCTGTGAAAACTTCCGCAACGCTGAACGGCTGAGAAAGGAATCTCTCAATCTTTCGAGCTCTGGCAACTGTGAGTTTATCAGCTTCAGAAAGTTCATCCATACCGAGAATAGCTATAATATCTTTAAGTTCCTTATAGCGCTGAAGAACGGACTGAACATCTCGTGCAGTCTGATAATGCTCCTGACCAACGACCTGCGGATCCAACTGGCGGGAGGTAGAATCGAGCGGATCGACAGCAGGATAAATACCAAGTGATGCAATCTGTCTAGAAAGAACGATTGTAGCATCAAGGTGAGCAAAAGTTGTTGCCGGACTAGGATCAGTAAGGTCATCAGCAGGCACATAGACAGCCTGTATAGATGTTATGGATCCTTTTTTGGTAGATGCTATTCTCTCCTGAAGTGCACCCATTTCCTCGGCAAGAGTCGGCTGATAACCTACTGCAGAAGGAACTCGTCCCAGAAGTGCTGAAACCTCTGTACCAGCCAGTGTGTATCGGTAGATATTATCGATAAACAGAAGAACATCCTTACCTTCATCTCTGAATTTTTCGGCAATGGTAAGTCCTGTCAGGGCGACACGAAGTCTGTTTCCAGGGGGTTCATTCATCTGTCCGTATACCATTGATACCTTGTCAAGAACCTTTGACTCCTTCATTTCATAATAGAAATCATTACCTTCACGGGTTCTCTCACCGACACCTGTAAATACAGAGAGACCTGAATGTGCCTTGGCAATATTATTGATGAGTTCCATCATGTTAACAGTCTTGCCAACACCGGCACCGCCGAATAATCCAACCTTGCCGCCTTTAGCAAACGGGCAGATTAAATCAATAACCTTGATACCGGTTTCTAGCAATTCAGTAGTATTGGACTGTTCTTCATAAGAAGGTGCCGCGCGATGAATTTCCCACTTTTCCTTCTCGCCTATAGGACCTTGCTCATCAACAGGAGTTCCCAAAACATTCATTATACGTCCAAGGGTTTCCTTTCCGACCGGAACCTTGATTCCTGCTTCTGTATCAGCAACTTCGTCTCCGCGACGAAGACCATCTGAAGTACCCATGGTAATACAACGTACAACACCGCCACCAATCTGCTGCTGAACCTCAAGAACAAGTCCCTCGGTAGGACCTTCTGAAATCACCTTAAGAGCGTTGTAGACCTTTGGAACCTCATTTTCCTTGAATTCTACGTCCACTACCGCACCGATAATCTGGACAATAACACCTTTTTTCATATAACGTTCCTTAATTAAACCGCAGCAGCACCTGAAACTATTTCAGTAAGTTCCTGAGTTATGCTGAATTGACGTGCCTTATTGTAAACAAGCTGCAAATCACTGACCAAAGCCTCAGCATTGTCCGTAGCCGATTTCATGGCCATCATTCGAGCCGCCTGTTCGCTGGCAAGATTTTCAACAACCGCCTGATAAACCTGTGATTCAATATATCTTTTAAGAATTGTATCAAACAAAGCCTTAGGATCAGGCTCATATATATAATCCCAGTTTCCTTTTTCCTCTTTCTCATCACGCTTTGGCAATGGTAACAGCTGTCTTATCTTCGGGCGCTGGGACATTGTATTTACAAATTCATTGTAAACTATAAACAGCTTATCAATTTTTCCACTGTCAAACGCTTCAAGCATAACCCTTACAGTACCTATAAGCTGATCTACTGAAGGTTTATCTCCCATACCAGAAGCATGTGCAAGAACATTACAACCAAGATTAGCAAAAAAATTACATGCCTTCGCACCTACGAGAGCCATGAATATATCAATATTCTGATCCCTGTGCTCTTTCATGCAGTTCAGAACCTGTTTGAACTGATTTATATTCAATCCACCGCACAATCCGCGATCAGTTGAAATAATAAGATAACCTACAGCCTTAACATCTCTTTCCTTCAGATAAGGATGATCATAGTTTGTGCCGCTCGATGCTATGTTATGAATAACGCGACGCATCATATGAGCATACGGATAGGCGGCGGCTTTTCTGTCCTGAGTTTTCTTCATTTTCGATGCCGCAACCATCTGCATGGCACTAGTTATCTTCTGCGTATTTTTAACACTCGATATCTTAGTACGAATTTCCTTTGCACTAGCCATTACACATTCCTCTGCTGACCGTTAGTTAGTCTTTGCAAAATCATCCATTATTGAAGCAAGTTTTGCAGAAATTTCATCAGAGAACTGCCCTCTTTCATTAACTTCCTTCATAAAATCCGCATAACTTGAGTTTGCAAAAGATAGCAGACTGGTTTCGTATTCTCCAACCTTGTCAAACTCGACATTATCCAGATATCCCTTATCCACGGCAAAGAGAATCAAAGACTGCTCGGCAACGGTAAGAGGAGAATACTGTTTCTGCTTCATGAGTTCAGTAACCTTCTGACCATGACTCAGCTGAGCCTTTGTAGCACTGTCAAGATCCGAGGAAAACTGAGAAAATGCCGCAAGTTCGCGATACTGAGCCAAAGCAGTACGGATTCCTCCAGAAAGTTTCTTCATGATTTTGGTCTGTGCAGCACCACCTACGCGGGACACGGATATGCCGGGATCAACAGCGGGACGGAGACCTGAATTAAAGGCCTGGGTGGTCAAAAATATCTGACCGTCTGTTATTGATATAACATTCGTAGGAATAAACGCAGAAACGTCACCTGCCTGTGTTTCTATTATCGGCAGTGCAGTCAGAGATCCGGTTTTTCCCTTAACTTTTCCACCTGTAACACGTTCTACATAACTCTCATTTACGCGGGCCGCTCTTTCAAGAAGTCTTGAATGCAGATAGAAAACATCACCAGGAAAAGCCTCGCGTCCAGGCGGACGGCGGAGAAGAAGAGAAATCTGTCTGTATGCCACTGCATGCTTTGACAAATCATCATAAACTATCAGAGCATCTTCTCCGTTATCACGGAAAAATTCTCCCATTGCACATCCTGCATACGGAGCAAGATACTGAAGAGACGCTGATTCTGAAGCTGAAGCAACAACAACTATAGTATTGGAAAGAGCTCCGTGCTCTTCAAGCTTTCTTACAACATTGGCGATAGTAGAAGCCTTCTGACCTATAGCAACGTAAACGCATTTAACCCCGGCATCCTTCTGATTGATAATAGTATCAATAGCAAGTGCAGTCTTACCAACCTGTCTATCACCTATTATAAGTTCACGCTGACCTCTTCCGATAGGAATCATGGAGTCAACTGACTTATAACCAGTCTGAATAGGCTGAGAAACAGACTGTCTGTCAATAACGCCAGGAGCAATTACTTCAACCGGAGCGAACTGAGATGTTTCAATAGGACCTTTGCCATCTATAGGCTGACCCAGAGTATTGACAACTCTTCCCAGAAGTTCTCTGCCGACAGGAACCTGAAGGATTTTTCCGGTACAGCTTACCTGCTCACCTTCAGTAATATCATCACTTGGACCCATGACTATAGCGCCTACGTAGTCACGTTCAAGGTTAAGAGCCAAACCGTAGCGACCACCAGATATCTGGATCATTTCTCCAGACATAACGTCAGTCAGGCCGCTGATCCTCAGAATACCGTCCGATACCGAAACAATGGTTCCAACATTCTTCGCTTTTGAAACTACATTGAACTGCTCAATTCTCTCCTTAATGAGACTAGCAATTTCTGTGGAATTTAATTGCAGTTTTTTTATTTGCATATCTATTCCTTAAATTAAGACTTTAAAACTTCGGCAAGTTCATCAATGCGACTGCGTATGCTAGCATCAATAACTTCTTTTGGAGTTTCAATTACAACTCCACCTAAAATGTCAGGGTCGATTGTATTTAAAATTTCTACACTGCACTGATATTTATCCTCAAGAAACTTTTTGATTTTCTCTAATTCGACTTTCGACAGTTTCTCTACAGATTTTACATTAGCCTGCAGTTTTCTTTCATCCTCATCCTTGAGTCTTTTAAATTCCTCAAGTATATCCGGAATAACCACCAATCTTCCGTTTTCAATAATCTGTTTCAGAAAATTCAATACGTACCCGTCTATGTAACCGTCGGTTAAACTTGTTAGTATTTTAATCACCGACTCGTTAGAACTGGAGGACTCTATCAAATTCATCACATCATCATTGGAAACAACTTCCTTTAAAAAGGAAATCATAGACAACCAATCCCCTACCGCATTATGTTCTTTTGCAAAATCAAATGCAGCTTTGGCATAAGGTCTGGCTACAGTCACATAATCTGACATTTTAAAACCTTCTTGTCATCAACTAGCGCTTGCTGCCTACTAAATCATCGATAATGCCCGCAGTAGTTGACGCATCAATATTCTTTTTAATAATTTTTTCTGCACCGCGTACTGCCAGTTCAGCAACTTCCTTTCTCAGTTTTTCTCTGATGCGGTTGGCTTCGGCTTCAGCCTCCTCCTTCGCATGTTCGATAATTTTGAGTCTTTCTTCATTCGCAGCTGACTTTGCATCATCTATAATTTTAGCTTGACGTTTATTAGCCTGCTCAATAAGTTCGGCAACCTCTTTTTTAGTCGCCTTTATCTGCTCAGCAGCATTGTTGCGGGCTACTTCGAGACTCTTCCTGCCTCTCTCTGCGGCCTGCAGACCTTCATCAATATCTTTCTGACGGTTTTCAATACTGGAAATAATAGGAGGCCAAATAAATTTTAAGCACAGCCAGACAAATAAAATAAATTCTAATGTTTGTCCAACAAAAGTCCAATTTAATTCCATTTGATAATCTCTTATAAAAAATTATAGTATGCAGAAACTTATTATGACGGGAACACACCTAACACAATAAGAATTCCGAACACCAAACTAATCATAGGAACAGCATCCGTAAGACCTGCACCGAGGAAGAATTTTGAAGTGAGAGACTTATCAAGATCTGGCTGACGAGCATAACCTTCTAAAAAACGACCGGAAAGTACACCAAGACCGATAGCAGCACCTAGAGCACCAAGACCCATCATCAGACCTGCACCAATCATGTTTAAACCAATAACATCGCTGACAACTTCGTTCATTTAAAACTCCTAAAAATAATATCTAAACTCAATTTTATGATTTTTCTTCTTCGTCCGCAGAGGCTGCAGCCAGATAGACAACCGTAAGCATCATAAAAATGAAAGCCTGTAAACAAATAATCAGTATATGGAAGAGAGCCCAAGGTACACTCAGGAAAGGCTGTAAAGCAAAAGTATACGCTGTGTTAAACAGGGCAATCATTATAAAAATCATCTCACCTGCAAACATATTACCAAACAGACGCAAACCTAGCGATAAAGGTTTGGACAGCAGTGAAATAGACTCCAAAACAAAATTAAACGGTATAAAAACAGGATGATTGAAAGGATGGAGCGTCATTTCCTTGATAAAGCCCTTCAGACCCTTGCGGGTGAAAGTGAACCAGAATATCAGAACAAACACACTCAGTGCCATTGACATAGTGATATTGACATCCGCAGTAGGAAGAACCCTAAAATAAGGAACACCTATAAAACCAGCAAGAGCCGGAACCCAGTCCACAGGAATAAGATCCATAGTATTCATCAAAAGGATCCACACAAAAGATGTAATAGCCACAGGGGCTACCAGTCTGCTCCTTCTTGTGTAGATTGACTTTACGTTTCCATCAACGAAAAGAACAACCATTTCAATAAATGTCTGAAGTCTACCCGGCTTACCGTTTGTTGTAAATTTTTTAGACACTCTGGCAAAAATCAAGAAGAATACCAGTCCGAGTACAAACGATACCAGAAGAGAATCAACATTTACAGTGTAGGGATTTACCAGGTGACTTTCCTCTTTCTTCACTGTATGAACAGCTTCACATTTATTGAAAGTAAGAATGTCTGTTAAATAGCATTTTGATCCGTCATGCTTCTGAGCATGAACTACAGAACCATCGCGAACATCAACCTGAAAAAAGTTAAGGTGATGACCGATGTACTGTTGAGCACTGCCTTCAGTACTGTGATTTTCAGTCTGAGTTTCAGTATTAGCCATATAAAAAAACCCTGTATTGCAAACAATGAGTCATAAAATATCCGAAAATATGCATCCGGATTTATTCTCAATAATCTTTGTTATTATCACATCAAACAGATCTTTTAGTTCGGCAGCAGCAGAAAAATCCAAAAGGATGTAACAATACAAATCTTTTTTCTTCGTAAAGGTCCTCTATTTCTCAGAATCGTCAGACCTTTTAACCGATTCATCCATTATAACCAAAGATCCCTGCCCTGATTTTCTGTATCCGGCAGAAATGAAAGGAATAAAACTGCTGATAACAACTGCAACAACAAATGCAAGTGCGGCATATCTTAAATCCAAACTGAAGTGACGATGAATATAAACAAAATAACTTACAGTCAGTACTACCTTCAAGATAAAACCGAACACGGTTCTCGCAACAAAAGTCTGAGCACTATCCTTTTCAAAAAATCTCAAACAAGAAACATAATAAACCGTGAAAACGATACAGTAACCCAAAACCCCAGACAACATAGAGATAAACTGACTAATGGAAGTAAAACAGGATAAAAAACCTGACAGAAGAACTACTACCAAAACAGTGTACAACTCATAAATCAAATAATTCTTGAGCATAAGAGTTCTGCACAGTCTACACCATATCAAAAAGCGTCACTTTGTTCTATGTCATATTTTAAGCACTTTCTCATTTATTTTCAAAGTAACGCAGACCAAATATAAAGTTATAATTAAATAAAAATGATAAAAAAGTAAAAAAAATATAGAAAATTAATTAAATTTCCTGTTTTTCCTTATTAAAAAAACTCATTAATTTTTCCAGTTCTTCATCATTCTTGTATGACATTACAAGTTTTCCTGTTCCGTTAGTGCTGGGCACCAGCTGAACCTTTGCGCATCCTATTCTTTCCTTGATCTTGTTTTCCCATTCAATAAGGTTTTGATCTTTGACATATTTGCTTTTCTCTGCCAATCCTTCCTCCTGCTGCTTCAGGAGCTTATTGACATAAACCTCTGTTTCACGCACACTCATCCCTTTTTTAGAGATATATTCAGCTGCCTTAAACTGAAGTTCAGGATCTGCTATACCCAATAAAGCTCTGGCATGCCCCATGTCCAGTGAACCTTCCGTCACAAGTTTTTTGACAGGAGATGAAAGAGAACTGAGACGGAGAAGATTGGTTACCTGAGATCTCGATTTACCTATCATCTCACCAATCTGCTCATGAGTTATGGACAACTCCTGTGAAAGCCTCTGCAGTGCCTCGGACTCCTCTATTACATTCAGATTCTGTCGCTGCATGTTTTCTATAATTGCTATAGCCATTGCACTTCTGTCATCAGCACTCATAACTATAGCAGGCACACTTTCAAGTCCGACCTTTATAGCTGCCCGCCATCTTCTCTCACCCGCAAGTATTTCAAACTTTGAATCAGGAGTTTTTCTTACAACTATAGGCTGAATAATGCCCTGCTGTTTTATAGAAGCAGCCAGTTCATCCAGTGATTCCTGATCCATGGATCTGCGGGGTTGGTACTTTCCTGCTACTAATGTCCCTATAGGAAGTCTTACAAGAGAATCATCCTTGATACTTTCAGAGTTTATCAGTTTAACATTAGTCTGTTCTTCGTTTGGTAAAGGATCGTTTTGTCCGGCCCTGGAAAGAAGGGCATCAAGACCCATACCTAATTTACCAGCCATTTCTATAAATCTCCCGTGATTAGCAGCCGATCGCTCGATATTCTAAATCAATGCAGTCAGCGGTACTCTAATATCCCTTAAAACATTGCAGTCAAGTTAATACTTGCAGTCTGCTGGAATCCAAACAGGCAAACAGATCCAGCATGAACTACAGTTACTTTTCTCTAGTATAGCACTTTTTGAGTTTTCTAAAGAATTACGTATCCACCGTAACTTCGGACAAGATCTGTTAGAATCTGATGCAGTGCTAAATTATGTTCATAAATATATAAAAGCATGAATAAAAAAGATCCAATCTAGATCGGATCTTTTGAAAAATTGACTAAAATCAATTTTTAAGCACTGGCCTGTTCTCGTTCCTCGCGTTTGAGAATTTCTCCCGCCAATGCAAGATAAGCCTTTGAACCAAGAGATTTTTTGTCGTAGTAATAAGCAGGTTTACCGAAACTTGGAGCTTCTGCTAGCTTCACATTTCTTGGTATAACTGTTCTGTAAAGCTTATCTCCGAAATAAGTTCTCAGTTGATTCGACACTTCAGAACCGAGCTTGTTGCGATTGTCATACATAGTTCTTAAAATTCCGTCTATTTTAAGTCTCGGATTAACTGCCTGAGATAGTTTGCCAATAATGGATATAAGATCTGTCAGACCTTCTAAAGCAAAGAATTCACACTGCATCGGAACAATTACAGAATCAGCAGCACACATTCCGTTAACAGTAAGCAGATTGAGAGAAGGAGGACAGTCAATGAAGATGTAGTCGTATTCGTTCTTAACCTGAGAAAGTGCATTATTCAATATCTGTTCACGCGCAATCTCATTAATCAAAGTTACCTCGCATGAAGCAACATCACCGTTGGAAGGAAGCAGATCATACCCTCCGCTGGTGTTCTCTTTTTTAATAATGACTTCCTTTACGGGCATTTTGTCCGTCAGTACATTCTGAATGGTGTAGGGAAGATCAAATTTATCTACACCGGATGCAGTAGTGGCATTACCCTGAGGATCAAGATCAACCAAAAGAACAGCCTTATTAACGGCTGCAATTGAAGCTGCCAGATTAACACAGGTTGTAGTTTTACCTACACCGCCCTTCTGATTAGAAATAACTATTACTTTACCCAAAATTACCACCTAAACTGGTTTCTTGAAAAGTTCTTTATCGTCAGTTGCAGAAATAAACAGATCTGCAATTGTTAATTTTATCACAAATTTCATTAGGCTTTGAATATAATCAGATGTCTTTTAGCGTTGCATCCGGGAACTGTCAGTTCTTTTACAGAAATTATTTTATCATTTAACGCTTCTGTTTCATTCGGATTTAACTGTCCCTTCATTGCATAAAACAGAGTTTCCTGATCAGCAATGGACGCACACAGGTTCGAAAAATCTGTAAGGGAGGCAAATGCTCTTGATATTATCCCGTCAAAATGCTCACTTCTGAGTTCTTCAACACGGGAATTGACTATTTCTACATTTGTCAGATTAAGTTCCATTGCTGCCTGAAGCTGAAAAACAGATCGCTTGGATCTGGAATCTATAAGTGTAAACTTTTTTGATTCATAAAGAATGGCTAAAGGGATCCCTGGAAGACCGGGACCTGATCCGACATCGGCAAAATTTGTTCCCGACAGATACTTCCCGATAACCAAACTGTCCATGATGTGACGTGATATCATATCCATAGGATCTCTTACTGATGTGAGATTGTAGGCTTTGTTCCATTTGTTCAATAAATTAACGTAGGCAACAAATCTGTCTATTTTGCTGTTGTCAGCTTCTATTTCTGCTGACAGCAGATAATTTCTTAAAAGTTTTTCCATTAAGATCGTTTTCCCAGTATCCCTTTTTTCTTCATGTAGACCAGAATCATAGATATGGCAGCAGGGGTTACACCTGAAATTCTAATGGCTTTTCCTATTGTTTCAGGTTTATGCTGATTTAATTTTGAAACTACCTCGTTAGAAAGACCAGGTACTTCCCGGTAGTCAATATTTTCCGGAAGGATCGTGTTCTCATTCTTTTTGTTTCGTTCTATATCTTCCAGCTCGTGTTTGATGTAGCCGGCGTACTTAATTTGATCCTCGATCTGTCTTTTTGCCTGAGGCATTATGTCACTTTCATCGAAATCAAGAATTTTGTTCAGCAGCGAGTAGTTCATTTCAGGTCTGCAAAGTATTTCGCTTAATGTGTTAGCCTTAGTGATTGGGCTCTTTAAATGAGGATTGAGTTTTTCACTTTCAGCTGAACCTGGACCAATGTGAATGCTCTGCAGTCTTTGTTTTTCTTTTTCTATCTGTTCCTGTTTCTGGCAGAAAAATTTCCATCTTTCTTCAGAAATCATGTTGAATTCTCTGGCTTTTGGAGTAAGTCTTTCATCAGCATTGTCTTCCCGGAGCAGAAGTCTGTACTCAGCTCTTGAAGTAAACATTCGGTATGGTTCTTTTGTTCCCAGTGTAGTCAGATCATCCATAAGAACGCCGACGTACGCTTCATTTCTTTTAGGGCACCAGCCTTCTTTGTTCTGTACCCTCAATGCTGCATTTATACCAGCTAGAAGACCCTGTGCCGCAGCTTCTTCATATCCGGTAGTTCCGTTAATCTGACCCGCAAAGAAAAGATTGCTAATGCAGCGGTTTTCCATATTTGATTTCAGTTCTGTAGGATCAAAGAAATCGTACTCTATTGCGTAAGCAGGTTTCATTATTACTGCTTTTTCCAGTCCCTTCATTGAATGAATGAAATCTACCTGAACATCATATGGCAGTGAGGTTGAAATGCCGTTAGGATAGTATTCATATGTGTTTGCGCCTTCCGGTTCCAGATAAATCTGATGTGAGGTTTTATCCGGATATCTCATTATTTTGTCTTCTATCGAAGGGCAGTATCTTGGTCCGATGCTATGGATAACACCTGAATATAATGGACTTCTATCAAGATTGTTTCTTATGATGTCGTGTGTTTTTTCGTTGGTTGCTGTTATGTAGCACGGCATTTGTTCAGGATGATCTTCAGTTTTTCCCATAAAACTGAAAACCGGTACCGGAGTATCTGAGAACTGCTGATCCAGAATTGAAAAGTTTATAGATCTTTTATCGAGTCTTGCCGGAGTTCCTGTTTTAAGTCTTCCCATTTTCAGTCCAAGATCTTTCAGTCTGTCAGAAAGTCTGATGGAAGACGGATCACCTGCTCTTCCTCCTGAATAGTGATTAAGGCCTATATGGATAATTCCGTTGAGAAAGGTTCCTGAGCAGAGAACTACAGCTTTTGCTTTAAATTTTATTTCAGCCTGAGTTACTACACCAGTTACTGTATAGTTTTCTACGATCAGATCAGTTACTGCCTGCTGAAAGATCTGCAGATTAGGATAGCCTTCAAGCATCATCTGCACTACCTGTCTGTAGAGTCGCTTATCTGCCTGGGCTCTGGTTGCTCTTACAGCCGGACCCTTAGAGGAATTTAAGGTTCTGAACTGTATTCCTGCATGATCAATTGCAGTTGCAATAATGCCTCCCATTGCGTCGATTTCTCTTACAAGATGTCCCTTGCCAATTCCACCTATAGCCGGATTGCAGGACATTTGTCCGATGGAATCTATGTTATGGGTTATGAGCAGTGTTCTCATTCCCATTCTTGCTGATGCTGCAGCTGCTTCAATGCCTGCATGACCGGCTCCGATCACTATGATGTCAAAACTGTCGTTGTAGTTCATGATTTTTTGCTTACCATGTGTACGTTTGAATCCGCTTTCTTTTCTTATTTTTATTATTAATTTAAATTAATTTGTTATTGTTACTATTAGAGCGTGCAGATCTGTTAAAGGATCTGATCACTTTAGAACTGATCTGTATTTTTTGAGATCATAAAATCCGTCAATAGCTATAGATCAGATCATAGAACAAAATGTTAATAAAATCTGCGTTTTTTCGATCCCGGAAAACTATTATCAATGTTTTTACAGGATTAATCTGTAGTTTTCACGTATTATTCAGATCATTGTGTTAATAGATCTGTTGATCTATTGATACATATATAAAAAACCACCAATCAGATCTGATTAGTGGTCGGTTGTGCAAGTTTTTTTGACATCCTCCTCTGCCTAAAGGCAGGGGATTCCTACCAGTTCCCGCAGCAAGCTGTAGGCGACTCTCGGTGGGTTCCTGCTGCTGACCGACAATACGGTTCACTTCACAAGCTCTACGGCTATGCCCTAGCCTGATTTGCCGTCATTGAGAAAGCCGAAGTCCATCTCTGTTAGCAAGAAAGATCATACCTAATTTTATGCACTATATCCCCGCCATAAAGGACGTGGTTTTACGGCACGATCAGATAAATCTTACTTAATTCGTTTCTTGAAATCGTTTGTTCTTGTGTCTATTTCAATTTTGTCTCCGGTTTCAACAAAATCTGCTACTGTGATTTCATAACCGGTTCCGGCAAGTCTTGCAGGCTTTGTAACTCTGCCTGATGTATCACCGCGTACTGAAGGTTCTGTATATTCAACTTCGCGGACAATGGTGATAGGCAGTTCTACAGATATGGCGCGACCGTTATAAAATGTTACGGTGCAGATATCTTCCATGCCGTCAACAATGTAGTTGATAGCATCACCGAGATTTTCCTTTTCCACTTCATACTGGTTGTATTCTGTGTCCATGAATACGTACATTGGATCACTATAGTATGAATATGTGCATTCCTTCTTCTCTAGGATAATGTCTTCGATTTTGTCATCAGCCTTGAAAACCATTTCAGTACCAGTACCGGTAAGAAGGTTCTTCAGTTTCATTTTACATACAGCTGCATTACGTCCAGATTTGTTGAACTCGCTTTTCTGAACAATCATTGGATCCTTGCCAACCATAATAACGTTGCCGGCACGGACTTCTTGTGCGATTTTCATATAAATTTTCTCTTAATCTAATACGGAATAAACAAAAATTCTGCCGATGCGCAGAATTTACAGATTGGTTCTGGTGCTAACCATTGTGGCAATTATACGATTTTTAATGATTTTCGGCAAATTCGATTAGATTTTCTGTTAAAGATCCCCTGTTTATCAATGAGTTACGCCACTTTATTATAGGTTGACTGATTGTTGATAACCCGTACAGAATCTGTTTAAAATACTGTTGAAGAGTTGTTAAATCTTCATTATTGAATCCTCTTGAAAGTTCTATGTATGCATTTTTAATATTGACAGGAAATTCGGAGGTGTATTTTTTTATGAAAGCATCAAGTTTTACCATGTGATATTGCTCATCTTGAGGATAGATATTCCATATGAATGGTTTTGCTGCCAGTTGGGCTCTTATAAATGAATCCTCTCCTCTTACAAAGTTGAGATCACACCGGCGGAGAATTTCATCGTAGTCATTTTGAGACAGCATTGGAATTGTCAGTATCTTTGATTCTGATGCGGTGTTGTATAATTTTACTGTTCTGTTGCATATATTGAAGGTTTCATAAAGCGACATATCCGCTCCATGTTTTTCTAGTATGAATTTAAGCAGCAGTCCTTCAGGAACAATAAATACGGGGCAGAGATCATAATTGAATTTGTACCTGCATATAGTTTCTGCCATTACTTTGTTTTCATATGTAAATGCGCTGAATATCAGTGGTTTTGACTGCACATTTCCTGTGACCTTTTCTATTGTTTCAAAAAGCCTGTCTACAAAAACTGAGTATTTGTATTCATCTGTTCTGATTGAAACCTCGAAATTTATACCACCTGTTTTATCTGTGAATCCGGGAAAGAAAAAGTATTTATTATGTCCGCGATCCATTGAACAGAGTCCGTGACAGTCATCGACCCAGTCTTCAGCTGTAAGATATTCGACATTTATCCAAAGACAGTTATCTGTCATCATGGATACATACCGGTCGGGTATGTTACATGCAAACATTTCAATTAACACATCTGCTTCTGTTTCAAAGCAGGTTTGTTCATCCCATTTAATAACAGTTACGGAATTACTGTATTTCTGGGTATCTGCATCCGGTTTAATCGATTCTTCTAACATGCTTAATACTTCGATTTTGTCGAGAAAAAGTTTCACTTTTTTTCCCTTGCCTTCGAGTTCTTTTACAATTCTCCATGTAACTCCTATATCACCGAAATTATCGACAACAGTACAGAATATATTCCAGTTTTCCCTGCGTGACGGCATTTCTCCCTCCATACCATCATGTTTCTGTTAAAAAAAGTTCACAAAGTCAGATTATACTAGTTTCTGTTGCTGCTTTTTCTGTTAAAAAAGTGTCAGTTGTTAGTTTAATGCTTCTTAACAAAATTTTTTTTGATAAAATGATTTTGTTATTTTTAGAGGTTTATTGGTTTTTATCATGAAAAGATCGCCCGAGATAATACCGGAGCATGTTGAGATTTGTCCGTACTGCGATACGATTATGAAGGTTCCGGAACTTGGTGAGGGCGATCGTTTTACATGTGATGTATGCGGATCTTCTATAACGCATCTTGCTCACAAACCTGTCATTAAGCCGTTTGTCTATTCTTTAGTCTCTATATTCCTTTTTGTTTGCGTTGAGATCATGCCGTTTATGAAGATAAGTATGGGCGGTAATATGATTGAGATGAACATAAGGGAGGCTGCAACTTCGATCATCAATGATGAATACAGATTTCTGGGAATTTTCATATACTGCTGCATGCAGCTTTTCCCTCTTGTATGTCTTCTCATAGTAGGATTTATCTACGGTTTTTTTCTGTGTCATAAATACCCTCCGTTTCTTCGCCCTCTCGCACGTCTGTTCTTCAAACTTAAGGAATGGAGCATGATCGAAGTTTTTCTTGTTGCCACACTGGTGAGCATGGTTAAACTCATCTCTATGGTTGATATGTCCCTTCAGGGTGGATTCTTCTGCTTTTGTCTATTCATATTTTTTTATGTGGTGGTCATATCCTCTGTTGATCAGTGGTTTGTATGGAACAGACTGGTGCGTCTTGACCGGTTTATGAATTTTTCGTATCTGGCCGGTCAAAGGGCTTACAGGGAGAATCTGATCCGATGCGAGACCTGTGAAGCTATTAACAGTAAGAGAAGTGACAGATGCCTTTGCTGCGGTCACAGAATAGAACAGCGCAAGAAGCATTCCCAGCAGAAATGTCTTGCTTTTCTTATTGCAGCAATGGTTATGTACATACCGGCTAATACGATGCCTATTATGATTACCGAGTACATGGGTAATGCATCGGAGTCGACTATTCTTGACGGTGTTATATATATGTGGGAAACAGGATCATATCCTGTAGCTGTGATAATATTTGTTGCCAGTGTATTTGTTCCAGTTGTGAAAATAGCGATACTCCTGAGTCTGTGGATGTGCATTCAGTTTAACAGATTCAGAAGTACCAAATATAAAACAAGACTTTATCATATGACTGAGTTTATAGGAAAATGGTCTATGGTGGATGTTTTCGTGGTTGCAATCCTCACTGCTCTTATTCATATGGGATCGTTGATGTCTATCTATCCCGGAACTGCGTCTCTGTCTTTTTGTGCGGTTGTCATTCTAACAATGCTGTCAGCCAACAGTTTTGATTCAAGGTATTTGTGGGAAAATACTGATAGCGGATCTTTGGATACGGGTGAACAAAAATGATATCGCAGTCTTTTTGTCTAAAATGTTCAATTTGAGATGAGAATTTAACGTGTTGTCTAAAAATAAGCTGAAAAATGTTTCATCAATTTGGATTGTTCCATTTGTTGCTGTTTTTATCGGACTTTTTCTTTTGTATCAGCATTTTTCTTCTATTGGAGAAACCATTTATCTTTATGCTGACAGTGCTGACAGTATAGTAGCGGGAAAAACTGAAATAAAATATCACAGTGTTACAGTGGGAAAGGTTGTCAAAGTTTCGCTTTCTAACGATCTCAACAAGGTTGTGCTTAAAGCTGTGATGAACAGTGAGGCTGACAGACTTTTGGTAGAAGATACAAAACTTTCTCTTGTTAAGCCTCGAATAAATTCACAGGGTGTAAGCGGTTTGAGTACGCTTATCTCAGGTGTATTTATAGAGCTGTATCCTGGAAAAAGTTCTGTCAGAAAGAATAAATATGATCTGGTTGATGAGATTATTACCATAGGCAGCCAGACAAAGGGTATGTACGTAAATTTGAATGATCTGTCCGACAAGAGCAATTCACTTGTCGGCGAACCTATAACATATCACGGCTATCAGGTCGGCGTTATAGTGGAGTCAAATTTCTCTCTGAAATCAAGACGCATGGAGCACAAGGGTTTTATATATAGTCCCTACGATTCACTAGTTACAGAAAATTCAAAGTTCTGGTACTCATCCGCTTTGGATATGAGTTTTGGACCGAGCGGTCTTGATATAAAGGTTGCGTCCGTTGAAAACTTTATCAACGGCGGTGTTAGTTTTGACGTTCCGAAGGATATGCCGCTGGGAAAAATTTCACAAAACGAATCTGTTTTTCCTCTTTTCGGCAGAATGACAGATATTAACGTCAAAAAATACGATGAGTTTGTTGAATATGTTCTTCTTCTTGATGGAAATTCCAAAACACTTGAGGCAGGTACCAAAATTATGCACCTTGGTATACAGGTGGGTGAGGTTGTAGACAGTAATTATGACAATGAATATCTGTTTGAAAATGTTGATAAAATTATGATCCCTGTGGTAATTAGAATCGACAGAGAAAGAGTAGATCCTGAATTGAAGATGACATTTGAAGAATTTAAAAATAAGTTGGATCAGTCAATTGCGAACGGTTTATCAGCAACAGTGGAAGATACTGGATTTTTCGGATCTAATATGACTGTAAACCTCAAATATTCAGCTTCAGGAAAAATTCTCAGACAGACTAAATTCAAGGGTTACACTGTAATTCCTTCGGTTTTAACCGGTTTGGAGACGATTCAGAATAAAATTGAGTCCTTCCTTGATAATCTTAACGGTCTTAATCTTAAATCAACCAATGAAAAGGTTGATAAAATGATAGATGAACTTACTAAGACTATAAAAAGTCTGAGGGCACTGTCTGATAATCTAGAAAAAATGACCAGTGATAAAGGTAGAATGTCGGTTCTTAATTCAATTAATAAGACCCTGTCTCAGCTTCAGAAGACTATGGATTCGTATTCGTCCAATTCTGAAATGTACAGTGAACTTACCGGTCTTCTTTCCAGCATTAGAGATACACTCAAATCTGTAACTCCTATGGTTCAGAAGACAAATGAGAAGCCTAACCGATACATTTTCGGTGATGATTTAGGTGATGACAAACCAAAGGCGGGAAGGTAGGAGAATATTATGAAAGTTTTGACTACATGTTTTTTTATGATGATATGCTTTCTTTCGGCATGCAGCTCTTCTGTTGTGGAAAGAACATCCTACTACACTCTTAATGGTGATTCCAAACCTGTTTCACGGATGAACAAACAGTGTAATAACTGTAAAAAGGTTACGGTCAAGGTGATTGTTCCGTCTCTTATTGATAATGGTGGAATTGCATATTATTCGGGAGAACTTCAGGTTCTTTCAAAAAACAATCAGTGGAGTGAAAGCCCGAGTATTCAGTTGCAGAATCTGCTGGTGGATCAGATAAATTCATCAACCGGTCCTGAAGTTGTTGCTTTTTCCACAAGCCTGCGTCCATCTGGTATCATTGATGATGCCGTTCTGAGTGTTTCTCTTAAGAAGTTCAATGGTTCGCCGGACGGCTATGCAGAGATTGAGGGAACATATATCTATATGAGTGGTGATGTACTGAAAAACGGCAGATTCAGCGATAGAGTAAGGCAGACGGAGGATGGTTTTCCGAGTCTTGTCAGTTCTTTGAATGAGGTTTGGGTCAGACAGTGCAATAATCTGATTAAAGATTTGTTCTGACTTTTTACCAGATATGCCAGTGAAGTCTCTGTTTTAAAATGGGGATGCATAACGCGATGAATTTATTGTTTTTTGCATACCCATGTCTGTTATATAATGTACATGCGGATGGTAAAAGTTTTTAAAAAGCATGTATTATTGAAACTGTATGCACTCCGGATACCGGCAAGAAGTATTTCTTTGGAATTGTATACGGGAGTTTGCATGGAAAGTGCTACACAAAGAATATATCCGCACTTGATATGAACAGGTTTGCCTGACTTTGCTTTGATGCGGTGATTGTGCCATTGCAAAGGCATGTAACCGTATCTGACACTTCAAACTGCGATAAATCGAATGTTATGCTGTTCTACAACAAGTAGTCAGGATCTGCTCGTTTTAGTTAAGTGGAGTGTCATTCAAATAAGTTAAATTGGAAACGTAAAACCCACTACTCCTGAGTGATGGGATATAAGTTGCCATAAGGTACATTCATACCGCAGTAAAAGTAGCGATATGGATGTTGATGTTCTACACGGTAGATGCAAAGCAGGCATATATAAGAAACGAGGATAGCCTGATTCAGGTGTAAACTTAAATATCAGTTTACTTAAATAGAGTCTTAGTACTCTTAGAGCCCATTACCTTTAGGTGACGGGTTGTTCACATTAGAATAAACAGATTTATAATCATAAAAGTGGGTTGTCTTTATGGCCGCAAAAAACGATATTGAATCAAAAATTTTCAAGATAGTTGGTTACCAGTTCAATCTTTCTTCAAATAAACAGTTAATCAAGGCTATCTATGAGGATGCTGGTCTTCCTGTTATAGAAAAAACCTCGGCTGGTAATCCTTCGACAACGGAGGCAACATTAAAGAAGCTGGCAGAGGAATACGAACTTGCCAAACTTATTCTAGATTATAAGAAGGGAATGAAGAGATCATCGGGAAGGGATGAACCTAAAAAAGCACCTAAGCCTGGTATGCCTCAGGAAAGGCAGGTTCTGCTTCATACCGACATAGTGGACGAATTGAATCGGGATCCTCAAGATATTCTTGAGGATGAAAACAAAAAAGCTGATGAGAAGACGAAACAGCAGACATCTGTCGAGCCGTCAGATGAGCATAAAGATTCAGCTGTCAGCGACCAGACCGGCATTTTTGTGGCGCAGAATATTGATTCTATGCAGGAACAGAATTCTTCAGAAAATTCTCCATATCCGACAATGCCTGGAATTGATATGCAGCCTCCTGTTACTGTATCAGTTGCCATGGATGTGCCGCAGGAAAGTAAAGATGAAGTTAATTCCGCAACAGAGGAAAAGCAAGAAGAAGATAAAGTCATTTCCTTTGGTGTTTCCAATTCATTTTCTCTGAGCAAGGATCAGGAAAATGCTCATAACGTTATACGGGAAAATGAGCACAAGGATGAGAATAAACCAAAGAGAAAATCCGGATATGATCTTGATGATGACGAACCTTCAGAAAATGAGTTCAGCAAGAATTCAGCCTCTCTTAATGTGAGGAGAAAAGAGGAATTTGATTATCAGACAGAGTCAAAATCGAAGGTTGGTCTTTATATTATGGTGCTTGTTGTTATTCTTGCCGTTGTATTGGTAGGATTGTGCGTAAATACTCTAACAGCCATGGGCTGAGATTTTATTTTCGTTCAGATATGAATGACGATCCCGGACGGAACTGATGATGATGATTCATTCCTTCCCGGCGTGCCGTTTGATTTTGAAATGATGATCTTGGCTGTTTCTGGGGAAGAGAGCTTTTTAGACCCCTCATCAGAAGAACCTTTGAAATGAATTTTCTTTGGTAAGAGAAACTTGTCTGTAATTCAATTTGTATAGAATGCTCATGGGCGAAAAAACATGATGTTAGGAATTTCTATACATTCACTCTGACCGCCACAGCTAAGTGGCGGTTATTGGTTATCGCGTATATCTGATACGATAAGTGACAGCCAGTCTGCAGCTTTAACATAAACAGTAATTTAGGCTCATAAAACACTCAAAAACAGGGATTAAAGTCCGTAGAATTGTGATACTTTTATTTACCTATACAGAATGATCCGAATATTTTACTCAGCAAATCATCTGATGTGAATTCTCCGGTTATCTCGTTAAGACAGTTCTGAGCATATCTTAAATCCTCGGCTGCCAGCTCACCTGCTTTATACGTTCTTATTTGTTCCAGGGCTGATTTTATATAATTGCAGGTACGATCAAGTGCTTCTAGGTGTCTTCTTCTGGCAATAAAGGAACCTTCCGTACAGGAAGAATATCCCATAGTTTCCTTAAGATATTGTCTTAATTCGTCAATTCCTTCACCTGTTTTGGCTGAAAGTCTTATTACTTTTTCATTGTTGAAAGTTTCCCTGTAAGGAGAACTGTTCAGATCTGACTTGTTCAAAATGATGCATACAGGTATACCGGAAGGAAGTTTGGCTGTTATACCATCGTAGATATCTCTGTTTTCATGCTCTTTGAGAGTTATATCCATGACCAGCAGAACAAGATCTGCCTCTGTTATTTCCTGCCAGGCTCGTTTAACACCAATCTGCTCTACCTTGTCATCTGTATCTCTGAGACCGGCTGTATCTATGATATGAAGAGGCATTCCATCTATGAAAATTTGTTCCCTGAGTATGTCTCTGGTTGTTCCTGCCACATCTGTAACAATAGCAGTGTCTTGTCCGGACAAACGGTTCAGTATACTTGATTTACCTGCATTCGGGCGTCCTGCTATCACAATTTTCATTCCATCTCTGATGGCTGTTCCGTTGATTGCCGCCTTTTTTACGTTATCTGTTTCTTTGAGCAGTTCACATATTTTTTCTGATATTCCACCTTCCGAAATATAGTCAACCCCGTCCTCATCAGGAAAATCTATAGACGCTTCTATGTAAGTTCTTATGTCTATGAGTTTATTTTTGAGTCTGTTGATAACATTTGAAAACTCTCCCTGAAGTGAATTTGATGCTGATCTTACAGCCTGTTCGGAACTGGCTTCTATAAGGTCGCAAACGGCTTCAGCCTGAGTAAGATCTATTTTGTCGTTAAGAAATGCCCGCTCAGTGAATTCTCCAGGTTCTGCAGCTCTGACATTGTTCGTCTCAAGTATTTCTTTAAGCAGCAGATCAAGAACAACCGGACCTCCATGAGCCTGTATTTCCAAAACATCCTCGCCAGTGTAACTGTTCGGTTTAGGAAAGTACAATGCAATGCCGTGGTCTAATATTTTTCCGTCTTTATCCTTGAAAGGGAGGTATTCGGCATATCTCGGTTTTGGAATGCGTCCAAGTATTTTTTCAGCACAGAAACCTGCTGCATCTCCTGATATTCTTATTATACCTATACCGCCTCTTCCTATTGGAGTGGCAATGGCCGCTATTGTCTGGTTGTCTTTCATAAATTTGTCTCTATAGATCAAAAAAAAGCGGTATTGAATACCGCCTTGCCATATTCGCTTTTTTGATTATTTAACCTGTTATTTTGTCTTGGTTGTATTTTTTGTGTGAAGACCAATTTTCTCCAGGTGATCATAAATGAATTTTAACTGGATAATTGTAAAAATATTTGAAACTGTCCAGTAAAGGGTAAGACCTGCTGGAAAAGTCATAAACATCAAAGTGAAGATTATTGGCATCATGATGAATATTTTCTTTTGCAGCGGACTTATCATCTGCATATTGCTTTGACTCATTTTCTGTACGAGGAACATTGTCAGACCGTACAGAAGAGGAAGAATAAAGTACGGATCATTTACAGACAAATCTTTAATCCAGAATATAAATGGTGCCTGTCTTAATTCAACCGATTCCATGAGCGCCCAGTACAGAGCTATAAATATTGGCATTTGGATCAGAATAGGGAGGCAGCCGGCAGCTGGATTAACCTTTTCCGTCCGGTACAGTTCCATGGTTGCTTTTTGATATGCAGTAGGATCGGACTGATACCGTTCTCTGAGTTCCTGCATTTTCGGAGCTATTAACCTCATTTTTGCCATGGATATGTACTGAGCTTTAGTAAGAGGGTAGAGTATACCTCTGACAATGAATGTTATGGCGATAATTGAAAATCCCCAGTTGCCGATAAATCCATAAATAAACTTCATGGTTTTTACAAGCAGTTCGGAAATAAACCACAGCCATCCGTAATCAACAGTCAGTCCCAGATGAGGTGCGACTGCATCCATTTCCGACTGTTCCTTAGGACCAATCCATACTTTGTTCGTAATTGATGCTGTACCGTGAGAAGGAATTTCAACAGTTGGTCCGTAAAGACCGATAATTGCAGCTTTGCCATTTCCTGCTTCCTGACTGTATATTTCGTTTCTTACATCACCGCCCCCAATATATGCCACGGCAAAGTAATGCTGGATCATACTCACCCAGCCGCCGTTTGTTTTTATATGTGAAGAAGCAATGTCCTCATCCTTGTCAGAAAGTTCGTCAAATGTCATTTTGGTATATTTGGAACTGTCTGTTGAGTAGGCAGCACCGCGGAACGAGTTGACCATAAACAAAGGAGTGTCTTCCATCTGCGGCAGTTCCTTTGTCTGATAGATGCTGCCGAACGGACGGACAACAATCTGATTGTCGGTGTCGTTTTTAACGTTGTACACTATGTCAATGTCATAACGACCCTGCCTGAATACAAACTTCTTTTCGTAAGTAATTCCGTCAGCTGTATATGTCATTGGAACTTCAAGAATTTCATTGTTACCAATATTAAAATCCCTGCTGTTCGTTGTATATTCCGCACGGCCCTTGCTGTTGTCGCAACCGTTCTTTTCTGTCAGACCTGACATAAGAGTGTATCTGAAATCAGAAGATGTCTGTAAAATGGAAATAGGATTTTCGTCGTCAACTGTTTTTGGATATTTCAAAAGTTTAGTATCTATGATATCGCCACCAAGAAGATTAATGGTCAGATCATAAACATCTGTTTTGATTTTTATTAATTTGGAGTTGTCCATTGTTTCCTGGATTTCGGAAACGCTTACAGTTGCAGGCTGATTTGCCTTTCGTTTTAAATTTTCAATATCACCGTTCCATGCCATGAAAAGCATTATGGCAGTGATACACAAAACCATAAAACTGAAATTACGAGTATTTTCCATATTATTGCCAGTAATAAACTGATTTTAAAAAACTGTCAAAGTTGTGATCAACTAGACAAAAAAATAATCGTGATTATATAAGAAAATAAGAAATGTTGCAATTTTTGCGTATTTTACTACTTGATTTTTTTTTTGAAAAAATTTAAATAAAATCAATTAGTTCTGTCGATGCCGTCATCATAAATATTTTGATTCTTTGCAAAAAGCAGTTGGAAATATTCAGGATGATTTATTTCAAATAAGCAGAACCTATCTGTATTGAATGATTGTTTGCGTCAGAGCCGAAAATTAGTCTGGCTGCTAATAGTTTCATCCTCTATCCAATTGAAATTCATGTTTTTGTGTCCGTACAGTTCCTGCGTTATCTCTGAAAAGCTATTTCTTCTGGAGTTAAGAATCCGAACCATAGTTCAACGGTCTGGTCAGCGTCGTTCCAGCCGGAATTTGCTAAGATCCGTATTTTTGTGGTTCTCCATAAATTTTAGTTGGATGGTTAAATCATAGACAGCTCCAAAATTAAGAATTGTGAGGATATTTAAGGAGGTAGTTTATCCTTATAAAATATGAAATTAGAACAACAAAATAAGGAAAACTATCATGCAGAATTGTATCAGAATACCCTCAGAATTTCCTGGATTTGTTCAGTAAGAACGTCAGCAAAGTTGGAATTTTTTGAAACTAGGAGAGGGTATATCTACCTCACATTTAGCTTGACACACTCTTAGCGGATCTGTGCAGCAGATGGATATGTTTCCCCGGAGAGTGTCCGCATCCTCTCTCGATGAATATTTCTTTCTAAAGATTATTGATATTTCGAAATAAGATTAATGATTATTTCCAACTTATTTTTATGGAGAGCCATTTTTTTACCTTCAGGATGAAGAGGGAATAGATCTACATGGAACAGGTGCTATCACAATTTCCAACTGGATTTTGTAAAGAACAAAAATTTATCTGTCTTTTGTGTAAAGTGTAATTTATTTTTACACTGTAGAAAAAAAACGGATAAAGCACCTGATATGAAGAGAGTGGGACGCAAACAAAATTCCAGACATATATCTCCATCCCAGTAAGACGCTTATAAATAATTAGCGGTAATTTTTACCAAAAATGATTTAATTGTCTGAATACTTGAGGTATTGGATAGGTATATGATGTGCTTCCTCAAACATATATTTCATATCGGTAACACAGGAAGCATCCCTGCCGTCTATCGGCTGATTAAAAGATTCTGGATGAGGAACACTCCATCAGTTTAGTAACAGCGGAAGTATCCTTCAAATTAATAAATTTAATTTTTTCAAAATCAGAAAAAGCACAAGCAAAAGAGATGCTTTTTAAACTGATCCCTGAATCTATCATGGCGGGAAGGTCTCACAACTGTTCAATCTGTCAGACTTTCTACCCGTTTTACGGGATCAGTTTAGTGGTATCAACACTTTTGTTAACTGAGCCTAAAAAATTCAGAAAAACACTCTGTTAAAAAAATATGCACTTTTCCTGATATTGAATTAAAGGCCGAGGACTTCCTTCATGGAATGGATCCTCTTCTCCGGATGCCGTCTGAGCCACAGTGCAGCTCTTACAGCACCGCAGGCAAATGTCATACGGCTTGAAGCTTTATGAGTGATTTCAACACGCTCGCCGATATCAGCAAACATTGCGGTGTGTTCACCGACAATATCGCCCGCACGAATTGCAGAAAAGCCGATGGTTCCAGGTTTTCTTTCACCTGTTATACCGTCGCGTCCTCTGACGGCGATTTCATTTAAATCCTTACCGAGAACATCAGCTATTGCCTTACCCATGCTCAGAGCAGTTCCCGACGGAGCATCAACCTTGTGACGGTGATGAGCCTCGACAATTTCAATATCAGCGTAACTGCCCATAACTTTGGTAGCCTGAGCAAGAAGATTAAACACCAGATTAACGCCAACACTGAAATTTGATGCAAAAACCATCGGAACAGACTTTGCAAAATCATCTATCTGTGAAAGCTGCTCCTTCGAAAAGCCAGTGGTTCCCAGAACAAAAAGTTTTCCGTTTTCCGATGCTGTTTTAAGATTAGCAAGTGACGGCTCTGGGCGGGTAAAATCGATTATCAAATCGTAACTGTCGGCAACAGAGGAAAGATTATCCACAATCACCACACCGTTTTTTCCGATACCTGCAACTTCTCCTGCATCAGCCCCGATTAGAGAAGATCCGGAAAACTCGCTGGCTGCTGTCAATTCACACTCACCGTTCTGTGCAATGGCACTGATGAGACACTTACCCATTCTGCCGGCACATCCGGCAACAGCAATTCTCAATTTATCAGTCATTTAATCAAGCCTCCTTGCTTTTCATTACTATATCGAGAAGTTCAACTTCAAATACCAGGGTAGATTCAGGCGGAATGCCGCTTACGCCGCTTGAACCATAGGCAAGATTGGAAGGAATAACAAACCGGTATACACTGCCGACAGACATCAGCTGCAGACCTTCAATCCATCCGGCTATCACACCATTAACAGGAAACTCCACACCCTTGTCATTGTTCTCTGTTGAATCGAAAACCTCGCCATTAATAAACGAACCCTTATATTTTACCCTTACAATATCCTTAGGTCCTGGACGTTCTCCATCACCCTGTTTGAGAATCTCGTACTGCAATCCGGATTCTGTAACAGTCACACCCTGTTTTGCCTTGTTTGCCTCCAGATATTTTTCACCCTCTTCTCTGAATTTTGCAGACATTTCCTTCTGCTTTTTGCTCATGATCCGATTGAACTCATTAAATGCCTCATTAAGATCATCAGGGGACACTGCAAGCTCTCTGCCCTTTATTCCGTCGGTAAAACCGGCAATCAGCGCTTCATCGGAAAAACCCTCAAACTTCTGTGCATGAAAATCCCTGGAGATTCTTCTGCCAAGTCCGTAACATACTTTTTCCTGTATAGTTTTAAATTCCATATTCAATCCAATATTTTTTTCATTTCACGTAAAATAATAGTTCTACAGCCAAGTTCGAAAGGTTCCTCCCTGCCTGTAAAATCATATCCGAAACTGCGGTAGAAATCGATCGCTCGCGTGTTTTCCCTGATAACATCCAAGAGTATTACCGGTTTGAAACCGTCTGGATCAGACTTTTCCGCTGTTAAACCTGCATCTGACGCTATTTTTCTAACTACTTTCTCCATAAAAATGATTAATTTTTTTCCGATACCGTGCCCCCAGCAGTCAGGGCGGACATACAATCCGTTAAGAACAAAGCTGGGCTTGCCCAGATATTTGCAAAGATAAAAATATCCCGTTATTATTCCGTCAGACTCGCATACAACAACAAGTCCCTGACTCTGACTCAGTTTCTGAGTCCACCTCGATCTTAGCTCCTCAATTGAGGGCAGATCGTCAACAGTACCGTACATCTCCATGAATGCGGCCTCGCGGGAGATGAATTCCAAATCGGCAAGAATATCCCTGTCTGCTTCAACAGCCTTTCTTACTGTAAGTTCTCGCACTGTGGGTGATGATTCCTTGTATTGGCAAGCGCCCTGAGATTTGCAGATGATTCAATCAAAGTTGCTAAATTGTCAAATCGAGCCTGGTTCAACGGGTGAATCTGAAAATATATTTCATCTTTTCTGTCCACGCTGTCTTTCAAAAGAGCAAGAACGTTGCTGGGATTAAAACCGGCGTAGGCAATAATGTTAATAGCAATCTTATCTGCCTCCTTCTCCATTTCCTCGGAATAAGGACTTACTGTATCAGCAGTCAGCGGTGAACCGTTCATTGCCATGGCTGCAAACCTGAATCCTGACGTATTGTCGGTCCATGCCTCCAGTATATTTCCTATACCCTCCGGTTTTTCCTCAAACAGACGTTCGTTTGTATGATCAAGCAGACTGTGAGCTATGACATGAGCTGCATAAAATGCCATAAGATCCTGCTGATATCCTGTTTTAATAGCCGTGCCTTCACTGAAGTACAGCTTTCTGCCGCCAAAGCTTACAACAGAAATTTCAGGCTGCGATGTAATAAAGTTTGTCCAGTCGGCATAAGAGGAATAGCTGTTTGTAGGAACATATTTTTCCACCTCATGAACGACACAGTTAACAACAATGTAAGGCTTCTTTTTCTGAGTCTCTTTTACATCCTTGGCATAAATTTTATCCATTGACTGGGTAAGCTGAGGAAGTTTTCTCTCATTCAGTGCGCCCATATAAAAACGGCCTGCAATATTTTTGTGAGAAACCATGGATCTCAGACTGTCGCATCCGGCAAAAAACAATGAACCGGCAGCAAGAATAATACATAAACGCCTAAAAGCACGCATTATAAACTCCGAATCTAAACTGGTGAATGAGTTTGAACAGTAGCATTTTATCAAAACAGTAAAGGCAAAACATTACTTATTGATCCAGACCGGACGAATTGAAGGCGTGATTATGCCGCCGGTATGTTCCAGATGCAGACACCTCAAATTTGACATCATCCCGACTCCTGAATGCAGATGGTTCTGCTGTTCCTGATTTCATTAACCAGCCCCCTGCTGATGTCATACGGATCATTCATTGCTTCAAAGCAGATTGACAGAGCAGCTTAGAAGCCCATGCTGCATATTGTTCATATCTGAAGCCGTGCTGTTTAACTCCGGCATCTTGCACAGGCACAGCGGCAGGGAAGCAAATTCCGCCCGGCATGATTACATAAGTAATGTTTTGCCTT
>JAEEGI010003311.1_pt1 | contig 38436 bp, 32 predicted proteins | sample 8958751 | NCBI WGS metagenome assembly JAEEGI01 (sample SAMN16246545, study PRJNA631951) | gut metagenome | biome: gut microbiome; feature: rumen; material: KS-attached | host: Bos | place: Iran: Karaj | collected 2018-10 | reverse complement strand
ATCGTCTATGTCAGCCTGGTAATTATCATCGGAATGATTCTCTTTGCCACCTTGGGTTGCTGGTGGGGCGGTGAGACGTTGCGCGACTCCATGCTTACCAGTTTCTCGTTTGTGCAGATTGGCGAGTTCTCGTTCATCATCGCTGGACTGGGTACCAGCCTGGGTGTTCTCAATCCTATTATTTATCCTATCATCGTAGCAGCCAGTGTGGTGACCACCTTCCTTACGCCTTATATTATGAAGGCTGCAGTACCCTGCTACACGTTCCTTTATAATCACGTTTCAGAGAGTATGCGTGCTAAGATCGACCAGCGCGAGCAGCAAGTGGCAGCAGCAGAGGCAGAGGCGACTAAACCATCCGGCGGCAAGAGCTCATTAGCAGACAGGGTGCGCCATGCCGTCAGGAACACCTTTATCACAAAGCATCTAGTCAATCTGTTTATTAAGAACATGAGTGCTCATGATGAAGAACATGGTTCTTGACAAATAACCTACTTCGAGGGAAGAAGGTCTACTAAATGTAAATGGGCTCGCAGGAATTGCGAGCCCATTGCTTTATTTGTTCTTGATCTGTTCGGAGATGATCTCGGCCATACGCTCGCAGCCTTTGCCGTTAGGATGGATGCCGTCGTCGAGCAGCAGATCCTCGGCACCTGCGAAAAGACTGTGAAGGTCGACTACCTGAAGCTTGTATTTCTTGGCCACTTCCTTCTGGATGGGGATGATGGACTGGGTGATCACCGAGTCGCTGATATCCCAAGAGGACTTGAAAGCAGGAATCGGTGTGCAGAGCAGAATGCGGGCAGGGCTCAGCGCCTTGACCATCTGTTCCAGATCCTGACGGAACTCTGAACCGAACTGCCAGTTCTGTGGTTTCGAGTCGTTGGTACCCAACTTGATGACCACCACGTCGGGCTTGAAGGCCTGTGCATCCTGCCAAGCCACCTCGTTCATATACGGGAAATCGCCTTTGTTGAGCAACGTCCTGGAACTGACACCGAAGTTCTTCACCCAATAGTCGCTGCCAAGCTTCTTCTGCAACAAGGCTGGATAACCGAAAGCTGTTCGCATGTCGATGCCATGACCATCGGTAATACTGTTGCCGATGCAGGCTACGCGGATGGCACCGGGCTTGGGCGTCTGGCGATCCTTCAACCAGTTACCGAGATCGGTGAGCAGCTGATCGTGATACTTGAACCAATGGCCGAAGCCAAAGCCGTGATCACCCGTGGGATAGACATACATCGCACAGTCGTTACCAGCATTGCGCATCGCCTTGTAATACTCCAGACCATTGGTAACGAAAGGCACCAGGCGGTCGTCGCTGGCGGAGATGATCAGCGCTGGCGGCGTGAGATGACTGCGCACGGCGTTCATCGTAGAGAAATCGCGGACAAGCTCAGGATCCTTCAGCCCCTCTTCACCCAGGAAGTTCAGGCACGACCACTTGTGAGACACCTCAGGCACCATCGATATGACCGGATAGAAGAGTATCGAGAAGTCGGGTCGCACGTCGAAGGGAGCATGGGTAGAGATGACCGACGACAGATGGCCACCAGCCGAGAAGCCCATGATTCCCACATCGTGGGGATTGATGCCCCACACCTGAGCCGAGTCGCGGACGATACGGATGCCCTGCATCACGTCGCCCATCGGTTTCGTACGATCGCCTTGAGGCAGACGGTAGTTCACCACGAAATAGGCAATACCCTGCTGGTTCATCCACTCGGCGGCAAGCGTGCCCTCATGGGTGTTAGACAACATGGAATAGCCGCCGCCAGGTACGCCGACAACAGCCTTGCCAGAAGGCGATTCTGGCAGGAAGCACACCATCTGAGCCTGACCGTCGGCAGTAAGGTCGAGTGTAAATGTTCGCGCTGTCTGTGCCTGAGCGGATATACCCAACAGCAGCAGACCAAATAAGCATAGTTTCTTCATACGGATAGTTGATATCATTTAATTAGTGTAACGTTTGTCATTTCAAGAGCAGATTGCCCATCGCCTTGGCTATCACGCTGTCGTAGCTGTAAAGGTCGGGCCACTGCTCCACCGCCCCTGTGGCGGGATTAGGATAAGCCGTGAAATACACGATGTAGACAGGCACTTTCGGAGCGACGTCATGATACGTGAGCAGCTTGTAGGGACGGGGATCTTCGGCATGGGATTCAAGCCAGCTGCGCCCCTGCTCCGTCACAGGCTTCATATCCATCGAAATACGCAGGCGGTCCTTCAGCCAGTCGTCGGCCTCAGGCAGGAGGAAACAGGCCAGATCGAAGGGCTTCTGCACACGGACACATCCGTGAGAAAGGGTGCGCCGCTCACGATTGAAGGCTCCCCGATTATTGGTGTCGTGCAAATAGACCGAAAAATTGTTGGGGAACCGGAACACGATACGCCCCAGGGAGTTGCCTGCCCCACCCTTCTGTACGACACGCACCTGCCCCGAGCGCAGCTTATCGGCAGAGACCGTTCTGGCGGTAAGGGTATCACCCGAACTGCGATCGATGACCGAATAGCGGTTGCGGGCGAAATAAGCCGAATCGCCGCCATGACGCGCCACATCCGTCTTGATGATGTTGAAGGGAATGCCCCACTCGGGGTTCACCTGCATATAGCTGATAGCACTGTTGAGCAAAGGTGTCTTCGTAGGAACAGCACCACAGCAGATGCGCATATCGAGCACAGAGTCACCCCCTACAGCCCAAAGGTGCTGGGCTGGGATGTTGACGAGTACCCGACGCTCATTCTGAGCCGGATGCTTGATCTGCCAGCGGCAACGCTCCATATTGACGGCCAGTTTGCGGCGCTCATCCTTATCTGTGGTCTGGGCGAGGCGCTGCTGAAGGGCCTTGTAGACATAGTTGTCAGGACGAGAAGCCTGCAGGAACCCCATCCTATCGTCGGAAGTCAGTGCCTTGACGGCCTCAGCCCCATCTGCCACCTTGATCTCATAGTCGAACAGACGGGCATAAGCAGAGCCGTCAGGCTTATAGTTCAGCCGGTTAAACAGCGGTTCGGGCGATATGAAGCCATAGCGCTGCCCCGTGGCAAAGCGTGCGTAGGCTTTCGACAGATGATAGTCGAGCCGCGGCAGCACCTCGTTGATACTTACGCCGAGAGAATCGAAGGATAGCTGATGGACGATGGCCAGATCGTCGCGAATCTCAGGGACGAAGAAAGCCGCGGTGTCGAGCCCATTCTGCGGCAACTCGCGACGCAGGAATGCCAGCAGCGAATCAGCATCGGCAGAGACACCCAAACGCGAGAACCATATCGGCGACGACTCGTAGCGGTCGATGGCCGCATAGCGCGCCTTGACGGCCTTGTCGGCTTTCCAACGGGCGGTATCGCCAGCCAGCAGTTTCTGCATGTTCTGCTTCAGCTGAGGTGTATCCAGCGCATTGACATAAGTGCCGAAGGCCGACAGATCAGCTTCTGTAGGACTATGCCGCCCTTCCGCACAAGAGATCATAAGGACACTTGCCATCATCAATGGCAACACAAGCGCCTTTATCCGAAAGTACATCTTATACCTATTCATATTTATAGGCCACATAGGAATGCGGTTTCACGGTGATAGCAAACTTCGTGGCATTCTTCTTGTGCCAGCCTACCCAGTAATCCTCCAACTTGCCTGTAACGCTGCTACCACCCTCAAGATCAGTGAGTTTCTTGAAAGCCTCTGGAGCGCAGGCCAGCTTTACGTCGACGGGCTCGTCGTTGAAGTTCTCAACAATGAGGGTCTTATTGTCGTAGAGGAACAGGCTCACCTTGGCAGGCCCCTCAAGATAGAAGTCCATATCCGGGCTCAAAGTGCGGCGGATCTCATTCAGTACTGGTGCAGGATAGTCATAGAGATTACCCATATCATCGGGAATCGTGAGGACATAGAGATAGGCACCTGCGTACTTGGCCTTATGCAGGATCGGGAAGCCCGAAACGCCACCAGTCAACGGACGGCCCGCACTGACCACCTCCCAGCTGTCGTTGGTCTGATAGCGCACTTGCGGGATCAGAATGTCGCGGCTGCTCTTGCCGTATCTGCCGAAATCATTGACGATGGCCTTGAGATCGGAACAGCGCAACTCGCTGATCTGTGCAATCTTCTCAGGGATGGCCTTCAGCAGACCGCTCGTGATGACAACGTCGCAACCACTCTGCAACTGGGCATCAATCTTCTGCATGATATCCGGATCGCCAGCAGCCTGCGCCGTGAGGAGCACCATCTTGCGGTCGGTGGCGAAGCTCGGATGCATGTCCATCGGCAAACCGATCATACCCAGATAGTTCTGCAGGAAATCATCGCCCAAAGCGTGGAAGGGCTTAAACGACCAGATGCCTATAGGATTGCCAAGCAGACCACAGAGATTATCGGCCTTACGAAGGACGACATCGGAGATACGCGCCATCGTGGAAGGCGTGACAGTGGTATTGCCGTTCTTGAAAGGCGCCCGCATCTCGTCGTAATTCCAGCTGGTGCCAGTACCCTGCCAAGGGGCACGAAGACGATCTGTCAGGGGCACCTCTATCAACTGATGATAGGCAAAAAGCATCACGTCGCGCGCCTTGGCTATAGCCGTCAGATGGAGCTGCTCAGCGTAACGGTCCATGCTCATCTGGATGCCGCCTGCATCCACCCAGCCGCCACCATTGTAGCCTGGGCGCAGATTCTCGAAATAACGGATGATGTTGTAACTCAGATAGTTCTGCAGATGCTGGGCACTGGCAGGATCGCGTGTCTCCGTGCCAGTCCAGATGCCGTCGAAGAGCTTGGGGCCGTCTTCCAGATTGAAGCCTAGTCCCTGAAAATGATCATACCAGTTAGGATATTTGATGATGACCTTCACCTTCGGATTGACGGCCTTTGCAGGACCTATCACCAGATTCTTGGCTGCATCGTTCATCAAGGCGAGCCGATACTCAGTCCACGACTTCTGCCCTTTGGCAGCTATCTCCACCGGACTCTTGCAGCTGGTGAAGAAGAAATCGTCGAGCAGGAACTCGTCGAAATGGCGGGCAGTCACCTCTGCAATGTGCTGTACTGTCTTGCGATGCTCAGGATCAGAGTAGCAGAAGGTCTCAAATTCGTTGGCCTCGTTGATGGTGTAGGTGATACCGCCTGCCACTTCAATGCCCTGCTTCTGGAAAAACTTCTTGGCCTTCTCCAATGTTGCGTCATCGACAATCAACAGGTCGCGGTGGGTCTCGAGATAGATCTTGTCAACATCCAGCTGACTGGAGATGGTGGCCCATGTAGACTCCAGCCACTTGGTATCCTTCATCTTGTCGACCTCATAGGCACGCACATACACAGATACTTTAAAATTGTTGTGCTTTGCCTGTACGGAAGCAGGCACACACAAGCAAGCCATCAGCCAGAGGCAAGCTTTCACGAAACATCCTTTTCTAATCATAATCAAGTAATAGTTTTTGGTTATTCTTCCATCAGTTTACGATAACGGGCGCGCTTGGGTTCTTCGAGTCCCAGACGCTGCGCTTTGTTGGCTTCGTATTCGCTATAGTTGCCCTCGAAATAGAACACATTACCCTCACCCTCGAAAGCAAGAATATGTGTACAGATACGATCGAGGAACCAACGGTCGTGACTGATAATAACGGCACAGCCCGCAAAGGCCTCAAGTCCTTCCTCTAGCGCACGTAATGTATTGACATCAATATCGTTAGTCGGCTCATCTAAAAGCAATACATTACCTTCTTGTTTCAAGGCGATTGCCAGATGCAGACGGTTGCGCTCACCACCTGAGAGCACGGCACACTTCTTCTCCTGATCGGCTCCGCTGAAGTTAAACCTGCTGAGGTAGGCCCTTACATTCACATCACGGCCACCCATTCGGATCGTCTCATTACCCTGCGACACAACCTCATAGACAGACTTTGCAGGATCGATGTCCTTATGCTGTTGGTCAACGTAAGAAAGTTTCACCGTTTCACCCACAGCAAACGAGCCCGCATCAGCCTGCTCCAAGCCCATGATTAAGCGGAACAAGGTGGTCTTACCGGCACCATTAGGTCCTATCACACCCACAATGCCGTTGGGTGGCAAGTTGAAGTTCAGATCAGTAAACAGCGTCTTCTCCGGATACGACTTGGCCACGTGCTCAGCCTCGATGACCTTATTGCCCAGACGAGGACCGTTGGGGATATAAATCTCCAGTTTCTCTTCCTTCTGTTTCTGCTCCTCATTGAGCATCATCTCATAGGAGTTCAGACGGGCCTTACCCTTGGCGTGGCGAGCCTTTGGCGCCATGCGCACCCACTCCAACTCACGCTCAAGGGTCTTACGGCGCTTGGAAGCCGATTTCTCCTCCTGTGCCAGTCGCTGACTCTTCTGTTCGAGCCATGAGGAATAGTTGCCCTTCCAGGGGATGCCTTCGCCGCGATCGAGTTCGAGGATCCACTCTGCCACATCGTCGAGGAAATAGCGGTCGTGGGTGACTGCAATCACCGTTCCCTCATACTGCTGCAGATGTTGCTCCAACCAGTCGATAGACTCAGCATCGAGGTGGTTGGTGGGCTCATCGAGTAGCAGCACATCGGGTTTCTGAAGCAACAGCCGGCACAGAGCCACACGGCGGCGCTCACCGCCAGAGATGTTCTTCACGCTCCAATCGCCTGGAGGACAATTGAGGGCAGCCATTGCACGGTCGAGTTTCGAGTCCATGTTCCAGGCATCGGTAGAATCGATGACATCCTGCAGTTCTGCCTGACGGGCCATCAGTTTCTCCATCTTGTCGGCATCCTCATAATACTCCGGCAGTCCGAACTTCACGTTGATCTCGTCGTATTCGGCCAAGGCGTCGTACACATGCTGCACACCCTCCATCACGTTCTCCTTCACCGTTTTCTCTTCATTCAACGGGGGATCCTGCGGCAGATAACCCACAGAGTAACCCGGGCTCCACACGACGTTGCCCTGATACTGCTGGTCGAGGCCTGCGATGATCTTCATCAGCGTAGACTTACCTGCGCCATTGAGACCTATAATACCTATCTTAGCACCATAGAAGAAGCTGAGATAGATGTTCTTGAGCACTTGTTTCTGATTCTGTTGGATGGTTTTGCTCACACCAACCATCGAGAAGATCACTTTCTTATCGTCAACTGTTGCCATAGGTCGATATTTAAATCAGTGAGAAAGCCACGTCCATCATGTGGGTGAAGGTGGTCTGGCGCTCCTCAGCCGTGGTGGCCTCACCCGTCAGGATATGGTCAGAGATGGTGCAGATGCCCAGTGCACGGTTTCCTGAACGGGCAGCGTTCATATAGAGCGCGGAAATCTCCATCTCAACAGCCAGCACACCCATGGTCATCCACTTGTCGGTATGCGGATTCTCGCCGTAGAACGTATCCGAAGAGAACACATTACCCACCATATAATGATAGCCGAAGCGTTCACAAGCCTCAGCAGCCCCGCGAAGGAGTTCAAAATTGGCAATGGGCGCATAGGTGCCAGGCAGTTCATACTGCGACACATAATTGGAGTTGGTGCAGGCACCCTCGGCGATGACAAGGTCGCCTACGTGGAGATCGGGGTGGATAGAGCCGGCAGAACCTACGCGGATAATGGTCTTTACACCATAAAAATTGTAAAGCTCATAGGTATAGATGCCGATAGAAGGGATACCCATACCATGACCCATCACACTGATGCGCTTGCCCTTATAGGTGCCGGTAAAACCAAGCATACCTCTGACATTGTTGAACTGTACGGGATTGTCGAGGAATTTCTCTGCCATGAACTTAACGCGCAAGGGGTCACCTGCCATAATCACTGTCTCGGCGATGTCGCCATAATTTGCCCCAATATGGGGTGTCGGAGTCTTTGCCATACTTAAATATTTTAGATTGATTGATTATACATATCAAGTTTTGATTGCAAATATACAGTTTTTTTTCCATCTAAACACAAATTTAACGAAAATTCTTATTAATTTTGCAGCCAAAAACGAAAAACAATGCAGGAGACCAACCCGAATACATGGAGATATAAGGTCGTTAAAGGGTATCTGAGACTTATCAACGAGACGCTGGTTGTACGCCATCGTTATACGATTGGCATGGAGAATCTGCCGAAGAAGGGCGAGAAGTTCTTCATCGTCTGCAATCATCAGAACACGGCAAACGATCCTCTGAACATCGTATTTACCCTCCCACTCTCCTGGCATGTCTGTGCACTGGCTCGCGCAAACGTTTTTTCGGTCAACGCTTTATTTACGAGATTCCTGAACTGGATAGGGCTGATACCCGCTTTCCGCTTCGGATGGGAAGGCGGCGAAGGCCTGGAAAACAATTTCGAATCCTTCGACATCATCGCCAAACGCGTCAACCATCCCTACCCCTTTCTCGTCTTTCCTGAAGCAGGACATACACAAGGCCATTACCTGGGCCGCTTCACAACAGGCACGACGCGCATGGCTTTTCATGCGGCACAAGTTAACGGCTGGCAGGACGATATCAAGATTGTGCCCACAGCCCATCATTACGCCGACTACTTCGAACTCAATGCCGACTTCTTATGGATGATCGGCAAGCCGATTTCACTGAAGCCCTATTACGAAGCATATCAGATGCATCCCAACAGTGTGATGCGAGAGATCACACACCAACTGCGCGACAACGTGGAATCGATGATGCTCGACGAAGGTATCGAAGACTATGAAGCCAAGGACTTCCTGCGTTGTTCTGCCCTGAATCAGGCTGCTGTAGACGATTTACCTCTCCCTGAGCGGCTGGAGGCCGACAAGTTGTTTATCAGCCGGCTGAAAGCCAATCCGCACTATCAGGATATCATCCAACTCGCCACCAGACTGAAAGCGCAAGAAGACAACCTGAAAATCAAGGACATCCTGTTTGCCAAGAGACCAGGATGGGCAAAGGTGCTCTGTTCGACCGTCGTGCTGCTCTGTCTGCTGCCTTTGTGGATCTTCAGCCTGTGGCCACATGCCATCTGCTATGCGCTTCCACCACGACTCATCAAGAACGACAAGATGTTTACAAACTCTTATAGATATGTCATGTCGGCCCTGTTCCTATATCCGCTTTTTGCCCTACTGACGTTGGCGGTACTGGGTATTGGCTGGGGCTGGTGGTGGCAGGCACTGGCATGGATCCTGATGTGGATTCCCATCGGGCGCTTCAGCTGGTGGTATTATCAGACACTCAGGCATACGAGGCAGGCGTTTCGTTTTCTCACTTCTTCTACTAAGATCAGGGAGATTGAACAACTTAGAAATAACATTAAGAATATATTGAAATATGAATAGAGTAGTCATTACCGGTATGGGAATATGGTCATGCATCGGTACGAGCCTCGACGAGGTGCGCGATGCATTGTTCCAGGGGAAAAGCGGCATCATCCTCGATCCTGCACGTAAAGAGGCGGGATTCTGTTCAGGCCTCGTAGGAAACGTGCCCAAGGCCGACTTGAAGCCATTCCTCGCCAGAAGTGCACGAAGCTATATGCACGAAGAGTCACAATATGCCTATATGGCCACACGTCAGGCCCTCGACAATGCAGGAATCGATATGGACTATCTGGAACAGAACGAGGTAGGTATCATCTACGGCAATGACTCTGCCGTAGAAGCCAGCACCACTGCCGTCGATAAATTCCGTCAGGCACACAACAGTGTGGCATGCGGTAGCGGCTCCTTGTTCCAGTGCATGAACTCAACCATCTCCATGAATCTAGGATATCTGTTCAAGCTGAAAGGCATCAACCAGACCATCTCTTCGGCCTGTGCATCAGGCTCGCAGAGCATCGGCCTGGCAACGATGATGATCCGTCACGGGATGCAAGACTGTATCATCTGCGGCGGCGCTGAGGAGACCAACATGTTGGGAATCGTGGCATTCGACGGCATTCAGTCGTTCTCTACCCGTGAGGACGAGCCACAGAAGGCAAGCCGTCCCTTCGACAGTCAGCGTAACGGACTCGTTCCCAGCGGTGGTGCTGCAACGCTGGTGCTGGAAAGCTACGAACATGCCGTAAAGCGCGGAGCGAAGATTATCGCAGAAGTCATCGGATGGGGATTCTCCGGCAACGGCGAGCATATCTCTACGCCCAACTTTGAGGGACCACTGCGTTGCATGAGCAACAGTCTGAAAGACAGCGGCGTCAGCCTCCGCGACATCGGCTATATCAATGCTCATGCCACGAGTACATTGATAGGCGACCAGCGTGAAGCAGAAGTCATTTCCCATCTCTTCGGCGACTACAAAGTACCAGTGACATCCACCAAGAGTCAGACAGGCCATGAGATGTGGATGGCAGGCGCCAGTGAACTCATCTATTCCATCCTGATGATGAAGAACGACTTTATCGCAGGTAACATCAACTTCGAGGAGCCCGACGAGATAACAGGCCGTGTGAACATCCTGCCCGAAACCAGACAGACCCATTTCGACACCTTCCTGAGCAATTCCTTCGGATTCGGAGGAACCAATTCAACATTAATCATCAAAAACATTAATTCATAAAGTATGAAAACAAGAGAAACTATCATCGCGGAAATTAACCCCAAAATAGCAGAGGAGTTTGAAATTGACGAGTCGGCTATCACACCCGATGCCCCCATCTTCGAGACGCTGGAGCTCGACAGCATCAGCCTGATCGACCTGATCGGTATCGTACAGGTTAACTATGGCATCAAAATCACCAAAAACGAACTGCCGGCGATCAAGACGTTTAAGGACTTATACGACTATATTGAGCAGCACCAGCAGTAAAAAGTAGCTAAAAAGGTTCCGCAACAGGCTAAAAAACATAAATTTCGAAAAAAAGTTCGAGAAATATTTCGGTAATCCGCTGAAAATTAGTAACTTTGCAGTCCGAAATCGGTAATTCCGGTTTTTCACATTATTAATATATATAAGAAAAGACAATATGACAAAGGCTGAAATCATCAACAAGATTGCCGAAGAGACAGGTGTGGCCAAGAGAGATGTTACCACGACAGTAGAGGCATTTATGGAGGAGATTCGCATAAGCGTTGCCGAGAAGAAGGAGAATGTCTACCTCCGGGGCTTTGGTACTTTCGAGGTAAAGCATCGTGCCCAGAAGACTGCACGCAACATCTCGAAGAACACGACGATCGTCATTGACGCTCACGATGTTCCCGACTTCAAGCCCTCTAAGAGTTTTATGGAGAAAATGAAGTAATCACATTTAAATAAATTAAGAATTATGCCAAACGGAAAGAAAAAGAAGGGCCACAAGATGGCTACTCACAAGCGTAAGAAGAGACTGCGCAAGAATCGTCACAAGAGCAAGTAAGCACTTGCTGTGACTCGCGAAAGGAAATGAAAGGAGTGTGTCTGCTGATCCATCTTGGGTAGCGACACACCCTTTTGAGTTTTAAACGACAACCCACAAGAAATCAAATGACAAGTGAAGTAATCATTGATGTTCAGCCGAAAGACATCTCCATTGCCCTGCTCGAGGACAAGCAGCTGGTGGAATACCAGCAGGAGCAGCGCACGGTGTCGTTCTCGGTGGGCAACATCTATGTGGCAAAGGTGAAGAAGCTGATGCCCGGACTCAACGCATGCTTCGTTGATGTCGGTGCCGAGCGCGTAGCTTTCCTGCACTATCTTGATCTGGGCTGTCAGTTTTATTCTTTTGAGAAATACCTGAAACAGGTAGTAAGCGACCGCAAGAAACTCTTCCCCATTCAGAATGCACATATCCTGCCGGAACTGAAAAAAGACGGCAGTATAGCCAACACACTGAAAGTCGGACAAGAGATACTCGTTCAGATCGTCAAGGAACCCATCAACACGAAAGGACCACGTCTTACTTGCGAACTCAGTTTCGCTGGGCGTTACCTTGTGCTTATCCCATTCGACAACAGCGTATCCGTTTCCACCAAGATCAAACGTGGTGAGGAGCGCACCCGTCTGAAGCAACTTATTCAGAGTATCAAGCCCAAAAATTTTGGCGTTATCGTTCGCACAGTAGCCGAAGGAAAACGCGCTGCTGAGCTTGATGCCGAACTGAAGATTCTATTGAAGCGATGGGAAGATGCCATCACAAAGGTACAGAAGACCGTTGAACGTCCACAGCTTTGCTATGAAGAGGAATCAAGGGCTGTGGCACTACTTCGCGACTTGTTCAACCCGTCATACGATGGTATCCATGTCAACGACAAAGGTATCTACGAAGAAATCAAGGATTACCTGGGACTTATCGCCCCGGAGAAAAAAGAAATTGTCAAACTGTACAATGGTGCAGTACCCATCTTCGACAATTACAGTGTAACGAAGCAACTGAAGTCTGGTTTCGGGAAAACGGTCAATTACCAACATGGTGCTTATCTGATTATCGAGACAACGGAGGCCATGCACGTCGTAGATGTGAACAGCGGCACACGCATCAAAAAGGAAAACGGACAGGAGGCCAATGCCCTTGAAACCAACCTCGGTGCCGCCGACGAACTGGCACGTCAGTTGCGACTGCGAGACATGGGAGGCATCATCATCGTCGACTTTATCGACATGAAGCTGCCCGAAGATCGTCAGATGCTCTATGAGCGTATGTGCAAGAACATGCAGAAGGACCGTGCCAAGCACAACATCCTGCCGCTTTCGAAATTCGGACTTATGCAGATTACCCGTCAGCGCGTTCGCCCTGCCATGAGTGTCAATGTAGAAGAGACCTGCCCCACCTGTTTCGGAAAAGGAACTATCAAGTCAAGTTTCCTTTTCACTGATACACTTGAGAATAAAATCGACAACCTTGTCAACAAGATCGGTATCAAGAAGTTCTACCTCCACGTACATCCTTACGTCGCTGCCTATATCAACAAGGGCGTCTTCAGCCTAAAGATGCAGTGGCAAATGAAATACGGACTTGGCGTCCGTGTGATACCCTCTCAGAAACTTGCTTTCCTGCAGTATGAATTCTACGATGCCGACAAGCAGTTCATCGATATGCAGGAAGAGACAGACAACTAAGAAGTTTAACTTCCAGAGTAAATAGCCCTAAGCCCATGCTGACACTGAAGATCATTTTTTGGACCACGATGTTCATCGTATTCTACACCTATCTTGGGTATGGAATACTATTATACATTATCATCCGGCTTAAACGGCTCTTCAAGGGAAACCCCGTGAAGAGTCCGTTGCCGTCGGACGATGAATTGCCCACCATGACACTGATGATCTGTGCCTATAACGAAGAAGACGTTGTGGCAGAGAAGATGGTCAACACACGGGCTATTGACTATCCAAAGGATAAGTTGCGCATTATGTGGGTCACTGATGGCAGCAATGATCATACCAACGAATTGCTGGCAGCCTATCCTGAGGTTGATATTGTCTTCAGTCCAGAGCGCAGAGGCAAGACTGCAGCCCTGAAACACGGTCTCCGAGAACTTCAGACGCGCTATGTGGCTTTCACCGATGCCAACACGATGATCAATGCCGGAGCCCTCCGCGAGATTGCCCGCCTGTTTATGGATCCCACCGTTGGCTGTGTTTCGGGAGAAAAGCGTGTGGCAGCCCGAAAAGAAGGAGAAATGGCTGCTGAGGGTGAAGGCCTCTATTGGCGCTACGAGAGTACCCTCAAGAAATGGGATAGCGAACTCTATTCGGCAATGGGAGCAGCCGGTGAACTTTATGCCATCGACCCCACTCTGGTGAGAGAAGTGCCGGATGAAGCCTTGCTTGACGATTTTATGATGTCCATGTTCATCGTCGACGAAGGCCGTCGCATCGCCTATACGCCAGATGCCTATGCCCAGGAATACGGTTCTGCCAACATCTATGAGGAGTCAAAGCGTAAACGTCGCATTGCTGCCGGCGGTCTTCAGAGTATCTGGTGGTTGCGCAGGATGCTCAACCCCTTCCGTCAGCCAATCGTAGCCTTCCAGTACATCAGCCACCGCGTGCTTCGATGGAGCATCACCCCGGTAGCCCTGATACTACTGCTGCTGGCAAATATTGCGCTCGTCATCTCGGGAGCCGGATTGCTTTACCAGACTGTGCTCATCCTTCAGTTACTGTTCTATCTGATGGCTTTCTGTGGATGGCAGCAAAATCGCTACGGACACAAGAATAAGCTGCTATACACGGCCTACTATTTCATGTTTATGAATTTTAACGTTTTCCGTGGAATGGCCTATCTCAAAAGCCATAGCAGCAGCGGTGCCTGGGAAAAAGCTAAAAGGAGTTGAAATTTTTTTCGATTTATTTGCTTGTATTCGGAAAATAATTAGTAACTTTGCCGCATCTTTGTACTGTTTTCAACGGAATGGAGAAAGACGAGAGAGAGATACTATTAGAGAAATTCGCAGAAGCGAATAGGCGTTTGCAGATAGTCAACGAGCAGTTGGCCATTGCGAACAAGAAACTCAAGGAATACGAGGAGAAGGCTCAGAAGGCAGAAAATGCCAGTAAGATGAAGTCGCTCTTCCTTGCAAACATGAGCCATGAAATCCGTACTCCCTTGAATGCCATTGAAGGTTTCTCCAGAGTAATCGTTGAGACCGACTCTCCAGAAGATCGTATGAAGTTCTTCGAAATCATTGAGAGCAACAACAACCGCCTGCAGAGTCTGGTCAATGAGATCCTCGATCTCTCCAGAGTAGAATCTGGCGAAATTGTCATGAAAAAGAGTCCGACGGATCTTCACGATCTCTGTCAGGGCATCAAGAACCTGTTCAAGTTCCGCTGTCCTGATACGGTGAGACTCGAATGGGAGAATCCTCTGATGACAGTCAACTTCAATACCGATGCCAATCGTCTGACACAGGTATTCTCAAACTTAATCAGCAATTCTCTGAAGCATACTGCGTCTGGTAGGATATCCTATGGCTATCAGATTATCAACGATGGCCAGCAGATACGCTTTTTTGAAGAAGACACAGGTAACGGTATTGCTAAAGAGGACATGGAGCATATATTCGAGACGTATGTCTCACGTGATGCAGAAACTACAAAGAACGGCTATGGCTTAGGTTTGCCGCTGTGTAAGATCATCGTCGAGAAACTCGGCGGATCCATTACCGTACAGTCGGAATTAGGCAAAGGCTCACGTTTTGAATTTACCCTGCCCTTCGAAGGAACCATCGGCGGAATTGATACGAACAAGCCCTCGACAACCACCAATGTACGCACGATCCGCATCAGCGGACGTTCTGACGATCCCAACAAACAGAAGATTCTCGTAGCAGAGGATGAAGACAGCAACTACGAACTCGTCAAGATCGTACTTCAGAAGCGTTACAAGTTGCTCCGTGCCCACAACGGTATCGAAGCTGTGACCATCAATGAAGACGAGCATCCCGACCTTGTGCTGATGGACATCCGTATGCCTGAGATGAACGGACTGGATGCTACGCGTATAATTAAAGAGGTGTCACCGAGCACTCCCGTCATTGCCCTTAGTGCCTATGCATTCGAAGAGAATATCCGCGATGCCAAGGATGCCGGTTGCGATGAATTCATGGCCAAGCCGTTCAAAGTGGAGGCGCTCATCGAAATGGTCAAAAAGTACCTTGATAAATAATAACAAACAACTCTGAGATATGGGTAAACTTGCAGTACAAAAGTATTTCTCTTTCATGATGCTCATCATCACGTTCCTGTTGATGATCTTCACATTTGTCGGACTCTTCGGCGGTGATGTGCCTCCCGGAGGAAATACCGCCAGAGCCATGCTGGTCTATGCACTCCCCCTGCTTATTGCTGGTAATGTATTCTTCCTGATCTACTGGCTTGTGCTGCGCAGATTCCACTGGATGATTATGCCTTTGGTCACCCTTCTCTGCTGTATCCCCTACATCGGGACACTCTACAAGTTCGGCTCAATCAACGAAAAGGCCGATGCCATGCCTGGCTTCAAGATAGCCTCGTACAACGTTGCCATGTTCGGACGTGAGACCTCAGGCTTCATGGCACAAGATATCCTCTCGGAGATGAAAAAGCAGAAAGTCGACATCGTCTGTTTCCAAGAGTATAGTGACTATGCAGGCGACAAGAAGAATTCTGATTCATACAAAGAGTATTTCCCCTACATGGCAGTAGGCAAAAGCGATATGGTTATCTACAGCCGCTATCCTATCAAGAACACAAAGAACATGCCCTTCGAGATGACCAACAACAGTGCCATGTGGGCTGAGATCGACATCAACGGTTCCATCTATCGCGTCTATAATGTCCACCTCGAAACCACAGGTATCAACAGCATGCTCCGTCGTGCTTCTAAGGCTCAGGCCAAAGGTATAGAAGTGCAGAACAACACGCTGTACAATGCCCTCTACGGAAGCTATACCGTAGGTATGATTGCCCGTTCAGGCCAGGCAAACACCGTAGCTATGGATATGCGTGACTCAGAGGTGCCTGTCATCGTCTGTGGTGACTTCAACGACGTGCCCTATTCATACGTCTACAATACCATGCTAGGCGATAAGGTCGACGGTTTCAAGGAGTGTGGCAGCGGCTTTATGCATACCTTCCGCGGCGGTAAGAAGATGGTCCGCATCGACTACATCTTCCACGACAAGGCCCTCGAAGGACTCAGCTACTACAAGAAGGATCTCAGCTACTCCGACCACTACCCCGTATTCATGCGCATCGCCACGAAGCAGTAGTATCCTACTTCTTTATCACTTCCGCATCAGTCATCTTGATGAAGAGGAAGTCGTGTGCTGTCTTCAGCACATAGTACTCCTTCCATGTGTCATACTGGTCGGCCATCACCGTACCCTTTTTCACTGTCGTGAAGAGTAGCAGATCCTCTTCGTCCACATAATTGTCACGATAGATAGGCATATCGTCGATGGCAGCCACGAGTTGGGTAGTGCCATTACCGCCGTACCATGTCTGACTGTCGAGATATTTGTTATACACCCAGCCTGTCACGCCATTCACGCGTACCTTACTCCATTTAGGACCGCTTTCAACCAGCACGCCGTTGCCAAGTCCGTGCATCAGCATCCAGAGCTTCTCCACCACCTGGCCCTTCATCGAAGGCTGATCCCTCACATTCAGGAAACCGTCACCCGAAGTGGCGAACACCACGGTAAACACACTCGGCTCCTGCGCCTGTGCCCTAGCAGCCCAAGCCCACATCACCAATGCCATCAGGCAAAACACAATTCTTTTCATCCCATCTATAGTTAAGATTCATTACTCTAGGCCTATCAATTCAGATATTCGATTGCAAAAATAGGGAGAATATCTGATAAAGCCAAACTTTTTCCGAAAAAATGCATAGCAATTCCAGGATTGGTATCTTACGACACAAGAGAATACAGATTTCCTGCATTTGTCGCTGGTTAGGGATTGTGTCGCAACTATCATGAATGAAAATGTACAGAGAAATTGTGGGAAAAGGGAAATAGCCATACCTTTGCAGCGTCAAAACGACAAAGTAACGAAGTAAGTATAACAATTAAACAAAGGTATAAAATGAAAAAATCAGTATTCGTATTAGCAATTATCTGCTTCATGACGTTGACGGCTCAGGCCGACGTTGCAAAGTATTGCATGAGCTATTCTGACTTTGTAGCCGGCAACTGGAAATCTGTTGACGAACTGACAGAGGGTCGTACCCGTCAGGCCTGCCAGATTAAGAGCGGCGACCACTGTGTGTATTTCAAGACGGGCGACAAAATATGTGACCAGATATTGAAGAAGCAGGTTTTTGCCGTGATGTACGGCAACCAGCTGTACGTGAACTGCCGCAACCTGCGTTACAACGATGTCGGGCTAGAGACTTCCAGATTTGTCCAGGCCATCCGCTATGACAACAACAAGCTTTGCCTGATAGCTTACAAGACTCATGTGCTGACTGCACTTGCAGAAGTCGGCACAGGCATTACAGGGTGTTTCGTAGGCAACAATTGGGTGCGCCTTGGCCTGTTTGCCAGCTCTGCTGGTTTCTCTATTGCCAACGATAGTCTGAGCGACCTGGTATGCTACCTCATTGACAGCGATGCCAATGCGAAGGGCAAGACTGCCATCACCCGTATCAACGATGAGTTTATGGAGCATCTGCTTGGCGACGATGTAAACTTGCTGGATAAGTACATGGCTGTCAAAAGCAAACATAATCGCCAGTCGGCAGCCAACGTCCTGCCCATTCTGATGGAGAAGGGGCTGGTGGCATCAGCCATGTAAGACTGAAAAGGCCCTGAAATCAGACGATTTTGAAGCGCACGCGGAAAGACCGTTCGTGCTCATCCCAGTTAGTGCCAAGCATTTCGAACCGGCCTATCTGGGATGTACTGCGTACATGCTTGCCAATACAGGGGCAAACATCGTAGTCGCCGATGCGCACCAGTCGGATAGTATCTGAAGCATCTTCGGGCAGGCGATCAAGCGTGATGCCTTCAGGCAGTTCATCGCGAGTGACGAACTCGAAAGTGACCGGCAGATCCTCGTCGATCAACTCATTCATACGGCGCTCTATTTCCTTCTCTTCCTGGCGAGTCGGTTTGTGGTCGAGGTGGAAGCTCATCTTGCTCTTCTTCCGCTCCACATGGGCATTATAAGAACGCTCGCAGCCGAAAAGACGGATCATCGTCTGGTTAAGAAGATGTTCCGCCGTATGACTCGGCGGAAACTCTTCTTTGTTATGCTCATTCAAAATATAGTCGTCAGCCATCTTGCTTATGCTTTAAACTTGAGGACCACAACACCAAGGGGCTCAACATCGACGGACACATAACAGTCGCGATGGAGCTGGCGCTTCAGTTGCCTGCCACTCATCAGGTCGGTGGCCGAGACACTCTTCTTCTCCTTGATATTCAGATAATCGAAGGCATGGGCGGGGATGGTGACATCCATCGTAGCTGGCAGATCCTCGAAATTAGCCACTACCAACAGTGTCTCTGAGCCAGCCTTTCGGAGGAAGGCATACTGGTGATGATACTGTCCGTTGACATACATCAGATCGAAGCTGACACCCTCGATGACAGCCTTTTCGGTAATTGCTATCTGGCACACCTTATTATATATTTCCTTAAGAGCCTTCTCATCCTTCGTGAGTTTGCGGGTAGCTGCACGAACAAGGGTATCGACACTCCAATAATCGAAGATCGTGGTACGACCGTCGTGACCGCTGAAGCCTTCCTTGTCCATACCTTTCTCTCCAAACTCCTGACCAGCATAGATCATCAGCGGATTCTGCTGAAGAAGGGCAGAGACGGCGAGTGCAGGGATTCCCTTCCGGGCATCACCGGCAAAGAAACTGCTGGCTATACGCTGTTCATCGTGGTTCTCGAGGAAATAGAGCATGTGGTTACGGATATCGTCCGTCTGCTGCCAGGCACCTGTAATCGCCTGAGTAGAGAGGTTGCCACGCATCACCTCACGGAGCGTGTCATACATGCCAACCTTGTCGTACAGGTAGTCGAAGCCGGCACCGATATACGTGCGATACTGGCTTGGATCGTAAACCTCGCCGACAAAGATGATGCCTGGATATGCAAACTTCACCTTGTCAGTAGCCCACTGCCAGAAATCGGCAGGCACCATCTCAGCCATGTCACAACGGAAACCGTCGACACCTTTGCGAGCCCAAAAGAGCAGAATGTCCGTCATCTTGCCCCAGGTATTGGGAATCGGATTGAAATGGCCTATGCGACCTGCATAGTAGTCAAGGCCATAGTTCAGCTTCACCGTCTCGTACCAGTCGTTCATGCCGGGTGCATTGTGGAAACAGTCGTTACCTGTGGCCTTTGCGGGTTCCTCTTCATAAGGATCTTTCTCACCATGATACAGGTCGAGATAGGGAGTAAAGCGCTGGCCTGGACAATAGTAGAAATTATTCTGTGGATCGAAGCCGAGCTGAGGATTATCCTCCTCGCCCAGATCCTTCACGCCCTCAGGCTTGCAGATAGAATGATACTGGCGTGCCACATGGTTAGGCACAAAGTCGATAATCACCTTCATACCTGCCTTATGGGTACGCTCAATGAGCTGCTCGAACTCCTGCATGCGCTTATTGACATCGACTGCGAGGTCAGGATCGACATCGTAATAGTCGGTAATGGCATATGGGGAGCCTGCCCTACCCTTCACAATAGCAGGATGGTTCTTGGGAATACCATACGACGAATAATCAGTCTGGGTGGCATGACGGATGATACCCGTGTACCAAATATGGCTCACGCCCATCTCCCTGATTTTCTTCAGGGTGCTGGGCGTGAAGTCATTCATCTTTCCGCAACCGTTCTCGGCAATCGTGCCATTCTCCTTACGAGTGGTATTACGATTACCGTAAAGTCGTGTAAAGACTTGATATAATATCAGTTTATTCGATTCCATGAGCGGAAACTTCTTTATTGATTTTGGCAATCATACCCTGGAGGGCTTTACCAGGACCGCACTCGGTGAAGTCGTCGGCACCATCGGCAATCATATTCTGCACACTCTGAGTCCAACGGACGCTACTCGTAAGTTGTGCGATGAGGTTAGCCTTGATCTCAGCAGGATCTGTATGAGGCTTCGCATCTACATTCTGATAGACAGGGCACTTCGGAGTCTTGATTTCAGTCTGCTCGATAGCGGCCTGAAGTTCGTCCTTGGCAGGCTGCATCAGCGGAGAGTGGAAAGCGCCACCAACCTTCAAAGGCAGGGCACGCTTGGCTCCAGCAGCCTTCAACTGCTCGCAAGCCTCGTTGATAGCCTCAACATTACCAGAGATTACCAGCTGTCCAGGGCAGTTATAGTTGGCAGGAACGACAACGCCCTTACCCATCTTGCTCACCTCAGCACATACCTCTTCGATCTTCTCGTCAGGAAGGGCGATGATGGCAGCCATCGTTGAGGGTTGAGCCTCACAAGCTTTCTGCATTGCCATTGCACGGGCATAGACAAGGCGCAAGCCATCTTCGAAACTCAAAGCGCCAGCAGCAGTCAGAGCAGAGAACTCACCCAGAGAGTGGCCGGCAGTCATCTTTGGATCGAAGGCCTCACCCATACAGAGAGCAGAAATCACGCTATGCAGGAACACAGCCGGCTGTGTCACCTTCGTCTGCTTTAAATCCTCGTCGGTTCCTTCGAACATGATATCGGTGATACGATAGCCGAGAATGTCGTTTGCTTTCTCAAAAAGTTCTTTTGCCAATGGGTTGTTGTCATAAAGATCCTTACCCATTCCTACAAATTGTGCTCCCTGGCCGGGAAATACGAATGCTTTCATTTTTCTTTCTACTTTTTATCTTTTAACCTTATTACTTTTTTACCTATTTACCTCCTTTCGGGGTGCAAAATTACTAAAACTTTCTGAAAAATGTACCTCCATCGGCAATTTTTTAGCCAAAGAAGTGTGAATATCGAAAAAAATGTGTAAGTTTGCAGTTCAGAAAGAACAAATACTGAGATGAAGCTCATAGTAATGACAAGACCGACCTTCTTCGTCGAAGAAGACAAAATACTAGCCAACCTCTTCGAGGAGGGTCTTGAAAACCTACATCTTTACAAGCCCGGTGCAGCTCCTATGTATTCAGAACGACTGCTGACACTGCTGGGCGAAGATTATAATCGCAAGATAAGTGTGCACGGCCATTACTACCTAAAGGAAGAATACAACCTGAGGGGAATTCATATTGACGATGCCTTTACCGAACCACCCGTGGGTTATAAAGGAAACCTGTCACGAACCTGCCATGCCATCAGTGAGTTGAAAGAAACCAAGAAGCGTGCCAACTACGTATTCCTGCACTCCATCTTCGACAGTCAGACGAATGCCGACGAAAAGCAGTCGTTTACGCGTGAAGAACTAGAGAAAGCATCAAAGGAAGGACTGATCGACAAGAAGGTCTACGCACTGGGCGGAATGAACCTTGACACCATCCGGCTGATCAAGGATCTCGGATTCGGGGGCGTGGTTATCTGCGGCGACTTATGGAACCGGTTTAACATCCATCACGAGATTGACTACCGGGAACTCCTGAATCATTTTGAACTCTTACAGAAAACTATAGATTAATAATACAACAACAATGAGAGAGAATAACTCTTATATGGTATTCTCAGGTACTGCAACGAGATACCTTGCAGAAAAGATCTGCCAAAGTCTGGACTGCCCGTTAGGACAGTTGCTTATCACGAAATTCTCCGATGGAGAGTTTGCTGTTTCTTATGAAGAGAGCATCCGCGGACGCGACATCTTCTTAGTACAGAGTACCTTCCCCAATTCTGACAACCTGATGGAACTGCTACTGATGATCGATGCTGCCAAGCGTGCATCTGCCAGAACGATCAATGCCGTTATCCCCTACTTCGGATGGGCACGTCAGGATCGGAAAGACAAACCCCGTGTAAGCATCGGTGCCAAACTGATTGCTGACCTGTTGAGCGTGGCTGGCGTGAACCGCGTTATCACCATGGATCTCCATGCAGACCAGATTCAGGGATTCTTCGATGTACCTGTAGACCATCTCTATGCATCGAACGTGATTATTCCTTATCTGGAAAAGCTGCACCTCGAGGACTTGGTAATCGCATCGCCTGATGTAGGTGGTTCCAAACGTGCCAACACCTATGCCAAGTATTTCGGTTGTCCACTGGTACTATGCAACAAGACCCGTGCACGTGCCAACGTGGTGGCCTCGATGCAGATTATCGGGGAGGTAGAAGGCAAGAATGTAGTCATTGTCGACGACATGGTTGATACCGCTGGAACTATCACCAAGGCTGCTGACTTGATGAAAGAACATGGTGCAAAGACCGTGCGTGCCTGTGCCAGCCACTGTGTGATGAGCGGACCTGCCAGCGACCGAGTACAGGATTCGGCACTCGAGGAGATTATCTTCACTGACTCTATCCCGTATACACAGCGCTGTGCGAAGGTGAAACAGCTTTCTGTGGCTGATATGTTTGCCGAGGCTATCCGACGCGTCATTGATAACCAGAGTATAAGCGACCTCTACATTATCTAATAATGAATATCAAATCCCTTACAGGACTGGCAGCAGTAAGTTTTTTACTTGCGTGCCAGTCCGATTTTTATCAGATTGACGGCTATGCCAAGGATTTCAAGAATGGCGATACGATCTGCCTGATATCGGACAACAGCCCTATGAATATCAGTCAGCAAACGATTGTCGAGAATGGCAAATTCTTTTTTTCCGGGCATACGGACGCCATTCGTTTCTGTACAGTCTATGTAAAGCATGAGCCGGCAAGCAAGGCATCGTTATTTCTGGAGCCAGGCCATGCCACCGTAGAACTGCACCCATATCCGGCATTATCCAGAGTGTCGGGTACACGCATCAACAACACCTGGCAACAATTAGCCGACTCGGTGGAAATGCTATCGAAAGGTATCTTCGAAATCATGCATCACCCTGCCATCAGTGCTGCAGAACAGGCTGAGCATGCACGCACCGTCGACAGTCTGCACAGACGGATGTCGGACTGCATCCTCAATACCGCCCAACGAAACCGTGACAACCCGCTAGGCCGATACATTGAAGATCATTATAAAGCGCCCGAGTTCAGATGAACCCGGGCGCTTCGCTTATAGTAACTGTCTCACACGGAGATTAACCGTTGAATGCAGGCAGCTCCAACCACTTCACGTAGCAGAAGTCCTGACGGTGAGGCAGGTTCTTATTCTTAGGATACATACGAACAGCACTCTTGTACTGACCGAACTGACGGGGAGCCAACTCAGCCTCGAAGGTGTAGTTGTTGCCTTCGTGTCCTGTCATCTTCAGAGGCTCTACAGAGAATACCTTCTCCTCGCCATTCTTGTCGATCATCACGTTCACCTTCTCCAAAGCTACTGCATCATCGAGTCCCTGCTCGTTGATGACATACTTCAGTGTGTACTTCTGACCAGCCTCAGCACCATTTGAGGGGAAGTTCCACTCTGCAGATACCGCATTAATGGCATCCCAGCGCTCAACAACAGTCTCCTTCCACTGGGCAATATCCTTAGCCAAGCGGTTATTGTTCTTCGAGAGTTCCTTGAAGCGCTTGGCCTCCTTCTCATAGAACTTAGAATAGTAATCGTCGAGCTGACGCTTCATGGTGTAGTGAGGAGCAATCTGGGCAATAGAATTCTTGATGACCTTGCACCAGCCCTTAGAGATGCCCTTCTTATCCTTATTATAATAAAGAGGAACAATCTCGTTCTCGAGCAGACCGTAGATAGTAGCAGCATCCAGCTGATCCTGATAGCCCTGGTTCTGATAGGTACGCTTCTCGGTCAGTGCCCATCCGGCACCCTCGCGATAGCCCTCGAGCCACCAGCCGTCCTTCACACTGAGGTTGACAACACCGTTCATCTCGGCCTTCTCACCTGATGTACCAGAAGCCTCAAGCGGACGTGTAGGTGTGTTCATCCAGATGTCAACACCAGAAACCAGTCGACGAGCAAGCAGGAAGTCATAATCTTCGAGGAAGATGATCTTACCCAGGAACTCAGGACGCTGACTGATCTCATAGATCTTCTTGATAAGTCCCTGACCTGCACCATCGGCGGGGTGAGCCTTACCAGCGAAGAGGAACATCACCGGGCGCTCAGGATTGTTGACAATCTTTGAGAGACGATCAAGATCAGTAAACAACAGGTGAGCACGCTTGTAAGTAGCGAAACGACGGCAGAAGCCAATCATCAGACACTTGGAATTCATCGACTCAAGCAGCGAGACCACACGAGAAGGATCACCCTGATTCTTCAGCCATGTATCACGGAACTGATTCTTGATATAGAAAATCAGATTCTGCTTCATATCAAGACGGGTAGCCCAAAGCTCCTCATCCGGACAGTTGTAGATACCCTCCCAGAGCTTCTCGTTAGACTGATCAGTTATATACTTCGGATCGAGATACTTCTGATAGATATTGGTCAACCAACCTGTAGCGACCCAAGTGGGGAAGTGAACACCGTTGGTAACGTAGCCCACATGGTTCTCCTCAGGATAGTAGCCTTTCCAGATGGGAGCAAACATCTTCTGAGATACCCAGCCATGGAGTTTAGACACACCGTTGACTTCCTGACAAGTATTGCAAGCGAAGGTAGACATACAGAACTTCTCGCCGTGATCATCGGGATTGGTACGACCCATGCCGATGAACTCGTCCCAAGAGATACCGAGCTTGGCAGGATAGCCACCCATATACTTACCGAACAGACCCTCATCGAAATAGTCGTGACCTGCAGGCACCGGGGTGTGAACCGTATAGAGTGAAGAAGCACGAACAAGCTCCATAGCCTGGTTGAAGGTCAGTCCGTCTTCCTCAATATAATCGCACAGGCGCTGCAGGTTGCAGAGTGCTGCGTGACCTTCATTGCAATGATAGATATCCTTCTTAATGCCAAGCTTCTTCAGCAGCAACATACCACCGATACCAAGCAGAATCTCCTGCTTCAGACGGTTCTCCCAGTCACCACCATAAAGAGCATGCGTAATGGGCTTGTCGAACTCAGAGTTCATATCGTTGTCTGTATCAAGCAGATACAACTTTACACGACCAACGTTTACACGCCAAACGTAAGCGTGAACCTGATAGTTGTTGTAAGGTACGTCGATCACCAGAGGATTGCCATCCTTGTCGAGCTGACGCTCGATAGGCAGAGAACCGAAGTTCTGTGTCTCATAATTGGCAATCTGCTGGCCGTCCATCGACAGACTCTGTGTGAAGTAGCCGAAACGATAGAGGAAACCGACAGCGCACATGTCAACGTTAGAATCGGAAGCTTCCTTCACATAGTCACCGGCCAGCATACCCAGACCACCAGAATAAATCTTCAGGGCAGAGTGCATACCGTACTCCATACAGAAGTAGGCAACAGAGGGGCGCTTCGTATCAGGCTTCACATCCATATACTTGCGGAACTTCTCATAGACTTCCTTGATACGTTTCATCAGGGCCTTATCCTTCAGAATGGCCTCTTTGCGCTCGAAGCTGAGACGCTCCAACAGCATCACCGGATTATGTCTCCCGTCGTGATAGATTTCAACATCGAGCTCACGGAACAAGTCGCGTGCCTCGTGGTTCCACACCCACCACATATTGTGGGCAATCTCGTCCAAACACTTCAGTTCCTCGGGAAGAGTTGCTCTGACGGTCAGTACCTTCCAAGAGGGATCGTTTGCGTAATCTGCTTTTATTTTCATAACTTATCTCAAATTAAATATTCGAATTTTCTATTATACTTCTTTATATTCAGAACTTTACAATGACTTCTTTCGTTCCTCTGCCTTGCGGAGGGCAATGTCGTAAGCCTCGTAATAGTATTTGATGAATTCACTCCAGAGCGCCTTCTTCGACAAATCACCTGCATTCTTACGGCAGGTTTCTATCTGCTTCTTTGTCATCGAAGAATAGGCTGCCACCGTATCTTTGATATTGTCAGCCACCTCAGAGTAATTATAGTCCGTACGATGGATTACCTTCACGCCATCAGCCAACTTGCCCTCATGACCGAATACAGAATTTGCCCAAAGGCCAAAACCGGCAAGGTCGGTAGTGATGCAGGGCACCTTGAAGGCAACTGCCTCCAATGGGGTATAACCCCACGGCTCATAATAAGAAGGATAGATACACAGATCATTGCCCAGCACCACATCATAGTATGTCATGTTAACAATACCATCATTACCATCAAGATAACAGGGCAAGAATATCACCTTCACCTTCTCGTCTTTCCGGTTATGCATGTCGTAGTATTTCATCATGCCCAGCACATTGTCATGGCTCATATTATGGAGCCAGTGAGTAACCTGGGGCACATCAAGCGGCGTATCATATTTCTTTCCACTCTTCAAGCGTTCCTGCAAATCCTTACGAGGCTCGCCAACCCATCCCGGAACTTCAATAAATGCAACAACCTTCTTCTTCAGGTCGCGATCGCGAAGCAGACGGTTCATGGATTCCACAAATACATCGATACCCTTATTGCGGAACTCATAACGGCCAGATGTTGAAACGAGCAGTGTGTCGTCGTCCAAATCCTCACCCAACAGCGCATTCGCTATATCCAGCATCTTGCGGCGGGCTACATTGCGCTTACGGGTAAACTTCTGAGAACTCGGCACGAAGCTGTCATCGAAACCATTAGGCAACACCACATCAACGGGTTTGTCGAGCAGTTCCACACACTCCTTGGCCGTAATATCGCTCACGGTAGTAAAGCAGTCAACATAATGAGCCGTCTGCTTCTCAATAGAGTGCTTCGACTGCATGTTCAACTCACCTGCCATCTGGTCGCCATTATAAGCAAAAAGATAGTCATAAAGAGGCTTCATGTTGCCAGCTATCGAACGGCCGATACTTGTTGCATGGGTTGTAAAGATAGTGCCTATCTCCGGAAGTTTGTTGTTAATATAAAGGGCACCAAGTCCGCACATCCACTCATTGGCGTGATAAATGACACGCTTAGAGCTATCGAGATAATAGTTGTAATAGCTCTCCACCACCAAAGCAGCGGCATAAGAGAACATCGAAGCCTCGTCGTAATCGCCATAGGCATGCAGGGAATCGACTCCATAGTTTTCCCACAGCCAACCATAAATCTCGTTTTTCTTTTCGAAGAACGGATTAAAATCAACTAAGACCGCGATTGGTTCACCAGGTATGGTCCAACGGCCTACCCTTACTTTAAGTCCTGCTTCCGCAGCCTCCCTCTGCCAATCGGCAAAGAGAAGCTTGTCCTCCTTGAAATAAGGACTCTCTTGCTCTTTCCAAAAATCAGGACCGATGAAAACGATCTTATCCTGAAGTGCCTCTTGTAGGGTTTTGGCACGTGTCGAAAGGACTGTATAGATTCCCCCTACTTTGTTGCAGACTTCCCATCTTGACTCGAAGATGTAGTCTGGCATTAACTGCTTTTTTGCCATGTTATACGAATAATTGGCTGCAAAGTTACTTAAATATTTCTAAAATCTGCAAAGTTTCGGCTATTATTTTATGCTTTTTCTTCAAAAAATGATTTAGATTAGTAACTTTGTAGCAATTTAGAAATCCTATTGAATATGAAGCAGTTAATCCTGATATCCATCTTGAGTTTCCTGAGTCTTACAATTCAGGCTCAAAAGAGCGAGGCCCCTTTTCGCGCGTACCTATATAATAACGAATATGAGGTATTCCTTCATATAGACTTATACGATGAGACGATTACCGTACCCGGACAAGAGCTGTATGGGCAACTTCCCGGTTATCTCGGTAAGAAAAACAACTCATTCTGTTGGGTCATCACTTCTGCCACCATCAAAGATCAAACGGCTAAACTCGCGATGATCAATGACTTCGGCAGTGAGGATCTTACGGCCACACTGACGGTTAAGAATGACACGCTATACGTACTAAAACAGGTTGACGGAAGTACGCTGAAAGTGCCCAAGAATGGGAAATGGCAGAAACTGCCTACATCACTTCCCTTCACCCTCAGACAAAAGCATCATTAAGCTTATTCTTCCAAGGGTGTCTCGGTCACCAGAACATCTTTCGGATTGCCCTGCTTTCCCGTAATCGGGGTTCCCGTTTCTTCTTCTGTAAAGTCGACTATATCCTGTTCTGCCTGAGGTTCTTTCACTTTCGGAATGACCTCAATCTCATTCACCTCTTCTTGAGTTGACGATTGCTCCCCGGAATGTCCGCCACATGATACAGCCAACATAACTACAGGTACCATTTTCATCCAAAATGCAAAATTTCTCATCTCTTCATATCTTGTTATTGAGCTATCAACGTAACAAAGCTCTCTGCCGGCAGTTGTACTGTCACTTTGCCATCGTCTACTGTCAACAGCTGGGTTTCAGCATGACGGGAACTATTGGTAACATAGCAAAGAGCCATTCGCGAATCCGAAGGAAGACCTGAGACTAAAGCTTCACACGCTGCACCGTTATTCACAATATGCAGCGCACTTTCTCCTGTTGCAGGTTTTATGAAAGCAGCAGTATTCACATTCTTTTTATTACACTGAACGGGAACGGCAAAAGCGTCCTTTGGCGTCATAGAAAGCTGTTTCAGATTGAAAAAGCGCTGTGTTGGACGCAGAGGCCCCTCTGAACGGAAGATTCCTTCACCCCAAAGTAGGGAATAATCTGACGTCAACTGCCATTGGAGAATACTGACGGGTTGACTGACGGCACAGATCCTTACATAAAGGTTTATCTCATAAAGTGCAAATGTCGGCTCATTGAAAATGACAGGATACTGATGCGCTGCTGCATCTGTACTACCCTCGCCTACAATAAGAGGCACATTGATCTTCCTGGCTGCATCGGCCCACTTACGCAAGGTGGCATCATCGCACCCTCTCCACGAGTGGAAAGAAATTGCCCCGATATAAGGTCGGGCAGACGGGTCATTTAGTGCAGGCTCGATAAAACTAAACGTCGTAGCGTCGGAATTATCGCCTAACAGTAATAACGTCTTCAAGCCGCGATCAGCAAGATACTGGCCAAAAGACTTAATAAAGTCGCGATGTTCCTCCGGAGTAAATACAACGTCAATGCCGAGATCAGATTCGTTAAAGGAAAAGTAATCTGCTTCCACCCCGTAGTCATTCTTCAAGAATTCCAGGTAACTGACCAGCGATGAATAGATTCTGTCCTTCTCTGATGGTTTCAGCGCAAAAGCTCTCGCTGTACCATCAGATCGTGTCGTCTGGGTGCCTGCCCATAACGGCGGGAACCAGCAACTCACGATGACGGGCATACCGATCTGTTTCAACCTGCGGGCCATCTCGGCACTTCGCTTCACATGATCACCCTCAGCTCCTTGCATATCCCACATAGCCCAAGGCATCTCCACACGACCAAAAGCTACACGCATCTTATCCAGGCAATAGTCGATCACCAACGGATCTTTGGCCACATTCTGTATTCTGAAGTTGCCGCCAAAACCTGCGAACTCACGTCCTGGCTTAGACGCATCAATCACGATTTCTGCAGCTTCGTGATGGCGTTTCCCGTCGACAGTCATTACGGCGGACAGATCTTTTACCGTCCCTTTCTTCAAAACTTGTAACAACGTGACGTACAAAACCTTATCACCATCTTCATCCCTCACAAACATATCGACTGCGCAATCGAATGTAAGCGTAATCTTCCGTTCCGGAGACTCAATGGTGACCTTTCGCCCTGAAGTCTTGATCTTGGCTTTGGAATAGTATTCCGGGGAGAAATTCATACAGAAATAGACGCCTTCTTTCAGATCTTCCTTGGCCTCGGCTTTCCAGCTGAGTTGAACGGTATGCATATCCACATCCGTCACGCTTTGCGTCACCTCTACACCATGCATCGGCGTAATGGTACGTTGGGTATTCCCCTCACGCATATATCTGATCTTCTGCTGTTTCTCCCGGCCACTCTTCTCCATCTCTCCTCCTGGGGTTCCAACACGAAGAGTCGACTCAAAGTCTATCAGTTCGCCCTCCAATCTGACACCCGTCATATTACTCCATGCCATCACCTCTGTATGGACAGCAGGATAAAGCAGGCGCTCGGCCAACTCATAGCCCATCCGGCTGTTATGATACGGACAATTCCATTCGCTTGCCTTCGGCGACCAAGGAGATGGTTTTCCTTGCTCATCCAAGTCTTTGTACCAGCCACCATTCGTCTGGTCTACAAGGTGCGCCTTGACATACGCCCAGTTTCTCACTGCAGCATCAAAGAAACGCCTGTCGCCAGTCAGTTGCCAGGCATTCACCGCACCGATGATCGTCTCACACTGTGGCCACCAGGATATCCTCGAGCTATAGCCCTTCGATGTCTTCTCGTAACGCATCGCTCCTTCGTTGTCAAGGCCTTCATCGAGCGCAGTCCGAGCCATCTTCACAGCCTGGGCCTCTACCCTAGCCTTGAGGTCGGGATCACCAACTACAGCAGCAGCTTCGCACATCAGCCAAGACGTCTCGATATCGTGTCCGTAGGAATCTTCCTGTTCGCCCACAGCATTCCAGTCATCGTCGCAATAGAGAATCAGATGAGCCCGTTTCTGGTCGTAAAGCTTAGAACTCAGAATCCCCAGCAGTTCCTTCAGATTGGCCTTCAGCTCATCGTTGGGCCACACCTGATAGAGCGTCGTATAGGCCTCAAGCACATGGATATGAGTATTCATCGTCTTCGAGGCACTCGCATGACCGTCGACACCATGTTGCTGTCCACGTGTATAATCGCGCTGGAACATCTCGATATAGCCCAGTTTCGCCTTGTCGTGAACTTTCGACTCCAGCGTCTGATAGAGCTTTATGGCAGCCTCGAGACTCCGTTTATCGCCCGTAGCCCTAAAATGCTCTGCCAAGCCATAGATGCCAAAGGCACAGGCATAGGTTTGCTTCGTGGTATTCTTTGCGACACCCTCAGATGTCAGCGCCCAATACACGCCCCCGTATTTCCTATCTATAAAATGAGTGATATAATACTCCGCTGCACGATCGGCCGTCTGGCGGTAACTCTCAAGTCCATAATGGCGATAGGCTTTCGAAAAGGTCCACAGGATGCGTGCATTCAATACAGCCCCTTTATCGGCATTTTCGGCAGCCTTACCATTATTCATCACGACACCATAGAAACCGCCATCGGGGTCAACGGTTTTCTCCATCCAGAAAGGCAGGATATTCTCCGTCAGATTATCCGTAACCTCCTGACGCAGTTGTTCCATCTCTGCCTTTGTCTGTGCAGATACACTCAAGGCCAGTCCACTCATCAATATCCCGCCAGCAAGACTGGACAATAAGAAAGTCCACCTCATGATTATCCTTGTCTTTTGTTAAAATAGATGACCACTCCGATAACAACCAATGCGATAACAGCAATAATGTGAAGCAAATCCATAAGCAATCGTTTTATATGATCAATTAAAAACTATATATTCTCTGATAATGCATCCATGATACAAGGTTTACGGGTTCACCTGTTCGCCTAGCATCATTTTGATATGGGTATCAAGGATATGGAAGGATGGATCCACCATACCACCATGCCCATGGCCGTCGATCTCATACAAGTATGTCTGCTGATGACCTATCAGTTTCATCATACGGGCCAAATACTGGTTCTCATCATAACGGCCGAAGAGTTCCAATTCACGATCGCCACAAATCAGTATCAGAGGCGGGCAGTCCTTTCGTACCCAATATAAAGGTGCATACTCATCAATCGTTGGCTGTAAAGGACTGAGGCCCTGCATCTTACGGACATTGTAATGCGTAATCGCCTGTCCGCTGAATGGCACATACATCCATACGCTGTCAGCATCCACATTATATGCTTTCAGCCAGGCTTTGTTCAGACAGAGCATCATTCCCAGATAGCCGCCAGCAGAATGGCCAGTCACAACGATCTTTCGCGGATCACCCCCGTATTCCTTGGCATGACGGAAAGCCCAAGCCACAGCCTCGGCAGCATCATCCAGTGTCTTGTCGATCGTCACCTTCGGCAACAAACGGTAATTGGCACCCACCACAATATAACCCTTCTCCTGGAGTTTCTGAGGGATTTCCTTCTCACCTGCCTCGATGCCGCCACCATGGAACCACACGATGACAGGACAGTCTTTCAAGGCCTCAGGATAATACACATCCAGTTTCAGCCGCTCCTGAGCATAGGCATCTGTCTTAGTTGTATACAGGATATCTCTTTCCAGCTTATACGCTTGGGCGTCGACACTTAATACTGTCAACAGCGTCACGAAACAAGTCATCAATCTTTTCATCGTCTGTCAGTTTTTAGGATTCTGCTGCAAAGATACAAAGAAAAGTCCGAAATAAAGTAATTAACATAAAAAAAAGTATATCTCACTACATCTACAACAACCGCTTCATTCATGTTTTACCAACAATACTTTTTTCAAGTCTATCTTTGTTTCCTTGTTCATTTGTTGCTACGATTAAATTTGACTAAAATCATAATATTTTTGTATCAAAAATTGGATTTCCATTTAATCCTACACTAAATCAGAAATATCTTATTGAAAATCAATTATTTAATTACTTTTTATACATCCACTAATCCTCCACTTAACCTCCACTTAACCTCCACTAAATAGGATTTGCAATTCTAGTTTATTCCGATTTCCTGACAGAATTTGTTCAAGTCCATCATCAAAACTAGTGGAGGTTGAGTGGAGGTTAAGTGGAGGTTGAGTGGAGGTTAAGTGGAGGTATAATAATGAGCTAATTTATTGATAATATGTCAATTAACTCAAATTTAGTGGATGTTATGAAGAAAGAATATGAATTTGAGTTACATTACGGCAAACTATGGGTTACATTACGACAAACTATGGGTTACATTACGACAAACTATAGGTTACATTACGACAAACTGGTGCTCACATTACGAGTAAGCACCAGTCCGTTACCCCCTATAACTCAGTTTAGTGGATGTCTGCACGAAGAAACTTCTCAAAGATTTCTGAAGGCAATTGACAAAAGAGTGCCACCTCGCGGCAGGCGGCACTCGTTAATAATGTTCACTTCATGTGTCTTCATGGTGGGCAATTACAATCACCTAATTAATTTACTATTACTTTTTCATTCAGCACTTCATCGCCTATAACAGGTGTCTGAGAATCCCCATTCGGGCATAAGTCATTCACTCTCTATCTTGATAAAAAACATCGTAGGATCCATAAGATAGGAAATACCCATATCTGGCAGTAATATCATCTTGTCGCCATTTAGAGTGCATAGCAGACGATCGGGCTGATCAAGGCCTAATTCATTTATCATCATAAATTGCAAATGCCCTGTCAGTATCTGATCATCGGATGTCCAGTCGTTCTCAAACTTGCGTTCTGACTCAACACGACTATAATGGTCTGTACCTATACCTGCCTCATATATTACCATGCCGTTAGACTTGAATTCAAGAACAGTCTGCTTTTCGTTGATTTCGGTAATACCCTGTTTAACAAGTTGCCATTTCCCGACAATGGAAGAGACTGCTTGTTTACCTGCATCGTTCAGCTGTTCATCCTCTACTGCTTCTGCTGTCTTTTCTTCAATCATTTCCATTTTTGACGGATGTAAATAATAGTCGTTTTGACCGACAAAATGGTATTTGGGATCAATGGTAATATCGTAAACGTCGCCCGAGAAGACTACACGCGTACCTTCTTGCAAAAATTCTTTGCTAAACTGGTCAGAATAGAAACGGTCCATTTCATAAGGCTCACCTGAATCTGTGTAGTAAACATACCATAATCCCAGTTCATGGTTATACCGCATGAAACCATACAGATTGTCGATCGTCTTGACGATATTGCTGCCATGCAATGACGGTGAATTGTTTTCTTTGTCGTCACTATTGCTGCAAGAGATGAGGCACATCCCGAGACATGCCGTCAGTAAACCGGAAATAAATAATTTCTTCATTTTAAATCTTTTATTCGTTTAACGTTATTGTGGAACCGACTATCCGACTCCTATTGTTATAACTCCATCTTCGTCAAATTCCTGCACGAATCAGATCATTATTACAATAAATTAACACTCCTGCATCGTCATTTTATGATGAACTTCTCACTAAGGACTTCATCTCCGATAACGACTCGCACTACATATACACCACGTTTCCAACCTTTCGTGTCGATTGAACAGGATGATTCTGTCATGTTCTGGCAAATCATTTTTTCACCTGTTTCAACATTATAGATCTCAAGGAGCCATACTTGTTGTTCGCCTTTTTCAGAGTATGTGGATATTACATCTGAATTGGCTGTTATGTCTTGGCTGTTTAAGAATACATTATCGATGGGCACCATGGATATTTCCAATGATCCTTCACTAATGACGAGATTCAATTGATTATTATTGTTTGTAGTCATTACAGGCAGATTAAAAACGCTTCCATTCTCACATGTGGCTGTTACTAAAGTCGTTTGACCAGTTGTCGAGGCTGTTGACATTGTCAATTTTCCTGTCGTCGTATTGAGATTCCAGTACGACGGGATGAACGATCCTGATAAAGAAACTGAAGAATTAATTAGATTAGGCGACTGTATCCACATTGTCACGTTTGGCTTGACATAGAGTGGGTATGGCAAATTAACCTGTTTTGTGGTCTGCCCATTATAATATGTGCCTTTGAATCCAGAATGAGCATAAAGCCCTTGTTTTGTTATTGTATATACAGGAACCCCTCCACGCTTGATTGTTGCAGTAAGTGTTGCATTTGTCATGTCCTGGCTACTGCTTCGTGTTATCGTACATTTGTTGGTTGATGGTGTATTCTGTTGCAAGCAATTCTGATTATAGTAACTATTAGACAAACTCCATGTAACAGTATGATTTGTTGGCAAACCGTTTACTTGGTATACTTCTGAATTGCTTATTATGCTATTACCTCCGATAGAGACATTAATATCATCGAAAATACCTACACCCACATCAAACCATGCGTTACGTATTTGATTGATAATATTACTGCTATACCCCAACTGTTGTGCTGCCTGAATAGAACATATTCTCACATCATTATAAGTAGAACTAGAATTCAAGTAACTGGTAATCATTAAATAACATATCTGAATAGCCTGATCAAATCCAATACCTATTACATATTTACTCATGCCAGATTCGTTAGATCCAGTTCCGCCATTAACTAACAAATAGAACCAATATCCTAATACACCACAATTAGTATGTACTCCTCCGCTATCATAGTTCAGATTACTTGTGTTGACCCATCCATTGCCTAAATAGTATTTACAGTTTGGAGCTGCAAGATTACGCAGTACGGCTGCATCCTCTCCTATTTTCCATAGATTATTGCCATTGTTAGGTTTGGCATACTTTTCAACACAGACACCGAAAACATCTGCTAGTCCTTCACCAATAGCCCCATTTTCGCCTGCAGCAGTTAACTGGGCTGTCGCAGAAATGACTCCGTGTGTCAGTTCATGAGCCATAATATCAAGTGCTACTAGTGGCTGAATCGTAGATTGGTAGAAGCCTGTTATTATTCTTTTGTTCACATTATCCCAACGGGCATTGTTAAAATCGAAATCATTTGCATAGCATTTAATAACAGATCCCAGATTATCATAGCTATTCCTATTAAAAGTTACATTATAATAATCATAAGTGGTTTCCATACCCCAATGGGCATCAAGTGCATATCTTGTTAAAATTTGAGGCGAATTCCAATTGTTATCACTATCCGTATAATCGCTGTTATCCTCAGCATCATATGTTTCAATACCATTTCCTCTTGTGTAATCTCTCAACCGATATATCCCAGAATAATATTGGGTTTGTATAGCACGTTGACCAGAATATGTTGTATTTACTGTAGTGGAGATACTATACTGGGCATTTCTTTCTTCAATACAATGACCATCTAAGGCATCAATGAAAATACATAAAATTTTACTTTCTTTCTCAATATCAGTGCCTTCGACATATAATTTGTATGATAAATATGGTATGTCATCTTTAAATAGAATAACTAATTGTGCATTATTTACTGCCTGAGCTTTACTTACCTTAAGTTTTGTTTCGGCATAGTCCAATGCTGCTTTCAATGCATTTTCTTCATTGATAACAGGGATTACATCAAGTTGGTTGATTGTCCTGAAATTACCATTTGCCATACAGGCCTTCCCATATTTGTCATAGTGGATAGAATATCTAGATCCTTCTATCTCAATACCGTTGTAATACTCCTTATAAGATTCATGAAAGCCTCCGGTAATGTCGGTCAACGTATCTGATATTACAGCAGTCGTTTTTTCGTTAAGCTGTAATAACTGTTCCAAAGAGTTTCTTCGTTTCTTCGTTTTGGTCAAATCCCCCCTATTTAAATCTGTTATCTCCAGATAAGCAGGGATTGTTTTGTCAACGGTATAAATGGCCCCGTCTACAGCTTTATATTCTTGAGCGTGTATACTTGTAATGGGTGTACATAATACAGCAAGCAGGATTAACAATATTTTTTTCATACTTCTGTTTTTTTATTTTGCAAATTCTACTAAAGAGTTATATAACCCCTATAATAATAGGTAGATGCGAGGGGCATGAGACGGAGCTCATAGCTGCCCGAGAGAGTTGAGGGTAGCACAAACATCGTAGAGCCAGAGATTAGGGTGTCTGAATAGATGACCTCACCATCTTCATCAAGCAGGACGAGCGTGTAATCCTCAGGTGTTGCTGCCAAGGTAAAGACTTTCTCATCCTGTGTAATGTACCACGGACGAGCAGGTGCGTAAGGCCCAGAATGCCCTACTGGTGTCTCATCAATAATGTGCATTGGGATTTGCTGGGCTCCATAGGAAAAACTGCACCCCCCAATCAAAAGAATAACAAACAAAACGAGTTTTCTAACCATTTTCTATAAAATTTAATTATTACTATAGTTTTGTGACAGGCCTTGTCGGCAGCAAAGGTAGGCAATAATAATAGATCTAAAGGTGTTTTCTTACAAAAAACACCTTTAAAAACCTTTCAAAATGCCAATAAAGTAATAAAAGGCTTAGACTATCTTCATGATTCTTTCGTCTAAATCCTTCGGAGATCCCTTTATACCATAGACTTTTAGCAATATTCCTTTCCTAAGATTTGCGATGTAGCCATCACTTCTGTTTAATAACTTACAGATGGAGGCAGGCTTGAAATGACAGCGGGTTAAAACACATACCTCATACTCAATGGGTCTCAACACTTGCGGTTCGTTTAGACTTTCATAGAAACAAGGGATCTGTTCGTTTACAAATTTCTTCAGTTCTCGCATTTGGGATTGCGTGGCAGACTGGACAGGATTTAATTCTAATAGAGCGTTCAGTTCTTTTACAATTTCCGAGTTATCTATTCTATCTTCCAAAGTAGCAGAATCATAGCTATCCTGACGGCTTTGATATTCATCCATCCTTTTCTGAAGAGCCTTAATCTCTTCGGATTTCTTATTAATCATAGCATCTGCATCTTGATTCCTCTCACGAAGTTCCAGAAGTTCTGACTGAGCCTCTTCGAGTTTCGACTGATTTAGACGATATTCTGCTTGAGCTCTATCCTTATCTGCTTTGTATTTCTGGTAAAACAAATAGATTGATAATAACAGGACAACGAGCAATGCTGATACAACAACAAGCCACGCTACTGTTCGTTCCGCCTTTCTGGCATTCTTTTCTGCCAAGAATTGCTGGTGATTGTAGTTATATGATGCCTGAAGTTTCTGGATATTCTGCATTTCTGAGAGAGAATAGGCCGAATCGTTTAGAATATAGCCCCAATTGGCATATTTAGCGATGGAATCGGAGATTTTCTTCTTCTCGTAGAGCTCTTGCAAGCCTTTGCAACCTGCAATTTGATTATTCAAGTCTTTACCATCTCGCAATTCTTTCCTGAACAAATATTCGGCTGAATCGAACTTATTAACTGATAAATAATACCGTCCTTTTACATAATAATATATTTCACGTCCACTCTGAATATTACCATTAAAGAATCCAGTCTTTACTTCATACGAATCAAGGATTCGCTTTGCTTCGGATACTCTT
>JAEEGI010003310.1_pt1 | contig 38438 bp, 27 predicted proteins | sample 8958751 | NCBI WGS metagenome assembly JAEEGI01 (sample SAMN16246545, study PRJNA631951) | gut metagenome | biome: gut microbiome; feature: rumen; material: KS-attached | host: Bos | place: Iran: Karaj | collected 2018-10 | reverse complement strand
TGGAACCACCTCGATCCAGCACATTCAGCTCCTGACCCTCGCCGACGAGATGGGCCTCAACGTCAAGCAGTACATGGTGGGCGAGAAGCTCTCCTCCGACACGATGTACTGGATCACCAACCTCGCCAACTACAACCAGATCATCGGCGACAAGACCATCAGCGCCGGAATAATCTGGGAGCCTCAGTACCAGAGGGTCATACAGGAAGCCTGAAGACGGCTTCCCCCCTCTCGAGGTTTTTTTGAAACCTTTTAAATTAAACCCTTTACTATATCTGCGTGGGTCCAATGAGTCTGAATTACGACGAGCACAACAAATACCATCGCTTCGCCAGGATGGTATTGATCACGATCGTCTCTCTGGCCGTGTTCGTCTGCTTGTGGTGGGTGGTTTCGAAGCTCGCCAACAACGCGGCGATTCCTGCGCCTATGGAGTCCTTCGAAGCGCTTTTCTCTTTGATTGTAAACGGTGACGCGGTCACCGGGTTGAGCTTGTCCACATACGTCTGGTCCAGTCTCAACAAGTTCCTGAGGGGATTCGCCCTGGCGTTGGTCGTTGCCCTGCCTTTGGGTCTCATACTGGGGAATTTCAAGCTCGTGAGGGAGTTCACCAGCCCCTGGATAGAGGTCCTGAGGCCCATAGCGCCTATCGCCTGGGCGCCGATATTCATCCTCCTGTTCGGATACGTCCAGGGGGCTACGTTCGTCGTGTTCGTGGGAATATTCTTCCCGATGCTCACCAACATCATATTCGGGGTGTCCAAGATCGACCGCGTTCTTGTCGACGCCTCCAAGACTCTGGGCGCCAGCAACCTTCAGATCTTCACCAAGGTCCTGATACCTTCCACAGTCCCGTATCTCATGAACGGAATCAAGGTCGGTCTCGGAATCGGGTGGATGTGCATAGTCGCGGCCGAGCTCTACGCCACCCCTCTGGGCGGAATAGGGTTCTACGTCGCCAACATGATAACGTACGGGGCCTTCCCCCAGGCGTACGCGGGCATAATCGTGATCGCCGTGCTCGGGCTGCTGACCACCGGTCTGGCCGAGTACATTTCCAAGAGGGTCTCAAGGAGAATGGGGATGGATGTCCGATGTCTAAGAGCAAGATCAAGATAGAAGGCCAGAAATGGGGTTCGGAGCGCGTCCGCGCCGACCGCACCGACGAACTTTACAAGGACATACCGGAAGGCGGCACCTTGATGACCATCGACGGGCTCCGCGTCGTCTACGTCACCGACGACAGCGAGACCGTGGCCGTGGACAGCTTTTCCCTGGACGTGAAGAAGGGGGAGCTGATATCCATAGTAGGCCCGTCCGGATGCGGGAAGACCACGATCCTCCGCTGCATAGCGGGTCTCCTCCAGCCTACCGAAGGCACAGTCAAGATAGGCGACAAGGCCTGCACCTCCCCCGGCTCGGACCGCGGGATGGTGTTCCAGGACTTCGCCCTGTTCCCGTGGAGGACCGTCAAGCAGAACGTCAAGTTCGGGATGGAGATCGCAGGGGTTCCCAAGGACGAGCAGGAGGAGAGGGCGATGAGGTACATCAAGGCCGTCGGCCTGGAGAAGTTCGCCGATTCGCGCATCCACGAGCTCTCCGGAGGCATGAAGCAGCGCGTCGGAATCGCCCGCGCCCTGGTCATGCACCCCGCCGTGATCCTGATGGACGAGCCCTTCGGGGCGCTGGACGCCCAGACCAGGAACATAATGCAGGAGCAGCTGGACAAGATCATCGTCCACAGCGACAGGACCATCATCTTCGTGACCCACTCCGTCGACGAGGCCCTGTACCTCTCGGACAGGGTCGTCATCCTCACCAAGAGGCCGTCGACGATCTACAAGGTCATAGACGTCCCGTGGCCGAGGCCCAGGGACCGCGCCAATCCCGAGTTCACGAAGCTCAGGAAGCAGATCCTGGAGTATCTCGAGCTTCAGAACGTCATGGAAGATTGAATTTCAGAAAAAAACGGAGGGGATATCCCCTCCTTTAAATCAGATCACGAGTCTCAGGTCGTCGTACTTGTAGACCTTCTTGGGACAGACGAACTGGCACCTGTAGCAGGCCGTTCCGAGGCAGTCCTTGGTCTTCACGACGATCTCGTTGCCTTCGGCGACCGTGAGCGCCTTCTGAGGGCACTCCTTCTCGCACTTCTTGCATCCGATGCACCCGTCCATGTGGCCGCGGAGCTCGGTCCCGATGTCGTGGAGGATGGTCAGCCCCTTCTCTCCCAGATCGGGTATGTCGCGCTGGACGACGCGGACGACCTTGGGGACCCCTCTGGGCTTCGGAAGCTCCTGGATCCCGGCGGCGGCGTTGTTGCGGTTGTACATCTCCATGCTCATGCCCTCGTCGCAGACCGCGAGCTCCTGCATGTAGATCTGCTCGAATATCTTGTCCGAAGCGAACATGACATGGTTGGCCCTGATGCCGTTGGCGATCTCCTGAAGCTTGTCCAGGAGCTCCGGGTTCCTCAGGATGTCGGTGGACATGGCGAGCGACGTGTTCCCGTACTGGTATATCGTCTCGCTGGACGGAGGCACGAGGCCAACCTCTCTGGCCTTGATGGCGTCGACGTAGGTTCCCGACGCTCCGGCCATGTACATCGTCTTCATGTCGGCGAACTTGATCCCGGCGTGCTCCAGGAGGGTGAAATGACCGGCCCTGATGGCGCCGATGGCCTTCATCGCCTCGGAGATGTCCTTGGAGTCGACGTATATGCCGTCCTGCATGCGGAGCTTCCCGTCGGAGGTCCCCAGCTTGCCCTTCCTGTATAGATGGCTGTCCAGGGCTGCGGAGACCGCGGCTACGACGCCGGTCCCAGTGATTCCCACGGCCTTTCCGGTCATGGGGCCGTAAGGCTCCACGGTCTCCAGCCCGAAGTCGACCTTCGAACCGTCCTGCGGGGTGATGGTGTCGTCCAGGACCTTGCAGATCCACTGGAAGTCGTACTCCAGGTCGGAGATGGCGCCTGGCCCGGCGAGCATCCCGCACTTGATCGACTGCCCCTCCATCGCAGGTCCGGCCGCCGCCGATCCCGTGTAGATGTCGTCCCCGACCTTGAGCGCCATCTCGGCGTTGGTCCCGTAGTCGGTGACCAGGCAGTTCTCCTTCTGCTCCAGGAACCCGCTCTTGTACATCATGGCGAGGGCGTCCGCCCCGATCTCGTGCCTGATGGCGGGAGGGACCAGAAGCTCGCAGCCGTCCTTGACGTCCAGGCCGACGTCCACGGCAGAGAACACGCCCGCGTCCCTCTTCTGCTCCTTGATGCCTCTGGCCTTGTGGGCGTTCTCCCCGGCGAAGGCCAGGTCGTCCACGGGGATCCCCTGGAACAGGGACAGCTGGATCGGGTTTCCGCAGATGCTCACCCTCTCGACCGCGTTCTTGTCGATCCCCAGAGCCGAGATGACCTTGTTGACGGTGTCTATGAGGATCCTGTGGGCGATGTCCGTGCCTACGTTTATGCAGAACGTCAGGTGGTCCATGATGTTGGCTCCGGGCAGCGGGTGGCACTCCGTCACGGCCGTCGACAGGATCTTCCCTGTATCCAGGTCGACGGCATGGCCGCGGGTACCGCTGGTGCCTATGTCCAATGATATTCCATATCTCATTTGCTTTCCTCCTGAAAGGGGTTTGGGGCCGCCTTTCGGCGGCTAGGGTTTGAAAATCAGTTGTGGTCGTGGCCGCAGCAGCACTTCTTTCCGCTGATGGCGCTCTTCAGGCCGGAGTCCTCCAACGCGTGGAAGACCCTGTGCCTGATCTCATGCTCGCAGACGCCTACGGCGACGCACTCGAGACGGAACGCGGCCTTCGCGCAGGTGGGGAACTTCCCCTCGAGCAGGGTGAAGTCCTTGTCCGTCATCGTGATGATCGCCCAGTCGGAGTCCTCGGGGGCGATGGTGACCTCGACGCACTCCGGCACGCCTTCCTTGGTCCAGATCCAGTCCCAGACGGCATCCATGGCCTCGAGGATGGACATGTAGCTCTCGGGCTTCAGGTCCGAGAGGGTTCCGGAGAGCACGACGTCGCAGGCTTCCATGTCCTCGAGGTCGACCTCCTGGCAGTACCTGCAGCAGGGGCAGTGGCAGCCGTGGCCGTGGTGGTGCCCGTGGCATCCGCATTCCTCCCCGTCGTGGTGATGGTGGTGCTCGTGCTCATGGTCGTGGCAGCAGCACTCGTCGTCGTCATCATGGTGGTGATGGTGGTGCTCGTGCTCATGGTCGTGGCAGCAGCACTCCTCCCCGTCGTGGTGATGGTGATGATCGTGGTCGTGGCAGTGGCAGGGCGCCTCGTCGAGGGTGTAGTCCAGGCCGGTGTCCTCAAGGGCGTGCCACATGGCGTGCTTCAGCTCATGCTCGTCCACGTCCAGGACGGCGCACATGAACGAGAAGTTCACCTTCTCCTGAGGCTCGAGGCGCCCGTGGTGCTCCACGCCGTTCTCGAGGTCGGTGAGGTTGAGGGTTATCCCGGAGCCGTCCTCCTTCACGATGGCGGCCTTGATGTGCCCGAGAAGGGTCCCGGACTCGGCGACGACCCATTTCCCGACGTCCAGGAGGGCCTTGGAGAACCTGGCCTCCGCGTCGGCGTTGTAGCAGCTGATCGATCCGGTGAACCCTACCGCGCATCCGCCGGCGATCTCCAATGATGTCTGTTCTTTCTCGCTCATCTCATCAGCTCGTAAACTTTGTCCAGGTTTTCCTCGGTCTTCGCGGATATGGCGATTATGGGCTTTCCAGGGAACTTGTCCTTTATCCAGGCGGTGATCTCCTCGATCTGCCCCTCCTTCGCCAGGTCGCTCTTGTTGATGAGCACGAAGTCCGCGTGGCTCATCTGCATGGTGAAGAACTCCTCCTTCTTCTTGATGAGGTCCTCGAACCTCTGGACGTCCGCCACGCCGATGATGAACGTCTCGTCCGCATCGATCATGGACACGCGGACGAGCTCCTTCACCTTGTGGGGCAGGGCCAGTCCGGTAGGCTCCACGATGATGACGTCGGGGTCTATGTCCCTCTCGATGTTCTTGAGGGCGGACTGGAGGGTTCCGGAGAGGGAGCAGCAGATGCATCCGTTGGGGAGCTCGATGGCGTCGTACCCCTCGGCCTTGAGGGTGGCCCCGTCCACTCCGATCTCTCCGGATTCGTTCACCAGGAGCGCGGTCTTCTCGCCGCGCCTGGTGTACATAGAAGCGAGTTTCATAAGCAAGGTGGTCTTCCCGCTTCCCAGGAAGCCTCCAAGGATGTAAACATACATGCTTTCGACAATGTATGTTCTCGTATTTACGTGGAATCGTGGATAGATTGGCGGACCTCATTCGACGATGTTTTCGAATAAACCTCTTTTTGTTGACATTCACGCTATTATGGTGAGCAATCATCGTATAATAACACCATAATGAGTCAAAAACATGGACATTATGACTATCCATCCAACTCTTTTAATACAATCTGGATTAATCTTCAATTAGGCGTTCGGGTAGAACCGACGCCTTTGGAGGGAAACGAATGATTGACTACAAAGGTGTGGACTTCGCCAAGATCCTCAAGCGTTACGACGTCGAGGCTCAGAACGAAGATTCTCCTGAGACGATCGCGAAGAAGATGCTTCCGGCGGACCCGGTTCTCAAGAAGGTCGCAGAGGCAGTCCTGTACATGAAGCTGAAGGAGGTCGGACCCATCACGGCCGACGCCCTGAAGACCCACAAGCCTCTCGACATCATCAACAACGGACTTGTCGTCGGAATGGAGTGTGTCGCGAAGCTGTACGCCGCGCACATCTACTACCTCCCCGAGATCATGATGGCCGCGAAGACCATGGAGATCGGAATCGCTCTCGCCGAGAAGCAGATCGCCGGCGGAAGGCAGACCAAGGGACTCGTCGTCATGCATGCGGCGGAGGGAGACCCCCACGACATCGGAAAGAACATCGCAGCGGTCATGCTCAGGTCGTCCGGATACTCGGTCATCGACATGGGCAAGGACGTCGCGGTCACCGACGTCGTCGCGAAGGTCGAGGAGACCAAGCCTATGCTAGTCACCGGAACCGCTCTCATGACCACCACCATGACCGCGTTCCCCAGGGCGGCCGAGATCCTCAAGAAGGACGGATTCAACATGCCGTTCATGGCGGCCGGCGGTGCGGTCAACAGGGACTTCGCGGAGTCCTTCGACCTCGGAATCTATTCGGAGAAGGCTCCCCAGACTCCCCCGATCGCGGACAAGATCCTCGCCGGATACGACTGGAAGAGAATAAGGGAAGAGTGGGACGACATAATCGGAGCGTGATTGAGATGGCGACGAAATACACCAAGATGGCATACGCGAACGCAGACGAGATGGTATTCGGAACTGCCAAGCAGCCCGTATCCTACGGTTTCGGAATCAAGGTCGGAGCCGGGAGGGTCATTCCCGAGCTCAACTACGGACCCAGGCCCGGATCCGAGAAGGACCCCGCAAGGCTCAGGAAGGAATACGTCGACTACATCTCGAAGGACGTCCTCAACAGGGCGGTCACCCTGGGATTCCCCGACGTCCAGCTCGAGACGGAGTGGATCTCCCAGATGGGAAACCCGAAGATGTCCACCCCGGTCGTCGAGGGCCAGAAGGAGATCTGCGAGAAATACCACGAGGAGTACGGCATCAACTGCGCCGTCAGGCACACCATCCCCGACCAGCGTGAGGCCGAGGAGGGACTCAGGACCGGCATGGGCGGATCCCACGGATACCCCGAGGCCCTGTTCAGGGCGGCCGAGGTCGCCTGCGAGAACGGCGCCGACGTGCTCTCATGCGAGACGATGGGAGGAAAGGAGCTCGCGGACTACGCCACCACCAACGGAGACATAGTCGCGTTCCTGTTCGGAGTCGGATACCTCGGAGCCATCGACATGGAGTACGTCTGGTCCGAGTTCGTGGACATCGCCAAGAAGAACAAGTGCATAGCCGGAGGAGACACCAACTGTTCCGGAGCCAACACCTCGATGTTCATGGCCGGTGGATTCCTGGACAACGACGTCCAGAGGACCTATTCCGCCGTCACTCGCGCCATCGCATCCCAGAGGACCCTGGTCGCTTGGGAGTGCGGAGCGTCCGGACCTGACAAGGACTGCGGATACGAGGGACCCATATGCAAGGCGATCGCCGGAAAGCCCTGCGCCCAGGAGGGAAAGAACTGCCAGTGCGCCCACGCGGACCTTCAGGGTAACCTGATGGCCCAGGTGTGCGACCTGTGGTCCAACGAGTCCGTCGAGTACCACCCCGAGTTCGGAGGATCCTCCGTCCAGTGCTGGCTCGGATCCCTCGGATACGAGGTGTCCCTGATGAACACCGCCATCGCCACCGGGAACGAGAAGATCCTCAGGGACCTGTACATGATCTCCGACCGCGTCCGCGGACCCGAGGGACACATCCTCGCCTACGACAACGCGTACAAGATCGGACAGGCCATCGTCGAGAACGGCAAGGACTACTACCTCAGAGGAAAGGCCGCCGGACTCACCGCCGCCAAGATCATCAAGGGAAGCTACGACTCCAAGGAGCTCGCCCTGACCAACAAGCAGCTGGACGTGGTCAACAACATCATCAAGGACCTCGAGGCCCTGCCGGACGACACTGACAAGTTCGTCGAGTACGCCGTGAAGAAGTACAAGGACGCGATCCCCAACTTCAACCTCAAGAACTACGGGCTCTGAGCACCCGGTTACCAAACCTCTTACCTCCCTTAGGAGGGAGGCGCTGCGGGGCCCTCCCCCGCCCAGCCTCGACGGGGACGAGATCTCCTCGGGCCTTCCGCAGGCCCCCTCCGTCTTTTTCTTCCCGCTTGTCCGCCCCTGTCCAGAGCGTCGGCCCGTCCTGGCGCTATATTTATAGGTAATTCCAACAATCCGTAGACAAATGACCGTGCTTCTAGCTTATGACGGGCGTCCGAACACAGAGAAGGCGCTGGATTACGCCATAAGGTATTCCATCAACTATTCCGTGCCGCTATACATACTCACAGTGGTCTCCAAGGACCAGATGGACCCGGAGGACCCCGACGAGTCCGTCAGGGAGTACATGGAGGCCGCCCAGCGCAAGGCGGCTTCAGAAGGGGCGACCGTCCACACCATCATCGAGGTCGGGAGGCCCGGGGAGACGGTCGTGGAGGTCTCCGAGCTCTACAAGTGCGACACGATCATCGTCGGGAGGTCCAACAGGTCCTCCCTCGACCGCCTGTTCCTGGGCAGCGTCTCGAACTACGTGGTGAAGAACTCGGACCTCACCGTCATCGTAGTGAGCGGCGAAAGGTCCGAGGAATGAGGGGCGGGCCGGAGCCCGTCCGTCTCAGCATCCGGTGACGACCCTCTCCATGATGCTCTGGGACTTCTCGATCTCCTCCAGGGTCATCTTGAGGTCGTTCTCCAGCGTGTACTCCTTGTGCTGGTCCATGCAGGTCACGCTCGCCGTGAGTATGCCCTCCTCCGTGGCGACGAAGGTGACGTCTATGGGGGTCTCCTTGTCGACGTTCTCGGGCAGGTCCATGGTGAACTCGCCGATGGCGACGCCGAGGGACATGTCGGTCTTGGAGCCCTCCTCGTCGTTCATGGCGGCGTCCTCGAATATCTCGATCCTGATGGAGTTCTGCTCCTGCTCCACGGGGTAGTAGCGCTTGGTCTTCTCTATGGGGAGCGTCTCGTTCCTGAAGATGATGTTGGAGATCATCTCGGTCCCGTCCTCGTAGGTCGCCTTCAGGCCGAAGGTCTTGCTGAGGACGTTCTTGACGATGATCCTCCTCTCTTCCTCCTCCTGGACGGCCTCGGCGACAGCGGCGGCCTCCCCTTCGGTGATGGCGGCGGGCGAGTCGGCCATCGACTTCGCGAACAGGGCGGCGCCCTTGGCGACGGCGAGGTCGGCGTCGTGGGCCTTGACGTTGGCGGTGGGATACTTCCTCGTTATGGCTTCCTTGACCTGAGGCATCCTGGAGGATCCTCCGACGAGGATGACTACGTCTATGTCGTCTATGGTCATGGACTTGGACTTCAGGACCCTGTCCATGACGTCGAGGGTCTGCAGAAGCTTGTCCTCGGACATGTCCTCGAACTCGTTGCGGTTCACGGAGTAGACGTACTTGTGGCCGTCGACGGTCAGGGTGCCCTTGGTGACGCCGGAGGTGGACAGCCTCTTCTTGATGACCTCGGAGTCGTACTCCAGGGACTTCACGACCTCGGGATCGCTCTCGAGGAAGTCGATGTCGGTCCCGGACTCCTCGGACACCTTCTCCTTGATGATCTCGGACATCGCGGCGTCCCAGTCCTTCCCGCCGAGGAACCTCTCCCCGTCGGTGGCCACGGCGTTGAACTTCCCGCCCTCGATCTCCAGGACGGTGACGTCGAAGGTCCCGCCTCCGAGGTCGTACACCAGCACCCTCTCCTTGCCCTCCTTGTTCCCGCTGTATCCGTAGGAGATGGCGGCGGCGGTGGGCTCGTTGATCAGGGTGACCTCCTCCAGGCCGGCGATCATCCCGGCGGTCTTGGTCTGGTCGCGCTCGTTCTGGCCGAAGTAGGCGGGGACGGTGATGACGGCCTTCTTGACCTCGCAGCAGTGGTTGCTGTTGAAGTCGTCCAGGAGCTTCTTGAGGATGGTGGCGGAGAGCTGGGTCGGGTTGTAGACCTTGCCGTCGATCTCCTTCTCGTAGCTGCTTCCGATCTTCCTTTTTATGGCGGTCACGGTCCTGTCCGGCTCGTACATCAAGGCCATCTCCTTGGCCTGCGAGCCGACAAGGATCTGTCCGTTGTCGTCGAAAAGTATCACGGAGGGGGTGGTCTCCTCCTGTTCGAAGTTCTTCTCGATCACCGGGTCCCCGTCCTCGTCCACGTAGGCCAGACAGGAATAGGTGGTCCCAAGGTCGATGCCGATGCAGTAGTCCGTCATTGCTGATCCTCCTGTGTCTTATCTTCGGAAGGGGTTTCTGAATCCGCCTTAGCCCTGAGGGATTCCGCGAGTTTGTAGATGGAGACCTTCTCTTTCAGAAGGACCCTGTTGCCCAGCTTGTATCCGTCGGACTCCCTTTCGGCCACCATGCCGTTGAGCTCGGGGTCCCCGGTGGGGACGATTCCGACGATGCGCTGATGCATCGTGTTTATCTTGTCGTACGGGAAGGGCCCTATATACACCCCGCCGTCGCACAGTATGTTCTCCAGGTCCACGCTGTACGCCTCGAACGATGACAGGACCTCCTCCGCATTGAGCGTGTCCAGCTTTCCCCTCACGCCGGCGCACAGCTTGTGGAAGTCCTCCCTCATCGTCGCGACCTGCTCCATGGTCCTCAGGAAGGCCTTGTCGGTGACCTCCGCGTCGCGCCTCTCGACGGCGGCGAGGATGGTCTTCATCTGCTCCCTGGAGGTCATGTGCGAGACGGACTCCTGGCGGATCTCCTTCTGCTCGGCCGATATCGACTCGAGCCTCTCCCCGATGTCGGAGAGGACGGTTCTCAGCCCCTCGTCCTGTTCGGGCGGCTCGTCCCTGCGGATGCCCTCGGACAGGGCCGACAGCCTCTCCCCGATGTCGGCGAGGGCGGCCTTCACCTGCTCCAGGCCCGCGTCGCGGGAGGCAGCCTCCCGGCGCGTCTCCGCAAGCTCGGCCGATATCGACCCGAGCTCCTCGCCTATGCCGGCCAGGGCCTCCGCCAAGGCGTCCTCCCTCGCGGAGGGCACGGCCTCTTCCGTCTCCGGGACCGGAGCGGCCTCCGGATCCTGGACGTCGGACGTCCTGAGCCCGCCTTTGATGAAACTCATCAGCTTGTTCTCTTTTTCACCGGTCATTCCATTCCTTTCCTGTTGAGGAGCCAAATGAAGGGGTCCTCCACTCTCATCGGCATTATCCCGCGCTGCAGGCCGTTCCCGGTGGGGTTGTTCCCGAGGGCGGACACCGCGAAATAGCAATGCTCTTCGAACCCGTTCACAATCTGTATGAAGTCCTCCCCGGCAGTCCTTCTGAGGTATTCCTCGAGCTCCGCGTCTATCTGCTCGAAGTTCTCCTCGTCGTAGATCCCGGTCTCCCTGGGGATGCGCACCGCCGACCCGGGCGAGAAGAGGATCTTGTCCTCCTCGTCGTCCTCGGGGGATTTCAGCAGCACGTCGCATTTGGTTATGCTCACCGCGAGCGGTATGTCTATCAGGTCCTTGGGCCTCAGCCCCGGCCTCTGCTTGCGGATTATGTTGCAGATGTTGTTCAGCGTCTCCGAGATGTCGGCCCCCACCGGAGGCAGGTTGTCGATGTGTATGCGGTCCCTCACGTACTTCATCTGGAGCGGGTCCACCAGGTAGACGATCCCGGCGGCCCCGGATATGAGGGCGTCGAGGTTGCTCCGCCCTATGGTCTCCGCGGTCGCCAGGTCCTCCCCGGCGGTGTCTATGAACGCGAAGGTGAACACCCTGCGCCTGTCCCCGCCGTACATGTTCAGGTAGTACACCAGGGGCTCCCTGTCGTCCCCGAGCTCGTCGTACGGCTGGGTGGGGGGCAGCTTCACCTTGTCGTCGTACAGGGGCTTCTTGTAGCGCTCCCTGTAGTGGAGCGTGGTCATGTCGCTGGCCGGGTTGAACACGGCGTTGAACTCGCTGGCGACGTAGGTCCTTATCTGGTTGATGAGGACCGCCATGTAATGGCTCTTGCCGACCCCCTTGGGGCCGAGTATCACGAAGATCCTGTTGCCTCCCTCCTCCGCCCCGGCCTGGATCTCGTTGTGGCAGGTGGGGCACAGGCGGATGTACGTCGCCCGCCCGCACATGTCGCAGACCATCGACGAGTCGCGTATGATGTGGTGCTTCGCTATGGTCGCATGCGCGCCCCTCGGGTCCTTGCCGCGGAACACCGTCTTCTCGTAGTCTATCTCGTCCTGCCTGTCCATCGACAGGTACTGGCATTCGGCGTCGCGGGCGTGCTTGCTGACGTAGTTCCTGGCGCAGAACATCCCGGTGCAGGCGCTGTGGACCTTGTCCATGGTGAACCTGCTGAAGCAGTACGGGCACACGTAGGTGCTCTCGCTCTCCCTTGCCTTCCTTCTCGCGGCCATCTCGGCGCCTCCTGTAGAGGGGGTGTATGAATTTGAACAGGTTGTAGTCCGCCTCCTCCTCGAAGAAGAGCCTGACCCTCTCGATGTCCACCGCCGGGCTGCAGTTGACCGTGACCGATGCGGACCCGTCGGTCAGCTTCACCGGCCCTCCGGACCTCCATATGACCTCCCCGTCCCCCGCCCTTAGCGGGATCCTCTCGCTGGACTGGACGGCCATCACCGGCGGGATCTCCGGCACGTCGCGGTCCGCGGAGAACTCGAAGGTGAGGTTCCTCTTGGACTTGGAGGCGGCGTACCTGACCTTCCTGCATTCGACGGAATACACGCTTATCATGATGGGGCGGGACGGGACCATCTCGTCCTCCACCCTGTACATGGCGTAGATGTAGACGAACTTCCTGGGCGAGTTGCCCATCGGTATCCTCACGTGCCTGTTCTCCTCGTACTCCTCGCGCTTCACCGTCTTGATCTCCAGGTCCGGGTCCTCGGGGTCCTTGGGCTCGTTGTTGGAGATCCTGAACTCGGCCTCGACGGCGAACTTGGGCCAGTTCATGGTTATGACGCATTCCCTGTTGACCACCGACTTCTCCACGTCCCTGAACGGGATCAGGTTGGACACGCGGGCCTCGTCCCCCCTCACGCAGGTCTTCCCGCGCTGTATGATCGGATAGATGTACCACACGGCGCCGTCCTCCATCGCGAAGCGGATGCGGTCGGTATAGACGTTCACCGGCTTTATCTCGGTCATCCAGGACTTCACGTCCTCGGTCTTCATGATCCTGTTCCCGAACCTGAGCTTCTTGGTGGAGTAGTACAGGGTGACGTCGTAGTTGGAGGACCAGCTGGCCAGGTAGGTCCCGTCGGACCTGTCGCGGCGGATGTCGAGGTTGTTCACGGGCTCCGGCATCTTCATGGAGGACGCGGAGTACTCCAGCCCTTCGGACCTGACCGGCCTGCCGTTTATGTCGTATTCGGCTATGAACAGGTAGTAATAGGAGGTTCCGCCGAGGCAGACGTCCTCGTACACGTCGGCGCCCTTGACGTCCAGCTCGGTGTACTCGGACTCGTCGTCCTTCTTGCGCCTCCAGATGCGGACCCTGGAGGCCTTCTTCGGCTTGTCGTAGGACAGGCGGAACCCTTCCTCGGTGGCGTCTATCTTGACGTTCCCGACCTCCGTGAGGACCATCACCGGGCCTATCAGCTCCTTGTTCCTCGACAGGATCCCCCAGCGCTTGGAGCACAGCACGTAATAGTAGTTCACGCCCGGCTCCGGGGTGGTGTCCTCGAATGAGCATTTGGACGTCTCCACGAGCGGGACGGTGGACTCGTCGACCCTGGGTATGGACCCTTCCTGGCGGTAGATGCAATACGTGACGCCCTTCGTGTCGGCCGGAGGGGAGAACTTGATGGAGACCACGTCGTTCTTGGGGCACGCTTCGCTGTCCGTGGGGCACTGGGGCGGATGCTCCCTGAGCTTGGACCTGGCCTCCGGATGGTCAGGGCATATGTCTGCGGCGTTGATGTAGCATGCGAGCTTCTTGTCCTCGGAGTCGAGCCCGTCGGTAGCGCGGCAGATCCGCTCCGCCTCCTCGTAGCGTTTGAGCGAGTCCTCGTACTTGTGGCGGAGGTCCGGGTTGTCGGCCAGTATGTCCGGGTAGACGGCGTTCAGGGATTCGCAGGAGCTTTTGGCGTCGTAGTACCTCCTGCGGGCGTACGCGTCGTCAATTATCCCGATGTACGCGGAGAACTTCTTCCTGGCCTCAGACAGCTTGGACGCCAGGACGGCGGTCTCCAGCAGCCCGGAGCAGGAGGCCTTGATCTCCTCCAGGTCGGAGGCGGCGGCGTCGATGCGCCCCTTGGCGATGCTCGCCTTGAAGCTGCGCTCCAGCCTCTTCGCGTTCTCCTTGCCGTTCTTGAAGTCGAATCCGCAGGTGCTGCAGGTCCTGTTCTTGGTCAGCTGCTTAGATCCGCAGCTGGGGCAGGTCACCCTGATGCTGCTTCCGCAGCTGGGGCAGAAGGCCGTCTCGTCGTCGGCCGCTATGAGGTTCCAGCAATCCGGGCAGCGTATCATGCTGCTGTCGGATTCGGAGAAGTTGGCCGGTATCCTCCTGCTGTAGCAGAATATCTGCAGGATGGGTATGGCCATGTCCAGGTCGATCTTGGCGTGCTGAAGCTCCAGGATGCGGTCTATGTCCTCCCTGCCGAGGCGAGCGGAGTATTCCGTCTCCAGGACGTCCATGACGGGCGCGAGGTCGCGGTTGCATTTCCCGAATCTGACCAGCTCCGCGTAGTCGGATTCGTTCGCGAACGCCAGCTTCACGGTCCTTATGCACATGATGTAGGCGTCCTGCTCCGGGAAGTCGGGGAGCTTGATGTTGTTCACCCTCCCCTCGCAGGTCTTGAGGGTGCTCTCGGCGAGGGCGAACCCGCTGGCGTCGTTAAGGGGATGGCATTCTATCTTCAGGTCCGGGCGGTCTATCAGGGCGTTGAAGAGCTCGGCAGGGGTGTACGCCCCGACCTTGGCCATGGCCTTGTAGGCGTTCTGCACCTTGTTTCCCACGGGAGACGGGGGCGGCGTGCTCTTCACGCCGGTTATCGCCTTGACGTCCGCCTCGGTTACCCCTTTCCATCTGAGGACGGCGAGCTGCTTGGAGATCACGTCCGGGAACACGTGGATGCTGCCGTCGGACAGGATAACGCCCTGTCTCCTTATCCCCTGCAGCCTTCCTTCCAGAAGCCTTCTGGCGGCCTCGAACTCGAGCCTGCGGCGCTCCGGGTCCTTCATGGTCGCCCGCATCTCGGGGACCTCCTCGAGGTACTTGGAGGCCTTGAAGCGGACGGTGGGGTCGGTGGTCCTGCTGGACTTCCTCCATTCCTCCTCGGCGGCGTCTATCGCCGCTTCCAGGGCCTCGTCGCCGTACTTGCTCGCCCTCAGGGGGTTGAGCCCTAGCAGCTGGCAGTAGCATTCCCTTCTGTCCAGCATCGGCCGGTCACTCCCTCGATCTGAGGTTGAAATGGTCCATCTTGATCACGGTGGCGATGGTGCTGAACGTGTCGCCGAGGTTGTCGACGGTCGTGTAGAGGGCGCCGTTCTGGACCGTGGCGATCTGGCCGAGGAACGCCCTGTCGGCCTGTCCCACTCCTATCGCGAATATGGAAATCCCCTCGGAGCGGCATTTGCGGGACTGCTGGACGGACTCGTCCTTGTGGGCCTTCCATATGCCGTCGGTGAGTATCACGATGATCCCGCATTTCGACTCCGTCTTGAGGATCGCCTCCGCCTCCCCGATGGGCATGGAGGTGGTCCCCCTTCCGGCGTCCATGGCGTCGGCCTCGTCCAGGGCGGTCATGAACCTGTCCACGTCGGACGTGAGGTCGCACAGCAGCAGGACGCGGTCCCCGAACCCGACGAGCGCGAACTTCGCGCCTTCCTTCTTCAGTTCGTGGACGAAGTCCTTGATCGCCTTCTTGGCCACGTCTATCGGGGGTATCTCGTCCTTCTTGGCGAATGTCATGCTCCTGGACAGGTCGAGGCATATCACTATGTTCTTCTCGGTGTGCTTCCGGTTCGGCCTGTCGCGGGGGCTTCCTCCCACCCAGGTCATGTCGTCGGGTATGGGGCACGGCTTCACGCGGAGCTCCTGGTCATGGTTCACGAATCCCCTGACCCTGACGACGCCGTTGTTCTCGTAGCTGTATTCAACGTCGATCACCACCCCCTCCCCGTCGTTCTTGAAGCCGCTGATCTCGCATCTGGAGATGGGCAGGCACTCCTCCGGGTTCTCGGACTCGCCCTGCATGGCGTAGACCTCTATGACGTCGGTCATGTTGCCCCTCTCGATGCGGAACTGCTTCCTCATCCTGCTGGGGATCTTGGAGTTCCTCTTGATCATGATCTCGTTGACGTACCTGTCGCCCTCCTCGCTGACCGACAGCGCGCCGAGGCTGTGGGCGGTCACGTCCTGGAACACCCCCGTGGAGATCTGGTCGCGGTAGAACCTGGCCGCTATGCTCGCGCCCTTCGCCACAGCCAGCTCCATGTCGGGGTGCTGGACGGCGACAAGGCCGGTGGTGGCCTGGAGGAACGAGGCGACCATGGGCATCCTGCTGGACCCTCCGATCAGGAGTATCTCGTCGATGTCGCTCCATTTCATGGAGATGGTGTTCAGGAGCCTGTCGCAGATGTTCTTGGTGGCCATGAGGTGCTCCTCGGACGCGTCCTCGAACTCCTCCCTGGTGATGTTGTACCTGGCGCTGCACCCCTGGTAGTCTATCTGGAACAGGGTGCTGTTCGCCTTGGAGAGGATCCTCTTCTTGTCCTCGGCCTGCGACATGAGCTCCGCGCTGCACACGGGGTCCAGGCGGGGGTCTATCTCGTACTCGTCCCTGAAGCGGTCGCAGGCGATGTCCATGAGGGCCTTGTCCCAGTCCTTCCCGCCCAGCAGGCGGTTCCCGTCGGTGCCGAGGACGGTGGTCTTCCCGTTCTCGAAGTTGATGATGTTGACGTCGAAGGTCCCTCCCCCGAGGTCGTACACCATGACCGTCTTGAGGTCGGCGTGCTTGTATCCGTAGTAGAGCGCGGCGGAGGTGGGCTCGTTGATGAGGTTGAGCACCTTGACGCCGCAGGCCTCGCCCGCCCTGATGGTGGACCTCCTGCAATCGTTGTCGAAGTATGCGGGAACCGTGATGACGACCTCGTCGATCTTCTTCCCCAGCCTGGCGCTGGCATCGTCGATGAGGCGCTTGAGCAGCAGCGTAGAGAGGTTCTCCGACGTGTAGTCCTTGCCGCCGGCGGACACGAGCACCTTGTCGTCCCCCATCATCCTCTTGAAGGCGCTGATGCATGTGCCTACGCCGGAGGACATCATGTCGGCGGCCTCCTCGCCTATGAGCACGTCCCCGTCATCCAGGAAGCTTATGACGGAGGGGGTCAGCTCCTTGTCATAGGAGTTGTTGAGTATAATCGGCTTGCCCGTGGTCTCGTCGTAATACGCCACGGCAGAATACGTCGTTCCGAGGTCGATTCCCGCCCTAGTGCTCATGCCCGACTGTATCTTATTAAAAGATTTATACGTTGTTCAGAGGTTCGTTATTCGTAATAATCGGGAGTGCGGATTCCCGCATTCGAATGGAATCACGCGTCTCTACGAATATCGTAATCGGCTCCGTCTATCCTGATTATCTGGGTGTTCTGCTTGCGCCTGATCTCCGACACGAACTCCTCTGCCATGCGGTTCCCGGCTGCCGCGGCGCGGACGAAGAGCTCCATCCCCTTGGCCGGATCCCTCTCGGTCCCTATCCCTTCGAACGTCATCCGGCCGGCCATGAACATGGCGTCCCCGTCGCCCAGATCCGCCGCCTCCGAGTATAGGTCGAAGGCCTTCTCCAGGTCCCTCCCTACTCCCTTGCCCTCGTAGAGCATGGTGGCCAGGTTCACCATCGCCGCGGGCAGTCCGGCTTCGGCCGCGCGCCTGTACCATTCCTGAGCGGGAAGGTCGCTCTCGGACGGGTCCTCCTGGGCGACGACGCCCATCTTGAACTGCGCCTCTGGGACCCCCTTGTACGCGGCTATGCGGAACATGCGCACGGCCTCCTTCTCGTCCCTGTCGACGCCTATCCCGTCCGAGTACATGCATCCCAGCTTGAAGGCGGACATCGCGTCCCCCGCCTCCTGGCCCTTCCTGAGCATCTCGAGCGATCTCCTCTCGTCGGCGGCGCCCCCGTATCCGCAAAGGTATATCTCCGCCAGCTCCGGGTAGGCTTCAGCCATCCCGGCCTCCGCGGCCGCCTCGAACCATCTCCTGCACTCCGCCGGATCCTCCGGGTGGCCCATCGCCCCCGAGAACAGCATGCCCAGACGGTACATGGACGGGGGATGGCCGGCCTCCGCCGCGACGCGGTAGAGCTCTTCCGCCCATTCCGGGTCGGGATCCCTCAGGCCGCCCGACATCAAGACCTCCGCCATCCCGAAGAACGCGTTGGGGTATCCTGCCTCAGCGGCTTCCCTGAAGAGGGCGAAGGACCTCTCCGGGTCGGATCCGAAGCATTCCGCGGCTTCGCTGCATAGCTCGGCGGGGTCGGTCATGGACGCCTCCGGCCGACTCTTCCGGGGAAGAGTACTTCAAAAGGTTAGGGGATGGCGGCGTCATGATCAAAGGCCCTCTCGTCAAGGTCGCGGTGCTGCTCGCCGCCGTCCTGATGGTCATGTCTATCGCAATAGCCGCCTTTCCGGACCAGGTGGCCGTCATCGGGTCTGCGGCCGGCGTGGTCGCCATCGCCGTGGTGGCGGTGCTCCTGCTTATGCTTTTCCGCATGAGGAAGGCGCGAGGTCAGTCGAGAGGCTCGAACTCGGACTTCGGCTCCCCGCACTGGGGGCACACCCAGTCGTCGGGCAGGTCCTCGAACTTGACCCCGGTCTCGTTCTCGTCGTATACGTAGCCGCACAGGCTGCATCTGTACTTCATGAAGGGTCATCCCCCTCTAGGCATTTCATCGTTTTCATACGATGAACATGTATCTGGCCGATTCGTACTCCTCTATGTCCTCGCCGACGTCCATGACGTCGCTGGTGGTCTCGCAGTAGTAGTACTTCTTGCCGTTTATCTTGTAGTACGAGCCGTCAGGAACGTAGTTCAGGGCCACCCCCGCGGCCGCATGGCCGATTCCCGCGTATTCGTACCCGTCGTAGATGAGCACGATCGTGTCGTACCCCATCGCCGCCATCAGGCAGGCGTACAGGAGGGAGGTGTCCTCGCAGTCCCCCTGCCTCTGGACGATGGTCTCCAGCGGGTACTTCCAGTATTCCCCGTCGTCGGTGATCAGGTCGTCATATCCGTACTCGGTGCACCGCTGGACGAACTTGAGGACGCAGTCGGCCCTTTCGAGGCTGGTCATCCCCTCTGTCGCCTTCGACAGGGCGTCGGCCAGCGAGAGGATGCTCCTGGAGCTTATGTCTATGAACTCCTCCTCTTCGGATTCCGTGTACGGGCTTCTCTCCGCTTTTGAATTGGTGAAGCGGAGGTAGTCGTCCTCCAAGGCCGTCCATTCGATGTGGTACGTCTTCTTGTCGGAGAGCCAGTAGTACATGCGCTTTATGTCTCCGGCGATGTCGTATTCGCTGGCCTCCGTGACCGTGGTGCCGTCGGAAAGCGTGCCGGTCGCCTTCACGACGTACTTGCCCGGGATCAGGTATGACGTCCCGCGAAGGGAGTCTCCCAGGTCCTCTATGAGGTCACCGGAGTATCCGTCGTAGAGCGACACGGACACGTTCCTCGCAGTCGAGGCGAAGGAGACCTTCCAGTCCAGCCTCTCGTCCCCGTAGAAGAACCTGCTGTCGCTCATGGCGATGAGGCGGACGTCCTCCTTGGCGACGAACTCGTATGAGGGGTTCTTGGAGAGCAGCTTCCCGTCTGGGTCGTACCATCCCTTGAACGAGGGCATCCCCTTCCCGCAGGTCAGGGCGACGGCCGTCGCGGTCTCCCCCAGCCTGTATGTCTGGCTGTCGGACGTGATGAGCCCGTCCATGCGGATTATCTCCACGTAGGCGCCCCTTGTGGTCTTCGCATAGTATTTCATGTTCTCGGCGTAGAAATCGTATTCCTCGTCCCTGCAAAGGATGCCGCCGTCCTCGTCGTACCAGCCTTCGAAGACGTATCCGTCCCTGACGTTCGCGTACAGGACCACGAAGTCGTCGGTGCAGTAGTGCCCCGTCCCGTCTATGCTCTCGATCCCCTCGTCCCCGGTGACGTCCAGCTCGAACCCTATGAAGTAGTCCGGGTCGGAGTTGAGCACGAGCGTCCCTATCACTCCAAGGGCGAGGATGGTGGCGCAGAGCATCAGGAATTGGGCGCCGTTCATGGATGAGGCCATGATGCCGTATCGTCTAATGCTGATAAAATGTATCTGGAAAAGGGTTGGAAAGAGGTTTGGCGGGGAGATCCCCGTCGGTTTCCGTCGCGGCTCCCGTCTCCCTCGTCGATGGTGACGTTGGAGCACGAGCATTTCGAACAGGATTTGCAGTTGCAACCGCAGCTGCTCCTCCCGTTCGCCCTGTCGCGGACCAGCACGCATATCGCGACGACGGCGAGAAGCGCTATGATCCCGGCGACGAGGAGGGTGCCCGTCGTCATCGCGCGGCCTCCTTCCTGCCGAGCTGCCTGAAGGGGTCCTTGGCGGCCAGCAGGTATGCCAGGATGGCCGCGCATACGGCGGCGGCGAGGTACGAGTACCACGCGATCGTATCTCCGATGAGCGTTCCGAACACCACGTACACGATGGAGGCCACCATGTACGCCATGAGGCACTGGTAGACCACCGCGATTCCGGTCATCTTCCACGTTCCGAGCTCCCTGTGTATCGCTCCGATGGCGGCGAAGCAGGGCGCGCAGAACATGTTGAAGGCGAAGAACGACAGGATTCCGGACTGCGAGAGCAGGGATGCGAGGGCGAGCGATATGAGTTCCTCCTCCGCCTCTCCGTCACCCAGGAGCACGATTCCCAAGGTGGCCACGAGGTTCTCCTTGGCGATGAGTCCGGTGATGCTGGCGGATGCGAGCTCCCAGCTGTCTCCCCATCCGATGGGCACGAAGAGGTAGGACACGATGTTGCCTATTCCCGCCAGTATGGATTCTCCGAGGTCCTCGTCGGCCTCTATGAAGGAGAGCGAGAGGTCGAAGTGGGACAGGAACCAGATGAGGATGGCGGTCAGGAGGATGATGGTCCCGGCCTTCTTGACGAAAGCCCAGGCCCTGTCCAGCACGGCCTTGGCGCTGGTGAAGAACGAGGGCATGTGGTACGGGGGCAGCTCCATGATGAAGGGCGCGGGGGTCCCGGCAAGCGACTTGAACTTCTTCAGGATGATTCCCGACATGATGACCATGACGATTCCGCCGAAGTAGGCGAAGAGGGCGATCCACCAGCTTCCGGCGATGGCTCCGGCGATGGCGGATATCACGGGCAGCTTCGCTCCGCAGGGCATGAACGTGACGGTCATCGCGGTTATGCGGCGGTCGGATTCGCTTTCGATGGTGCGCGAGGACATGACTCCGGGGATTCCGCATCCGGTTCCCACGAGAAGGGGTATGAAGGACTTCCCGGAGAGGTTGAAGTATCTGAAGACGCGGTCCATGACGAACGCGACGCGCGCCATGTAGCCGACCTCCTCCAATATCACGAGGCATATGAAGAGTATGATCATCTGCGGGAGGAATCCAAGTACGGCTCCGACTCCGCCGATGATACCGTCGACCAGGAGGCCGGTGACGATGGCGTCCACGCCGTTGTTCTCGCACCACTCCCTGACGATCTCCCCGAGCTCCCCGAAGGCGTCGTTGAGCCATCCCGTGGCCCATGCCCCGGGCGAGATGCCCCAGTCCCCGTCGTACATGGCGATGAAGTAGACTGCGGCTATCACGGCGATGAAGATGGGGATACCCAGGATCCTGCTGGTGACGATCCTGTCCACCCTGTCCGAGAGGCTTCCCCTCTCGTCCCTCTCGGCCTTCTTGACGGTCTTGGAGACGGTCTCGGATATCATGTCGTATCTGCTGTCGGTTATGATCGAGTCGGCGGAGTCGTCGTTCTTCTCCTCGAGCTCGTCTATGACGGCTTTCAGGGACTCCCTGGCTCCGGGAAGGGCCTCCTCCACGGCGCTGTCCCCTTCCAGCAGCTTGAACGCATAGAACCTGGAGCTCTCCTCGGGCACCTTGCCCTTGATGGCCTCCTCCGCGGCGGCGACGGCCTTCTCTATGGATTCGTCGTATTTCGGGGCGTTCGGCCTCTGCTTGGCCTCGGCGGCCTTGGTCACCGCCTCCACAAGCTTGTCTATGTTGGTCTTCTTGGCCGCGGATATGGGCACCACCTGGACGCCCAGCGCCTTGGACAGGCCGTCCGCGTCGATCTTGTCGCCGAGGCGGTCGATCTCGTCCATCATGTTCAGGGCTATGACCATGGGCCTGCCCGTGTCGATGAGCTGCAGCGAGAGGAACAGGTTCCTTTCGAGGTTCGTCGCGTCCACGATGTTGATCACGGCGTCCGGCTTGTCCTGGATGATGAAGTTCCTGGACACGATCTCTTCCGGGGAGTACGGCGACAGCGAGTAGATGCCGGGAAGGTCGACGAGCTGATGGTCCGTTCCCTTGATCTTCCCGACCTTCTTGTCGATCGTCACTCCCGGCCAGTTCCCAACCCTCTGGGAGGAGCCGGTCAAGGCGTTGAACAGCGTGGTCTTCCCGCAGTTGGGGTTTCCCGCCAAAGCTATTGTGAGGCCCATCTCAGGCGCCTCCGTTCTCTATCATTTCCACTTCTATGATCTCGGCGTACATCTTGCGGAGGCTCAGCTCGTAGCCGCGCACGGTGACTTCCACGGGGTCGCCCAGAGGCGCCACCTTGCGGACGCGGACCTCGGTGCCTTTCGTGATCCCCATGTCCATGATGTGCCTCTTGACGGCGCCCTCGCCTGTGATCTTCTTTACCCTGACGGTGGAGCCGACGGGGACTTCCTTCAGATTGGTCATTTCACTCACTTTCAATGCTTCTCCTTCGGCGGGTCCGTCCGAAACGATACGGGCAGACCTGCTGGTACAATTATTAGGCAATCCTAAATGATGTATTTATTTTTAGTTATTCCTAAAATTAGTTTTAAATGAAAATAACAAACTGATGAATTGAAAATTTAGTACTATAAAGAATATAAATTATAATAAATAAAGAAATTTATTGGGAAAGGATGATTTTTGAAGCCATTTTGGGATCCAAGGCCATCCTGGAGCCCTTGACTTCGAGAACGAATCCGGTGCTGTTACCGCAGATCATCCTGACGGTGGCGCCAGGCACGAATCCAAGATTCGACAGGTGCTTCTTGGTTTCCTCTTTGCATGAGATCTTCACGATTGAGCCGGACTCCCCCGATTTCAGGAATGAAAGCGGCATCGTGGGGCCCCTGCTGTCCGATAGGGGCTCGGTCTTGGATGCGACAGATGTAAGGCCCATGTTGGTTAGGAATACCTAAAATATATTTTAACTTTTAGATTATCCTAAATAGAATATTCTGCTCCGACCGGCTATAGGAGAGTTTATTACAATTCACAGTCTGGCATCGTGCATGAAAACCGATATCGAGATCGCCCAAACGGCGGTCGTCAAGCCTATCAAGGAGATCGCCGCGACGATCGGCCTTACGGAGGACGAGATAGTCCCTTACGGAAAATACGTCGCCAAGGTGCCTCTCGACGTCATCAAGAAGTACGAGTCCCGTCCGAACGGGAAGCTCGTCATGGTGACCGCCATCACGCCCACTCCCGCCGGGGAGGGGAAGACCGTCACCACCATAAGCCTCATACAGGGGCTCGGACGCCTCGGCAAGAAGGTCGTCGGCGCTCTCAGGGAGCCGTCCATCGGACCCACTTTCGGAGTCAAAGGCGGCGCCACCGGCGGAGGTTACGCCCAGGTGTACCCCATGTGGGACATCGACCTGCATTTCACCGGGGACATCCACGCAGTCACCGCGGCCCACAATCTCCTGTCGGCCATCGTGGACAACCAGCTCGTGAGGGACAATCCCTTGAACATCGATCCCACCAGGATAGTCTTGAAGAAGGCCATGGACATCAATGCCAGGGAGCTCAGGAACATCGTGGTCGGCCTGGGCAACGACAGGACGCTGGGAGGCGTGCCGCACGAGGCCGGATTCCTGATAACCTCCGCCTCCGAGATCTCTGCGATCCTGGCCCTCTCGTCCAGCCGCGAGGACCTCAGGCGCAGGCTCGAGAACATGGTGGTCGCGTACACCTATGACAACGAGCAGGTCACCGTCAAGGACCTCGGATGCGTCGGGGCCCTCATGGTGCTCCTGAAGGACGCCATCAACCCCAACTTGGTCCAGACCCTGGAGGGTCAGCCGGTCTTCGTGCACGGGTTCCCGTTCGCCAACATAGCCCACGGGACGAACAGCCTCATGGCGACCAAGACCGCCCTCAAGCTGGGCGACTACGTCATCACCGAGGCGGGTTTCGCTTCCGACCTGGGCGGAGAGAAGTTCATGGACATCGTATGCAGGCAGGGAGGCCTCTCGCCCGACTGCGTCGTCATAGTGGCTTCCATCAAGGCTCTGATGACCCACGGCGGAGGAATCCTGGAGGACGAGTCCACGCTGACCCTGGACAACCTCAGGAAGGGCCTGTGCAACCTCGACAAGCACATCGAGAACATGTCCTACTACGGCGTGCCCATAGTCGTGTCCATCAACCACTTCGCGCAGGACAAGCCGGAGGAGATCGAGCTCATCCGCCACCACTGCGAGGACATGGGCGTCGACGTGGCGTTCTCCGACGGGTTCATCGAGGGAGGAAAGGGCGCCGAGGAGATCGCGAAGGCGGTGATAAAAGCCGTCGAGAAGCCCAAGGACTTCAAGTTCCTGTACGGGCTGGACCTTCCTGTCAAGGACAAGATCGAGATCGTCGCCAAGAAGATCTACGGGGCGGACGGGGTGGTCTACTCCTCCGCGGCGGAGAAGGCCATCGCGAACATGGAGGCCAAGGGCTACGGCGGGCTCCCGGTCTGCATAGCGAAGACCCAGGCGTCTCTCACCGACGATTCGAAGAGGAAGGGCGCCCCCAAGGGATGGAAGCTCAACGTCAGGGAGGTCTGGCTGTCCGCGGGAGCGGGATTCATAGTGCCCGTCTGCGGGACCTTGACGCTCATGCCCGGGCTTCCGAAGGTCCCGGCCGCCATGAGGATGGACCTCAAGGACGACGGCACCATCGTAGGGCTGAAGTGAACACAGGGGCCGAGCGCCCCCATTTTCTTTCTTTGAAAAATCTTGAGGTCGGCTCGGGGATCGCCTGAGCGGCCTCTTCCCGTCGGCGACGGCGTACCAGTACTCGGCCTCGCTCCTGCTGATCTGGACGCCCTCCCCGTTGCGGTAGATGTTGCCGAGGAGTATCTGCGCGCCCTTGTGGCCCTTGTTGGCGGCCCTCTCCAGCCATTCCACAGCCAAGGCGGAGTCGCTCTTGACGCCCGTCCCGGTCTTGTACAGCTGCCCCATTATGAACTGGGCCTCCGGGTTGCCGTGCTGGGCCGACTTGAGCATCCATTTGGCGGCCTTCTCCTTGTCGCAGGCGACGTCCTTGTTCTCCAGGTACAGCTTCCCGAGCTCGAGCTCGGCGCGATGGTCCTCGTAGCGCGCGGCCTCCTTGAAGAAATCGACGGCCTTGTATACGGTCTTCTTGACTCCGATCCCCTCGAGGTACATCTTGCCGAGGTAGAACGCGGCGTTGATGTTCTTGCCCTTGTAGGCGTTCTCCATGCACTCGAAAGCCTTGGCGGGGTCCACGTCGACTCCTAGGCCCTGAAGGTACATGATTCCGAGGAAGAACTGGGCCTTGGTCGAGAGGGCGTAGTCGTTGAAAGTCTCGAAAGCCTCCTGATAGCCGTCGCTGACCTTGTTGAGGACGTAGTATTCCGCCCTCTCCATCGGCTCCATGTCCATCAGGAAAGACCGCATATCTTTACCCAACGCTATTGCAGATAAAACGTTTATTACTTTCTTCACCGGGGCCCCTATTCCGGAGGGCGCACGGTCCCCTGGCATCGTAGGCCTCCTCAGTCTGGGATCCCTTCTGGCCGGGAGATATCCGATTCCCGTGTCCGCAGGCAGTGTGCGGCTCGGGTTCTTGACTTCCTCTATGAAACGTACGGCGTTATCGGCGCGGAACGTCTCCTGTCTCGAATAAGTCGCTTCCATGAATGATTCCACTGCTGGAGAATATTTAAGCCTATGAAGGGGAGGGGTGGCCGAAAGTGGCTTCTCCGTCCACATGCCAGAGAACTACTAATATAGAGACTCGCCATTGAGAGACGTATGTCCGATGATGCGATCTCCTTGGACGGCCAGTACGTTCCGGCCCGTTCTTTGATGGACTGCGGCTCCATGGATTACGACCTGAGGAAGGCGGCCTCCGCAGCCGAGCGCGGCGCCGGCGCGGCGGTCCCCGACGCGCAGTACCTCTATGCGCTGTTCCTCTATGCCGGGGAGGCCGGCGTCGCCGTCGACAGGAAGACCGCTTCCGAGCTGTTCTCTTTGGCCGCCTCGGGGGGATGCCGTCCCGCCTCCATCGTCGCGGCGGAGCTTGATAGGAATTCGGAGGACGTCATGGAAGGCCTGATCGGATTGAGGCTGAGAGGCGAGCAGAGGGACGTCGACGCCTGTTCGAGGCTTTTCGACATGTACGATCATGGGACGTCCGCGGTCAGGAAGGACCATGCGGAGGCGATAAGATGGTACACCGTCTGTGCCGAGAACGACGACGTGGCGGCGCAGAACACCATCGGATTCATGTATCTGATGGGCAAGGGGATCCGCAAGAACCGCGAGAAGGCCGTCCTGTGGCTTCAGAAGGCGGCGCAGAACGGGTCCGCCGAGGCCATGTACCACATGGGCCAGATGTACGACCAGGGCCTGTGCGACACCGAGCCCGACCTCGGGAAGGCCGTGGAGTGGTTCACCCGCGCCGCCGACGCCGGAGACATGGACGCCCGCTTCTCGATGGGATGCATCTGCTCCACTCCGAAGACCAAGTACACGGACATCAGGAAGGCGATGTCGTATTTCGAGAAGGCCGCCGAGCAGGGGCACGCGGAGGCGCAGTACCAGATAGGCATGAGCTACGCCTACGGGGACGGGGTCCCTAGGAATCAGGACGCGGCCGTCAAATGGCTGGAGAAGTCATGCGAGAACGGGTTCCAGCAGGCGATGGTCGACTATTCTAACATGCGCGTGGACGGCCAGCTGCTTCCTCAGGACTTCGCGAAGGCAGCGCATTGGCTCACCGTGGCCGCGGAGAGATGCAACGGATACGCCCAGTACACCCTGGCCTGCATGTACGGCAACGGGATGTATTTCGAGCAGAGCGACGAGGAGGCGTTCAAATGGTTCAAGGAGGCCGCGGAGATGGGGGAGATCAACTCCCAGTACTGCCTGGCCCGCTTCTATTACGAGGGTCGCGCCGTGGGGAGGGACCTGAAGAAGGCCGCCGTGTGGTTCGACCAGGCCGCCGACCAGGGCCATCCCGCCGCCAAGGCGTTCCTGGGCATGATGCGCGTGACCGGGACCGGGGTGGAGAGGGACGCGGAGCAGGGGCTCAAGGACCTCAACGAGGCCGCAGAGGCCGACTTCCCGGACGCCGACTTCTATCTCGGCAAGCTGTACTACGACGGGGAGTTCGTGGAGAAGAACATGTCGCGCGCGAAGAAGCATCTCACGAGAGCGGCCAAGAAGGGCGATCCGGATGCCGCGGCCTTCCTGGAGGCCATGAAGAGGGAGAGGAGACGCTGGTGAGGGATCCGATCTTCCGCGCGGCCGAGATGGGCGACCCGTACGCCTGCCTCGGGGTCGCATATTACTATCACGAGGGCAAGGAGGTCGAGCCGGACATGGGGCTCGCGGTCGAATGGTACCGGCGGGCCGCCTCCAGAGGCTGCCCCAGGGCGCATTGGGAGCTGGCGAAGCTGTACTCCGAGGGCATCCTGGACAACACGGACGTCTCCGCATACGTGAGGCATCTGAGGTCGGCGTCGGAGATGGGGAACGTGGACGCCCAGTACGCCCTGGCCAAGGAGCTCTACTCGGGCGACATCCTGGGGCGCAACGTCAGCGAGGCGTCCGAATGGTTCAGGAGGGCGGCCGAGAAAGGCCACGTGAAGGCCAAGTTCATGGTCGGGTACCTGATCCAGAACGGCCAGTCCGGGGGATCCTCCGCGGATGCCGAGATGTGGTTCCTCTCCGCCGGGATGTCGGGGGACGGGGACACGTTCCTGGAGATAGGGCTGGACTACGAGTACGGCCTCGACGACATCTCCCAGGACCAGATGGAGGCGGTGCGCTGGTACAAGTACGGCGCGGACATGGGACACGAGAAGTGCATTCTCTGCTACAGGAGGGCCCTGGAGATCCTTTCCGGCGACGACCAGGACAGCTACAAGGAGCGTCTGGCGGGCCTGGACCGCACCGCCGTCCAGAGGGAGACCGACGTCAGGGATGCGGCGGTCCGCCGCGGGGACGAGAGCCTGGCCATGGGCGACGAGAAGGCCGCCTACGAGAATTATTCGGAGGCGGCCGACCTCGGCGATCCCGATGCCATGTTCGCGATCGCCATGATGCACCATCAGGGGATGTACCTCAAGCGCAACGACCGCAAGGCGATGGAGATTCTCACCCGCGCCGCCTCCGCCGGATCCTGCGACGCGCAGTTCATGCTGGGGCGGTTCTACGACAACAGCGAGTACCCCCGCGACGAGACGCTCGCCATCCAGTACTACGCCCAGGCGGCCGCCAATGGCTTCCTCGCGGCGTTCTACTACCTGGGGAACTATATGGAGCACCCCGAGACGTACGTGCGCAGGGTGAGGGGCCGCCGATGTCGTTCGAATCCGTCATGAAGGCGGCGAGGGACGGCGACCAGGACGCGCAGGTCGCCATGGGCTACATGTTCTTCAAAGGCGACGGCGTGGTCCAGGACCGCAGGGAGGCAGCCAGGTGGTTCGGCCTCGCAGCCGACCAGGGCAACGCGGAGGCCATGTGCAACCTGGGCCATATGAGGGCTCACGGAGAGGGGCTCCGCCCCGACCTGGAGAAGGCGCTGGAACTCTATCGTAAGTCCGCCGAGCTCGGATACCCTCGGGCGATGTTCAACCTGGCCTTCATGCTTACCGACGTCGAGGGCGTGGAGCAGGACTGGGAGGAGGCGTACAAGTGGTATTCCAAGGCCGCCGACGCCGGCAACCTGATGGCCATGTACCGCGTGGGCGTCATGGACGAGGAGGGCCGCGGCACGCCCAGGGATCCGGCGAAGGCCGTGAAGGCGTACACGGTCTGCATGGAGAACGGCTACCCCAAGGGGGGATACCGCCTCGGGATGATGTACCTCGACGGCGAAGGCGTCCCGCGCAATCAGGGAAAGGCCGTCAAATGCCTCGCCAAGGCGGCGGACGCCGGTTCCGAGGACGCGATGCTCATGCTCGGAAAGCTCTCCCTGTCCGGGGAGGGCATGGTGAAGAGCGAGCGCAACGCCGAGAAATGGCTTAGGAAGGCCGCGAGCCGCGGGAGCCTCGAGGCCGCGGAGATGCTGGACAGGATCAAGGAGGAACGGAAATGAGGATGAACGGCTATCAGAAGGAGAACATCATCAGGCTGCTTTCCACGATAAAGGAGAAGAGCCCGTTCTATGCCAGGAAGTTCAAGGGCATAGACGTGGCCTCCATAACCACCCAGGAGGAGTTCGAGAGGCTCCCCTTCACCGACAAGGGCGACCTGCGCGAGGCGTACCCTCTCGGTCTGGCCGCGGTCCCGGAGAGGGACATAGTGAGGATCCACTCCTCGTCGGGGACCACCGGCACTCCCGTCGTCATACCCTACACCAGGCGCGACGTCGAGGACTGGGCGGTCATCTTCGAGCGCTGCTATAGGATGGCCGGTGTCACTGAGGCCGACAGGGTCCAGATCACGCCCGGGTACGGCCTGTGGACCGCCGGGATAGGCTTCCAGGCCGGATGTGAGAGGCTCGGGGCTATGGCCATCCCGATGGGGCCGGGCAACACCGAGAAGCAGATCCGGATGATGAAGGACATGAAGTCCACGGTCATCACCGGTACCTCGTCCTATGCGCTTCTGCTGGCCGAGGAGATCGAGAGGCGCGGGATCAGGGACGAGCTGTATCTGAAGAAGGGGATCATAGGCTCCGAGCGCTGGGGCGACAAGATGAGGCAGAGCATCGCCGACAGCCTCGGGGTGGACTTCTACGACATCTACGGTCTGACCGAGATATACGGCCCCGGAATCGGGATCAGCTGCGACTACCGCAACGGGATCCACATGTGGGACGACTACGTCTACTTCGAGATCATCGATCCGGAGACTGGCGAGGTCCTTCCCGACGGGGAGCCCGGAGAGCTGGTGATCACCGCCTTCAGGAAGGAGGGCGCCCCTCTCATCAGGTACAGGACCCACGACCTCACCAGGATAATACCCGGGGACTGCCCCTGCGGCTCCAGGTTCCCCCGCATAGACATCATAATGGGCAGGACCGACGACATGGTCAAGGTGAAGGGGGTCAACATGTTCCCCGCGCACTTCGACGAGGCCATTTCCCTCATGAAGGGGGCCACAGGGGAGTACCAGGTCATGATCGACCATCTCGAGGGCAAGGACATCGTCACCCTGTACTTCGAGACCGACGTGCCTCCGGAGTCGCGCCGCGCCCTGGAGCAGGAGATGACCGCGCTCATCAAGTCGCGCATCGGGGTCACGGTGGTGTCCAAGGCCGTCGACCTGGGGTACCTCCCCCGCAGCGAGAAGAAGACCAACAGGTTCTTCGACAACAGGTACTGAGGGATCCCATGGGCGCCTCGCGCGAGATGGAGGTCATGAAGAGGGCCCTTATGAAGGCCTCGGGCGCGATATCCGACCGGACCGCCGGGACGAAGGCCAATCCGCAGGGGGTCTACGACGCCGTCACGCCCTCGGACATCAGCGCAGAGAAAGCGATACTATCCGAGATCCGCTCGGAGTTCCCGGACGACGCGATAATCTCGGAGGAGTCCAGCCCCGACGCGGAGGCCTCCTCCAGGTCGTGGGTGGTGGATCCCATCGACGGCACCGTGAACTTCTCCCGCGGGATACCCCTCTACGGGATCCAGGCGGCGTTTCTGGAGGACGGCGTCCCGAAGGCGGCGGCGATATACCTGCCCGAGAGCGGCGAGATGTTCCATGCGACGGAGGAGGGCGCGTTCCTGGGAGATGCTCCGATCCATGCAGCGGCGCCCCGCCCCCTCAGGGAGTGCCTCGTGTCCACCGGCGACTTCAGCAGGAGGTCCGAGGCGTTCAGGAGGGCCCAGGCGGCGGTGTTCTCGGAATGCTACGGGGACGTCGCCAGGTTCAAGGTGTTCGGCGCGGCATGCGTCGACTTCGCGTTCCTCTCCTGCGGCCGCACGGACGTCCACGTCCGCTTCACCAACAAGATCTGGGACTACCTGCCGGGGCTGTACATCGCCGAGAAGGCCGGCGCCGTCTATGATAAAGAGCTCCAGAGGGAGAGGGACGTCCTGCTGCTGTGCTCGTCGCGGGAGGTCCTGTACGAGGCCTCGGAGAGGATGCTCCCCAGGATCCTGAGGGCGTTGGAGCGACGTCGCCTCCTGTTTCCGCCGATCATCACCAGATATGCCAGGAGGGCCTCGAGCTGTATCCTCTCGTTGCTCCCCTCGACTATGCGGAACTCGATCTCCCCGGTCTTGTCCACCAGCCTGACCTTCTCGGAATCCGATAGGCTCAGGTCGAAGAACGTGGAATGGATCTGCCTTATGACGTCCTGGCCGGAGAGCCCGTACTCTATCATGACGTTCTCGAGGGTGTCGCGGGCCTTGACGAAGTTGCCGCCGAGCGCGGTCTCGAGGATGTTCTTGACGATCTCCGGGTTGGCCATGCCGATGGTCTGGTAGATGAGGTCCAGGTCGATCTTCTTCCCGAGGGACGCAGCCACCTGGAGGGAGTTGACCGCCCTTCTCATATCTCCCCTGGCGACCATGACCAGCCCCTTCATGGCGTCGTCGTCGATCTGGATGTTCTCCTGGGCCACGATCTTTCTGAGGTAGGCCTCGACGTCCTCAGCCGAGAGGGGCTTGAACCTGAATACCGCGCAGCTGGACTGGATGGGGTCTATGATCTTCGACGAGTAGTTGCAGGAGAGTATGAAGCGGCAGATGGACGAGTACTTCTCCATGGTCCTCCTGAGCGCCGCCTGGGCGTCCGAGGTCAGGGCGTCGGCCTCGTCCATGAAGATGATCTTGAACTCGGCGCCCCCGAGGGGAGCCGTCCTGGCGAACTCCTTGATCTTCCCGCGCACGACGTCGATCCCCCTCTCGTCGGAGGCGTTGAGCTCTATGAAGTTGCCCCTCCACTCTCCGCCGAACATCTCCTTGGCCAAGGCCAGGGAGCAGGTGGTCTTCCCGGTGCCTGCGGGTCCGGTGAACATCAGGTGAGGCATGTTCCTCGATGCGACGTACGCCTTCAGCCTCTCGGACACATGCTTCTGCCCCACGACGTCGTCCAGCGTCCTGGGCCTGTACTTCTCCGTCCAGATCTCGTTCATTGCCCTCTTCCATGTTGTTAATCCGATTAAACGGTATCGTTCGCGGACCGCACATGTTATTATCGTCCAAGCCGTGGCGCACCCATGGCCTTGGAAGTGGAGGGGAGGAAGGCGGCCCTCGTCGTGGTGGACGTCCAGAACAAGTTCTATACGGTCAGCGAGGGGCTGTACGGGTCCGTGAACCGCCACATAGGGGAGATGAACCGCGCCTTGGACCTGTTCCACGAGTCCGGCTCCCCGGTGGTCCTGATCTGCTACGACCCGATGAACAGCAACACGTCCGACTAGATGGAGGATCCGGAGGCGTTCGTGGACGGCCTCAGGGTTTCCGATTCGGACATCCGCGTCCATAAGGACGAGATGAACTCGTTCCTCGGGTCGGACCTGGCCCGCGTCCTGCATGACGTCGGGGCGGAATGCATCGTCCTGGCGGGGATGGTGGCCCATCTCTGCGTCCTTTCCACCTATTTCTGCGCGATAGACCTGGGGTTCACGCCGTTCATCCTGGAAGGAGGCACGGCCGCCACCGACGACGCCAACGTGGATCGCGTGGAGGCCATCTGCCGCACGGTGTCCTTGGACAGGCTCTCCGCCGCCCGCTAATCCTTTTATCGCCATTCCCGATAGGGCTGGACATGTCGGCCGCCGGTCAGGAGTCATGCGGAGCCATGGACGGTGCCGTGAGGAGGCGCCTTCTCGCGGGACTGTGCATGATATTCATCGTCACATGCCTCGACGGAACCATAATCAGCATCTGCGGGAAGCAGATAATGGCCGATTTGGACGGCTTGGGCTACTATTCCTGGCTCACGGCCGGATTCCTTCTCACCCAGGCGGTCATGATACCGATAGCCGGGAAGATCTCCGACCAGTTCGGCCGCAGGCCGGTCCTGTACCTGGGCGTGGGGCTGTTCACTATCGGATCGGTGATGGCGGCCGCGTCCTTCAGCCCGGACATGATGGTCGTCAGCCGCGCCGTCCAGGGGGCGGGGGGAGGAATGATAATGCCCGTGTCCAACGCCTTCATAGCCGACATATACGCCCCAGAGGACAGGGCCAGGGTCATGGCCGGGATAAACCTGCTGTCCACGCTGAGCATGGTCGCCGGGCCTTTCGTCGGCGGATTCATATGCGCGGTGACGACCTGGCACTGGGTGTTCCTGATCAACCTGCCTCTGGTCGCCGTGTTCTTCCTGCTGACGTCCAAAGGCTTCCCCAAGACGGCTTCGGAGGAAAGGAGGTCCATAGACTACTCCGGAATGGCCGTCCTGTCACTGCTGATCCTGGCGTTCCTGCTCGCGTTCCAGTTCTATTCGTCGATGGACGCGCTGCAGTTCATAGCCGTGGCGGCGGTCGCCGTCGTGCTCCTGGCCGTGTTCGTACGCATAGAGAACAAGGCTCCCGAGCCGGTGATGTCCCCTTCCCTTCTGCGCAGGAAGGCGGTGAGGCTCTCGGCCCTGTTCATGTTCATGAACAACCTGGGGATGCTGGGCGTGGTGTCCTTCATCGCGCTGTTCGGAATCTACGTGTACGGACTGTCGGAGATGGACTGCGCGTTCCTGTGCATCCCGCTCTTCATCACCATGGGGGTGTTCACCGTCCTGAACGGGATGCTCCTTCCCAGGACCGGATACAGGCTCTGGGTGATGGCAGGCTTCTTCCTGATGGGGATATCGTTGACCCTGCTCTACTTCTTCGGAACCGACGCCCCCATAACAGCGGTCATAGTCGTGATGTCGCTGTTCGGGGCCGGATGCGGAGCCTTGGGGAGCACGATATCCGTGTCCCTTCAGAACCACACGCCCAAGGATGAGATGGGGATGAGCCTGGCCACGGTCAGCCTGGTCCGCTCCATGGGAGCCACGCTCGGAGCCGCGGTCTCCGCGTTCATCATATCCTTCGTCATGGACTCGGAGATGGCGGCGTCGCCGTTCGCCTACGTGGCCGAGGAGACCGGCTACAGCGGGACCGGGCTTCTGGAGCTGGCCACGGACGCCTTCGAGCAGATATACCCGGGCATCACGGAGGCCGTCACGGGGTTCTTCGGCGACGGGTTCGTGGCCTTCGGCACCGTCACCGGGATCGTCTACATAGCGCTGGCCGTCTTGGGCGTGCTCATGGACAACGGTTACACCGTGAGCGAGGACGCCTCCTGACCTCGGCTCAGCTCCTCCGTCAGGAATGCGACGGCCTTGTCGAACTCCTCCGCCACCTCGGAGACCACGGCGTCGTCGTACCTCTCCGACGCGTAGATCTGCAGGGAGTAGCCGTCGCCGTCGTCGGATACCCTTATCCACAGGTCGGTGAGAGGCCTGTATCCGCTTCTGATCAGCGGCTCCACCTCGAAGGGCACGCGGTCAACGACGTCGGAGTCCATCCCGGTGAAATGGGCGTACTGGAGCCTGACGACGGATTCGACGTCCATGTACCTCCTGAGCTCCCAATAGGGGTACTCGTCGTAGGTCATGGAGGCCATGACGTGGTCCGTCATCTTCTGAAGGACCTTCGCCGGGCTGCGCTCCCTTATGGCCACGGCGGCCGGGAACCCTCTCGCGTACATGCCTATGGAGCCGGACAGGTCCATGTGGCCCCTCCCGTCCTCTGTTATGAAGAACAGGCACTTCTCCTTCCCGGAGATGTTCTTGAAGGCGTATTCCAAGGCGGTCGCGAAGAACGCGGTGACGGAGGTGTCGTTCTTCTTGACGCATTCGGCTATCCTGTCCCTCGGAGTGCTGAAGCCCCCTTCGAAGTCGCCGAAGACGCGCTCGCACGGCCTTTCCTCGAGGAAGTCGGCGGAGCATCCGATGACCGCCCTTTCGGCCAGGGCCTTGGACCTGTTGTACCTGGTCCTGCCCCTGGAGGACACGTCGTAGGAGGCGGAGCGGAGCACGCCGTCATCCATCGGGATCCCTATGCCGTTGATGGCGCATGCGAAGTCCATGGCCATCGGGACGAAGGACACTCCGTCGAACACGATGTGGTGCGCATCCATCAGGAGGGACACGGCCCCTTCCCATTCGTGCACCTGGAACCTGCAGAGCTCTCCGCCGAAGATGTCGAATCCGCGTACGAACGCGTCCTTCGAATCGGCCGGGTCCGCGTTCACGACCTTGATGTCGGCGGGTCCGTCGAACGTGAGCCAGGGGCCGTCCTCGCGCTCGGCTATCCTGGCGCGGAGTATCGGGTGGGCGTCGACCAGCCTCTTGACGGCATCGACTGCGTCTTCGGCGCACTTCCAGCTCTCCGAGGTGAACAGGAACGGACGGTTGTAATGGGCGTCCGGGTGCTCTTTGATGATCTCGTACAGGTTGCGCATGGCGTCAGGGAGGGGGCACCCCTCCTCGAACGTGTACAGGCATTCCAATCCTGCCGCGGAACGGGTATGCTCGGCGATCAGCCTGGGCGTGTGATACCTCATGAGGTCCGCCGGGGTGATGTCGAATCCCGGCATTTCCCTGCGGATGTCCGCCAGCGCGCGTATCGCCTTCAGAGAGTCTCCGCCCAGGCGTATGAAGTCGTCGTCGATCCCGACCCTTTCGACGTTCAGGACGGTTTCGAATACATTGCATATCTTCTCCTCCGTTTCGTTCCTGGGCTGGACGTACTCCGTTCTCAGGGAGGAGGAGTCCGGCGCGGGAAGCGCCCTGCGGTCCACCTTCCCGTTCACGTTGCGCGGGATGGATTCCAGCTCCACGACGAACGCCGGGACCATGTACGACGGCTTCCTCTCCGCGACCCAGGCCTTCACGGCCTCCGCGCCGGCCTCCCCGACGACGTAGGCGCAAAGCTCCTTGCCGGGCCCGCTGGGGACCGCCTGGACGGTCGCGTCCCTGATTCCGGGCATGTCCTTGATGGTAGCCTCGACCTCGGTGAGCTCGACCCTGTTGCCTCTTATCTTTACCTGCCCGTCCCTCCTTCCGACGACGCCGAGGGTGCCGTCAGGGAGGATCCTGAAGAAGTCCCCGGTGGCGTACATCCTCTCGAATCCCGGCTCGTCCGAGAACGGGTTCCTCAAGAATACCTTGGAGTTCAGGTCGTCGCGGTTCAGATACCCTAGCGAAAGCTGGTATCCAGAGAGGTGGAGCTCTCCTATCGCGCCGTACGGCACCAGCCTCTTCTCCGCGTCCAGCACGTATGCTGCCACGTTCTGCAACGGGGATCCGACGGAATCGGGCGTGGCCCTGGCATTGACCGGGATGGCCATGGACAGCGCGAGGTTCTCCGACGGGCCGTAGGTCTCTATGGCGCCCAGATGCTCTGGAGCGTGGAACTCCCCCAGCTTCTCGCCCCCGTACAAGAGGGCCTTGATTCCTGAGGGCATGTCCATGGAAGCGAACAGCCTCCCGACCTGGGTGGTCATGAACGTGTGCGTGGCGCCGGCGTCCACGAAGTGCCTGTTCAGCTCGGCCATGTCGAGGCGCACCCTCTCCGGCACGATGTCGACGGAGGCTCCGCAGAACATCGGCGGGAACATCCCCAGGGTGTGCATGTCGAACGAATACGACGTGTAGAGCGCATAGACGTCATCCTTGGACATGCCGGTGTATCTGACGTACCATTCGCTCAGGTTGACTATCGCCCTGTGGGTGATCACGGAGCCCTTAGGCTTGCCGGTGGTTCCTGACGTGTATAGTATGACGGCGGGCGAGAGCGGTTCGATGCTGATGGGCTGGAACGTCTTGTTGCCGCAGCGCGCGCAGTCCACGGCTTCCGTCTTGGCGACGGACCTTGCACGGCCGATGGTGTCGGAAGTCACCAGAACGGCTTTGATCCCGGAGTCCCTGGCCATGAACGACAGCCTCTCGTCAGGATACGCGTCGTCCATCGGGACGTAGGCGGCCCCGGTCTTGAGCACCCCGACGGCGCACAGGTAGTACCACTCGCCCCTCGGGACCAGGACGGCCACCCTGTCGCCTGCTCTTACACCTATTTCGGACAGCTTGGAGGCTATACCGTCGGTTATCGCATCGGCCTCGGCGTACGATGTAGTTCTACCTTCGTAGGTGACCGCCGCCCTGTCCGGGAACTTGCCGGCGCTCTCACGGAAGGCATCGATAGCACTATAGTGATTCAACGCCTTGGCCTCTCCGCGCTCCGGAATGCATCCTGCGAATTTGATTTTCGAAAGCCTTTCTCCGGTTATCATCCCGCTCAGAACCGAGTCGAACGTCTCGACGAACCGGGAAACGTACTCGTCTGTGAATCTCGACGAGTGGGATATCACCAGACGTGCGGAGTCGGGCAGTTCTACGGTGACTGCGATGAGGTCGGCTATGCTCTCTCCTTCCGCATCAGGGCCGTCGCGCAGCTCCGTTACAGGCATGTTCTGGAACAGCACGTCGGCCTTCACGCCGTACTTGCTGGACAGCTCCCTGAACGGCATGAAGCCGTTCTCCACGCACCTGTACACCGTCTCCGACGCCTTCGCCACATATGCGTCCGCATCCCTGTCGGAGCAGTCTATGCGGACGGGCACCGTCCTCACGAACATCCCCACGGACTTTTCCAGTCCGGGTATGGACCTGCCGTTGTCCAGCACGCAGAATACCGCGTCCGAGCGGCCGGTGAATCTGGACAGCGCGTATGCGAACGCCGAGGTCATCAGGTTCCCGACGGAGGTGCCGAAGCCTTTCGCCGCCTCTCTTATGGACGAGATGTCGGCGGATATCCTGCGATCGACCTTGCCTGGGGCCCCGTGGTCTCCGACGAGGCCGGAATCCGCATCGCCGTCGCAGAGCATCGAGTCGAACAGCCTCTCGGCCTCGGCGAAGCGGCCGTTGTCTTTGACGGACCTGTCGAACGCGGACGATACGAGCGTCCCCACGTCCCTCTCCAGAGTCTCCCCGGCGAACGCCTTGGACAGGCTTTCCGCCAGCACCGCGTAGGACATCCCGTCGAACACGATGTGGCTGATCAGCCCCTCTATCTTGCCGTCGGAGACGGAGAACGATGACAGGCACCTGCTCAGGCTGGGAGCCTCAGGTCTGTTGGATCTTATCTCGGGTCTGGCATCGAACATCAGCCACGGCTCTCCGTTCTTGTCCGTGACTCTGGATGACAGGGCAGGATATGCCTCGAGGACTTTGCCGAGTGCTTCCTTCGCGTCTTCCTCGGTCGTTCCGGACGGCATGTCGTAGGCGAACGGGATCAGGTACGCGTCGTACTTCCCGTTGGCCTCGATGTCCAGATAGACGTTCATCTGGCTCTCGTTCAGGGGGCAACCCCCCTCGTAGGAGAACATGCCCTTGTCGAAGTCCA